>PVMK01139524.1_pt1 | contig 61682 bp, 59 predicted proteins | sample 1853481 | NCBI WGS metagenome assembly PVMK01 (sample SAMN08533507, study PRJNA380276) | Marine sediment metagenome, whole genome shotgun sequencing project.
TCCAGGGCCTTCCTTTGCCTGGCCAGCTCCCGATTATAACTGAACTCATTCGAGTGTTTTATGACCCGGCCATCCTTCCATTGAGATTTCTCTACTCGGATACCGGTGCTGAAATACTTCTTCCCCCGGTTAAGCCTGGCCTCAATCTGTACGAGGCTTGTCATGCCCTTTTTCAGCTTCTCTGATTTACGATTATGGATAAAACGATATTGTACCTTATTCATGGTTAAAATCTGTTGACGGGCTTAAGGAGGCCTTTGATTGACCCCGGTAGAACACCCGGTAGAACACCTGGTAGAACAAATATGTCATTATTTGTCAGTAAATCTACAAAGAATAATTCAAGTGAACAGTAGGAATCCGGGGAGTGGTCGGGATTTGTCCAAAAAAAAACAGCCCCTGTCAGAGGCTGTTGCAGTCCGTAGGGGAATCGAACCCCTGTTACCAGGATGAAAACCTGGCGTCCTAACCCCTAGACGAACGGACCGTATTGTTTAGAACATCGATAAATGCTTATCGGAGTGCAAAAGTAGTATCTTATTTTTTCTTAGCAAGAAAAAAATGGAAAAATTAGCCTGCAACGATTTCTTCCGCCAGTTTCTGAAGATCTATTCCCGAAAAATTACCCGAAGTCATGATTAAAAGTAGGAGATTGTTTTCGTCAAGTGACTTGAGATTTTGAACCAGTCGATCGGAGTCGTTGTACACAGTGAGGCCCTCCTTATTGAATTGCTGCTTAACCTTTTCCGGATCCAGGGCTGGCAGTCTTTTACGCTTTACAGCATTGGGATTAAAATAGACAAAGGCCTGGTCAGATTCGTTTAATGAATCCTTGAATTGGGGCAAATACTCCATGCTTAAATTACAGAAGGTGTGAAGTTCAAGGCAAGCAACCAGTTTTTGGTCCGGGTATGTTTCCTTGAAAGCTCTGATTGTAGCGTCAACTGTGGCCGGGGCATGGGCGTAATCCAGGAATACAGATCTGTTCTTGGCTGAGCTAAGCATTTGTTGGCGACGTTCTGCTCCCTTGAAGGTTTGGATGGATTTATAGAAGTCGTGGTCCTCTACACCCAGTTCGTGGCAGATCAGCATGGCACCCGTAAGATTTTGCATGTTATGTCCACCGATGAGAGCCAGTGGAATGGAGCCATATTTGGTATCAAGGATAAATCGTCCACTATCTATTGTATGGGGATGCTCATTGTAAGGAATCTTTAACAGGGACCAGTGGCTTTTGTCCACTACCTCACCAAGTACAGGATCTCCGTCGTAGTAAAATACTTTGCCTCCTCCTGTGGCAATCCTCAGGAATTTTTGAAACTGCTTTTTGTAAACCTCAAAGGTGGGAAATACGTTCATATGGTCCCACGAAATACCTGAGAGAAGTGTCATATGAGGATTGTACTGATGAAATTTTGGTTGCCGGTCCAGGGGTGACGAGAGGTATTCATCTCCTTCAAGGATAATTAAGGGAGCATCGTCGGACAGCTTCACCATGGTGTCGAATCCTTCAATTTTTGATCCCACCATATAATCGAAATTCATCCCTTGGTCGCGCAGCACATGCATCACCATGGAGGTAATGGTGGTCTTCCCATGACTGCCTCCGATTACAATCCTTTTTTTGTCTATGCTATGTTCATAAAGGTATTCCGGAAATGAGCATACCCTGATACCCAACTTCTGCGCCTTCTTAAGCTCCGGATTATTTTTCCTGGCATGCATTCCCAGGATAACCGAATCCAGGCCGGAATGAATCAGGTCGGGATTCCAATCCGAATTTTCGGGAAGCAGGTTGTGCTCAGCAAGTCTGGACCTGGAGGGTTCAAAGATTTCGTCATCTGAACCAGTTATGGTGTGTCCTTTTTTGTGAAGAGCGATGGCCAGGTTATGCATCACTGCTCCTCCGATGGCTATGAAATGGTATTTCATATGGATGAGTTCAGGATTCAATTAAGCGGTCGGGATAAAAATAGGGCATAATTGATATCACTCACACTTCAATTTTTGGAACTTATTAACTATGTGCAGGTTAATATGCAACACTTTTATACTTTTGCCCTGTATGCAAATCCATATCCTACATCTGGGATTCTTAAGAGCCATGGCCGTGGAGATGATCAAACCGATCACTCAATCAGAAATTGGACTTAGTTATAATATTGGTTCAGAAGGATATATCAGGCTTTCTCTGAATGGATTGCTAATTATCGAAGGAGATCTTATTGTAGTTATCGATCCTGGCTGTGCTGATTTTCTACCCTCCCGCATCATGCATGAATATGGCTTGGAAATCCCGGAGTCCATAGAAACCATTTTGCAGCAAAAAGGAGTGAGTCCTAACCAGGTAACAGATGTAATTTTCACTCACCTGCACTTCGACCACGGAAGCGGGGCATTTAGGAGGCAGCCTGGAAAAATTGTCAAGACTTTCTCAAATGCCAGGTATCATGTGTTGAAAGCTCATTATGAGTATGCCATTAAGCCTGATCCTTCAGAATCCAACTCCTTTTTTGCTGGATTCTTCAAATTCCTGGATAAAATTCACTGGTTAGAGGAGTGGAAGGAGGATTGGTTGGGGTACAAAGTATTCAATGGCCATACCAGGGGAATGGTGGTTCCTGTAATAAAGTCGGAAAATGAAGAGCTTGTCTATCTGACTGACCTGGTACCCATGAAGGTCTTTCTTGATAAAGATCTGTTTAGTGGTTATGACCTAAATCCTGAGTTGGCCCTTACGGAGAAACGGGATTTTCTAAATTCCATTGGGAGGCTGACAAGACTTGTATTGTTTCATGATCCACTCACTGACAGTCTTTACTACCCGTAAGACTCAAGTAATACTTTAAGGATACTCTTTCCTGCCTCGGATACTTTTGTTCCGGGACCGAAAATGGCCATTACCCCTGCTTGATAAAGGTATTCATAGTCCTGGGCAGGGATTACTCCACCTGCAATGACCATGATATCTTCTCTGCCCAGTTTCTTCAACTCTTTGATTACCTCAGGCACCAGGGTTTTATGTCCTCCTGCAAGGGAAGAAACCCCCAGTATATGAACATCATTCTCAACAGCTTGCTTGGCAGCTTCACCCGGAGTCTGGAAGAGTGGACCGATGTCCACATCAAATCCGATGTCAGCGTATCCGGTACTCACCACTTTTGCTCCCCGGTCGTGTCCGTCCTGTCCCATTTTTGCAATCATAATTCGGGGTTGGCGGCCCTCTTTTGCGGCAAATTCTCTGGCCAGATCCCGGGCCTCATTAAATACCTTGTCCTGTCCCGATTCAGAAGAATATACACCGGAGATAGAGCGAATTACTGCCTTATACCTACCTGAAACAAGCTCAATGGCGGAGGAGATCTCACCAAGGGTTGCACGGTTTTTTGCAGCTTCAATTGAAAGTTCAAGTAGGTTACCTTTTCCTGTTTTTGCACAAGTAGTTATAGCCTCAAGACATGCTGCCACTTTTAAACTATCTCTTTCAGACTTCAACAGGGCCAACCTGTCCAGCTGGGATTGTCTAACTGCTGTATTATCCACTTCAAGGATATCCAGGGGATCCTCCTTTTTGAGGCGGTATTCATTGACCCCAACTATAATGTCTTTGCCGCTGTCTATTCTTGCCTGTTTTCGGGCTGCAGCTTCTTCGATGCGCATTTTAGGTAAACCTGTCTCTATGGCAGCTGCCATGCCACCCAACTCTTCAATCTCTTCAATGTGTTCCCAGGCTCGCTGTGCAATTTCATGAGTTAGAGTTTCCACATAGTGGGATCCGGCCCAGGGGTCCAGGGAGCGACAAACCTCTGTCTCTTCCTGAAGGTGTAGTTGGGTGTTCCTGGCGATTCTTGCTGAAAAATCGGTGGGGAGGGCAATGGCTTCATCCAGTGCATTTGTATGAAGCGATTGAGTATGACCCAATACAGCTGCCATGGCCTCGATGGAGGTTCTGGCTACGTTGTTAAAAGGATCTTGCTCGGTAAGGCTCCATCCCGATGTCTGCGAGTGAGTCCTGAGAGCCATGGATTTTGGATTCTTTGGATTGAATTGCTTTACCAGTTTTGCCCAGAGCATTCGGGCGGCCCGCATTTTAGCAATCTCCATGTAGTGATTCATTCCAATGGCCCAGAAAAATGAGAGCCTTGGAGCAAAGGCATCTATGTCGATTCCTGCTTCTACGCCTTTACGAAGATACTCCAGTCCATCTGCCAGGGTATAGGCCAGTTCTATGTCGGCAGTTGCACCTGCCTCCTGCATGTGGTAACCCGAAATACTGATGCTGTTAAATTTCGGCATCTTGCGGGAGGTGAATTCGAAGATATCTGCAATAATCTTCATGGACATGGCGGGCGGATAGATGTAGGTATTTCTCACCATGAACTCTTTCAGAATGTCATTCTGAATGGTGCCGCTTAATTCTTCAAGGGAGGCACCCTGCTCTAATCCGGCCACAATATAGAATGCCATGATGGGTAAAACCGCGCCATTCATGGTCATGGAAACCGACATTTTATTTAAGGGAATCTGCTCGAAAAGAACCTTCATATCAAGAATCGAGTCGATGGCCACACCTGCTTTTCCTACATCACCCACCACACGTTCATGATCAGAATCGTAACCCCTGTGGGTGGCCAGGTCAAAGGCCACAGAGAGTCCCTTCTGACCGGCGGCCAGGTTTCGCCTGTAAAAAGCATTGGATTCTTCTGCGGTGGAGAAGCCTGCGTATTGTCTAATGGTCCATGGCCGCATGGCGAACATGGCAGAATAGGGGCCTCTAAGAAAAGGGGGCAGCCCTGCTCCATAATTCAAGTGCTCCATTTGCTCCAGATCACTCCGGCCATAGGAAGAATTTATTTCAATATGTTCTGGAGTTTCCCAGGGTGTTGATTCCGGTCTATTCTCAACTGGAATCTTTATGTCGCGGAAATTTATCTGGCTAAAATCTGGTCTCATATTAGTCGAAAGTCAAATGTCAAAAGTAAAGTGTCTAAAGTAAAATGGAGTTGAACTCCTTCAGGGTTTCCAGCAGGTTGCTTTTCACATGTATAAAATGATCTATCCCTGCCTCGTTAAAAGAATCAATGGCTTCGGTGGGATTGCCAGCGATCACCACCATAGCCATTCCTGCCATAGCCCTGGCTACTGACGGTGCATAATCTGCATAGTTTGCATCAGAACTGCAGAGTACAATTACATCCGCACCTGAATCTTTGGCTGCCTGGATGCCCTCTTCCACAGATGAAAATGCAGGTTGGTCCAGAATTTCATATCCGCTGCAAGCAAAAAAGTTACCTGAGAACGCAGCCCTGGCAGTGACCCAGGCTGGATTTCCATATTTAAACAGCAGCACCCGGGGACGTTTCTTGCTCCTTTCAGTCTCCAGTCTGACCTCTTCAAAGAGGGATGAGATGCGGAAAGGTTGGAGAGGAGTAAGCGTACCCTCAAATTGCTCCTTTGCCTCCTTCTCGTTGAGGGTATCCAGGATCAGCTCATTGAAATTGGGAAAAGCATTTGTTCCAAGGAGTCTTCCTTTGCCTGAGGAGGTAGATTGTATCTTTTTGTCCCTCGATTCCAGGATTCTATCCTGGACCCATCCCGACTCAAAGGATTTTCTGAAACCTCCCCTGGATTCAACTTCGCTGAATAACACCCATGCTTTTTCACCCATGGAATCAGTCAGGTTTTCAATATAGTATGATCCGGCGGCCGGATCAGATACTCTGTCGAAGTATGCCTCTTCACGCAAGATGATCTGTACATTGCGAGCAATCCGCTGGGAAAATTCTGTGGTCTTTCCATAGGGATAGTCGAATGGCAACACACTTAACATATCACATCCACCGATGATGGACGACATGGCCTCGGTGGTACCCCTCAGCATATTCACATAGGGATCATAGAGGGTCATGTTCCATTCTGAAGAGGTGGAGTGGATCCGTATCTTACGATTTGCCGGATCTACTTCATAGGCTTCAGCGATCTTTGCCCAGAGCATGCGGGCCCCTCTTAACTTGGCGATCTCCATAAAATAGTTGGAGCCAGCTGCCAGGCTAAGCTGAAGGCTATTCTGAACAACTGTTGGATCAATATTCTGGCTGGTAAGGATGGCCATATACTCGCTGGCCATGGCCATGGCAAATCCCAGCTCCTCTGCCAGGGTGGAACCTGCGTTCTGTATCAAGGCCCCATTTACTTCAATCACCCTGAAGTCAGGGGAAGTTTCACTGGCTTTTCTTACAAGTGTTCCCAGGTTATCCATGCTGGCCACGGGGATGCCCATCCTCATCATTTTCCCCAGGGGATCGGCACCCAGAGAGCCTCTGAGATGGGAGGCCTTAATTCCTCTGGTCGAAGCCAATTCGATCAACATGTCGTAGAGGGCATCTGCATTCAGGCATCCTTCAAAATGAATTTCAGTTTCACCCAGGGGAATCCCATCAAGCAAGGATTCAAGTATTTTAATATTCGACAGTGGACAATTTGAGAGATGGATTCGGATGGCTTGGGCACCACCTTTCAATGCAGTTTTAATACGCTGATTGGCTTCGGCTGTATTGCTGTCAGGAAAAATATCCTGACATATGATCCAACTGTTGGGTGCGCTGCCTGTTTCCCTTAGCTGGCCCACATTTTCCAGGTAATCCAGTGAAGCAAGGTCCTCCTCACGATAGTATGGTTTAACCTTAATTCCTTCGTCGGTTCTCCATACCAGCTTCTTATTATAGTCGGCACCTTTCAGATCGGCCTTGATCTTCTCTTCCCAGGCTGCAGTGGTGATTTCGGGGAAATCAGTATACAGCGCTTTGTAATCCTCTTTTTTCATGCTATTTCTAATGAAATGCAAAGAAAGTACATTGCAAACACCTATTCAATGTTTTACAAAATATATTTTAATGGAAGTAACTGTCAGGAAGTAGCTAGAGTGATCCAGTCATTTTCGCCGGATCAACCCAGCTGTCAAACTCTTCGCCGGTCAGATAACCAAGCTCCAGGGCCGCCTCTTTCAAGGTGGACCCTTCCTTATGGGCTTTCTTGGCAATTTCTGCAGCCTTCTCATACCCGATGTGGGTATTCAGGGCAGTCACCAGCATTAAAGAGTTATTCAGGTTCAGTGTAATGCGCTCCTGGTTGGGTTCAATTCCCACTGCACAGTTCACATTGAAAGAGCTGCAGGCATCACCAATAAGTCGTGCCGATTCCAGGAAATTTGCGATCATCATGGGTTTGAACACATTCAGCTCAAAATGACCGTTGCTGCCGCCAATATTGATGGCCACATCATTTCCCATCACCTGGGCACAGGCCATGGTAAGGGCTTCAGCCTGCGTGGGGTTCACTTTCCCGGGCATGATGGAAGAACCCGGTTCATTGGCTGGAATGATGATCTCACCGATGCCACATCGGGGTCCAGAGGCCAGCATCCGAATGTCATTCCCGATTTTCATGAGGCTGACCGCTAAGGTTTTCAGGGCTCCATGGGTTTCTACGATGGCATCATGAGCAGCAAGGCCCTCAAATTTGTTGGGCCCGGTGATAAAAGGCAGATCTGTGAACCTGGCAATATGCCTGGCAACCAGCTCCGAATAGCCTTCAGGTGTATTGATTCCTGTTCCCACAGCTGTTCCACCCAAAGCCAGTTCGGTCATATGATCCAGGCTGTTCACCAGGGATTTCAAGCCATGATCCAATTGGGAAACATAACCGGAGAACTCCTGTCCAAGGGTCAGAGGTGTGGCATCCATCCAGTGAGTCCGGCCGATCTTCACAACCTCCATATAGGCTTCAGACTTCTCCTTGAGTGTATCTCTGAGGTCCATCACACCAGGAATGGTTACTTCGGTAAGCATTTTATAGGCCGCAATGTGCATGGCTGTTGGGAAGGTGTCATTGGAAGACTGTGATTTGTTCACATCGTCGTTGGGGTGAATGAGGGTTTTCCCTTCTCCCAGATTATTTCCCTGGATCACATGGGCCCGGTTGGCTACCACTTCATTTACATTCATATTGGACTGGGTGCCCGATCCGGTCTGCCATACCACCAGTGGAAACTGGTCGTCCAGCTTGCCTTCTATAATTTCATCGCAGACTTCCATGATCAGATTGGCTTTCTCCCCGGGAAGTACCTCCAACTCCAGATTTGTAGCTGCGGCAGCCTTTTTCAGGTAACCAAAAGCTTTGATAATTTCAATGGGCATTCTGCCATCGCCTATCTTGAAGTTCTCTTTCGAACGCTGGGTTTGAGCACCCCAGTACTTGTCTGCCGGCACCTGGACTTCGCCCATGGTGTCCTTTTCAATCCTGTAATCCATTGTTATCTAATTTTGATCAAATATACTTAAAGCTTGTCAATGTTCTCCACCGGATTGCCCACCACGGCTTTGTATTTTCCTTCCACAATGGGGCGGTGAATGAGCTTTGGATTTTCCACCATCACCCTGATCCATTCTTCGTCATTCAGATTGAGCCTTTTTAGCTCTTTTTTGTAGAGCTCTTCCTGGGTCCTGATCAGTTCAACAGGTTTCACATGCAGCTTCATGACCAGTGCGCTTAGTTCGGCTTCCGAAAGAAGATCTTTCAGGTATTCGCGTACTTTGAAGTCTACTTTCTTTTCGGTAAGATAAGCCAGTCCATTACGGCTTTTTGAGCAACGGGGATTGTGATAAATGGTATACATTCGCTGTTTGTTTAATGGTGTTTTTATGTCACTAAAAGTTTCACTCTTCTTTTTTCTCATTCACCGGATCTGCATCCAGAATGAACATGCCCCGACCATGGGTGGCAATGATAATTACATTCTCACGGGGATGGACAGCAAGGTCATGGACATAGGTACATGGCAGGTCGCCCAGGACCTCCCAGTTTTCTCCTGAATTATTCGACACATAAACTCCTACATCGGTTCCCAGGTAGAGGATGTTTTTGTCCTTGGGATCTTCCCGGATTTCATTCACTGGTCCGGCTGCTTTATTTGCTGGAATATCTTCCCAGGTGGTTCCAAAGTCTTTTGAACGCCAGATATAGACTGCAGCATCATCATCCCTGCGACCGGTCTGGGTTACATAAACGGTTCCGAAATTGTACTCAGAAGCTACGATTCTCGATACCCATCTGGCGGGTAGCGGTTCTTTTCTAATATCTTCCCAGCTTTCTCCACCATCCTTGGTTCGCCAGAGCCGGCCGTCATCGGTTCCGGCGTAAAGCAGATCAGAATTAAATTCAGATTCCTCCAGTGCACTGATGGTCTGGTAAGAGATGTCGCCCTGGTTTTTGGAATCGTTGTAGGTGAGATCCGGACTGATCTTTTTCCAGGTGCCTCCTCTGTCAATGGATTTTAATACATGCTGTACCCCGTGAAAAACGATATCGGGATTGTGAACCGAAAGGAGGGTAGGAGCAACCCACTGTCCCCTGAATTCGGCCTCTTCAGGAAAGGTTTGTGGAAGAACCCATTCCATATCTCCGGGATAACCTTCTACCGAGGCCTTTGCCAGTTTCCCATAAAAGAGGGAAGCAAATATGGAGCTATTGTCCCTGGGATCTACCACATGGGTACTTCCCTCAGCACCGAGTGTATAGTCCCATTTGGTGGGTCTTACCTTATCCTTTCCCTGTGACAGATCCACTTCGCTATAAAAACTATGGTGATCCTGAATGGATCCATATACCCTGAAAGGATCAGCACTATCAAACTCCACATTGTAAAACTGGGCCATTGGGAGTTCCTTAATGAAGCTTCGCCAGTTTTCTCCCTTATCGTAGGTTACACTGATCCCACCATCATGAGCAGCCAGGATATAGTTGGAATTGTCGGGATCGATCCACATGCCATGCTGGTCGGCATGAATCTTTCGCCTGATGGGTTCAAAGGTGGCTCCGCCATCTGTGGAAACATTGATCCAGAGGCCCATGGTGTATACCCGGTCTTCATCATTGGGATCTACACGCATCTGTGCGAATACCCAACCATAGGTGCCGGAATGTCCCGACATGTATTTTTTGGTCTCCTCGGTCAGACCGCTCACCTGAGTCCAGCTGTCACCCGCATTGTCTGATCTATAAAGGGTGGCTCCTTTGATTACATCCTTTTTGGGCCTGTCATAGGCGTCCAGCTCGCCTTCTATCGCTTCAAATGCTACCTCATAATCGTCTACAAAGGCGTAGACCACATCAGGATTGGAACGGGCAATATCAATGCCGGTCCGACCCATATATTTTGAAGGCGGAAGGCCTTCGGACAATTGTTTCCAGCTTTTCCCGCCATCTGTGGTTTTCCAGATGCCATTGTTCTTATGGTTTTCATAGGTTCTTGGATCGTTCCACTTTAATCGGGTCCGTTGCCAGGTGGTGGCATATAGAACCTCCGGATCTCTGGGATCCATTACCAGATCGTTTACTCCACTCTCAGGCCCCTTGTACAGAACCTTCTCCCAGGACTCTCCTCCATTTACAGTTTTATACAATCCCCGATCCTTATTTTCTGTCCATTCATGACCCCCGGCTGCCACATATACCACATTGGGATCTTCAGGATGAATCACAATCCGCGAGATGGTAAAGGTCTCTTCAAGCCCCATGTGTTGCCACGACACGCCACCATCGGTGGTTTTCCATACACCGCACCCTGGATTTGAGGATCTGAAAATATTAGCTTCTCCGGTACCCACCCACACAATTTCCGGATTGGATGAGGTCACGGCCAGGTCACCAATGGTGGAGGTTCCCTGATGGTCAAAAACCGGATCGAAGGTAACCCCCTCATTTACGCTCTTCCATACACCGCTGGATGCTGTGGCCACCCAGATGGTATAATTCGCTCCTTTGGGCCCCACAGCCTCCACATCGGTACACCTGCCACTGATGTTGGTCGGACCGATAAATTGCCATTCCAAATCCTTAAAAGAAGAGCTATCTCTCATTTGTTCATGACTCTCATACATGGAGAGTTTCTCTGCCCCGGTTAACACAGGTTTTTTTATCTGAGCAAAGAGGATAGAGGGGAGCAGAAGGATACTAAGCATCACGATCCGAGGATTCATAGTTTCGTGGTTTGATTTGCAAAACTAAAAGTAGCTATTTTTTGTTTTGCAGCGAAAGTTGTAACTTTTACCTGATTCAAAAGCACGAACTCCTTAACCTGATTGATATGAAAAAGATCTACACACTCTTTTCTATTGCCTTTATAGGTATGCTTTCTGTTCATTCTCAGATCCACCTCTTCCTTGAGGAGCAAGTAGTCGAATTGGGTGATTCCAGGTCTTCAGCCTGGGTATTTCCAGTGGCCCATGATCTGGAACTGGCCATGGGAGATTTGCAGGATTACTGCAAAGAACGCAGTGCTGTGAAGTTGAAGAAAGAGGGCAATAATATATTGATGGGAGAGAAAGTATCAATTCCTACCATTGCCACAAAACGGGGTGATCTGGTGGGCAAAGGCTTTATCACTGAGACTTACTATGGGGTAGCACTGATTTTTCAAATGGGTTATGATATTTCGCTTAATAGTGTCGATTTTGCACCTGAGATGAAGAATTTCAGAAACTATGCCAAGGAGTTTATGTCTTACCACTATGAGAAATCTTTTACCCGAAGGGTTGTGGCTGTAGAGAAACAGATCAGTGACCTTGAGAAGGAAAAAGGACAGGCCGAAAATAAGATCGGTAGTGCAAATAAAAGGATCCAGAACCTGAATAAGAAGATTGCCAAGGAAACAAATGAATCAAAAATATCTCAATATAAAGCTGAAATTGAGGCAAATGAAATGGAGATTGCTACCCTTTCAGGCAATACTTCTAAATTGCAGGAGCAGATAGATCAGTTAAAAGGAGATTTGGAGATGATTAAGGAAAAATTGCATAAATTTCAGGCCAACATAGCTGCCTTTTAAAGAGTTCTCGGTATCAACAGGATCTTCCAAGCGCTTTTTTATTAATTTGCGCCAAAACCGTACCCATGCACATATTGATTGTGGAGGATGAATTGCCGCTTATGGAATCCATGGTTTCTTACCTGGAGATGGAGGGGTTCAGGTGTGAGCAGGCTACCAGTTATCATGCAGGACTTTGTTCCCTGGATAAACATGCCTATATATGTATGCTGATTGACCTTAACCTGCCCGATGGAGAAGGATTGGATTTAGTGAAGCTCGCGCGTCAAAATCAAACAAATTCAGGAATCATTATTGTTTCAGCCCGTAATGCGCTTGAAGAGAGGGTGAAGGGTTTGAGTATGGGAGCTGATGACTACCTGGTGAAGCCATTTCACCTGTCGGAGCTGGTGGCAAGAATTCAATCAGTCGCCAGGAGAACCCATACCCAGGGTGAAGAGATTCTGAAGTTTGGTGTGATCAGGGTGATGCCCGAAGAGAGAACTTGCTTTGTGAAAGACAAACAGGTGGAGCTGACCAGGAAGGAGCACGATTTATTAATTTACATGATGGCCAACCGCAATCGGGTGATCACCAAAGAGAGTATTGCGGACTACCTCTGGGGAGAATATGGGGGAGGGTATGGCTCTTACGATTTTGTATATACCCACCTTAAGAATCTAAAACGTAAATTGCAGGATGCGGGAAGCCCGGATTATGTTCAGAATATTTATGGAATAGGTTATAAATTTACCCTGGAATAACATCCCATGAAGCTCCTTACCAAAACCACACTCTATTTTGCAACCTTCTCTCTGTTCCTCTTTTTCTTTATGGGAATCATATTCTTTAAGGTACTGAAGAATATGAGTATTTCGGATTTGAATCGCGAATTATCCGGAGTGAAGGAACTGGTGGATGATGTTTTCCCTCATTTCCTGGGTGGTCAGTTGAAGGGGCTTCCCGGGATCGATTCCATCTCCATCAAACATGCGTGGCCGGGAATGGAAGCTGAGGATCAATTTAGCGATACCCTCATGTTTGATACACGGACCAATCAATTCAGAACCTTCAGGTGCCTCAGGTTTCAGTCTGAACATGGAAATATAAGTTACGCAGTAGAGCTATATAAATCAACCACACCGGCAGACAAACTAGTGGAGCGGGTGACCCTTTTGATGACGGTGATGGTCATCCTCTTCCTGGCTGGAATATTTTTCCTGAACAGGTTTATTTTTGCCAATCTCTGGAAAGATTTTTTCGATGCACTGGAAAAATTGAAACAATTTGACACGGTAAAGGAGCCTTTGGAACTTGGCGAGTCTGATGTGGAAGAGTTTATAGAACTGAACCGTGTGCTGGAACGAATGACCATGAGACTATCCAGCGATTACAGAGAGTTGCGTGAGTACACCGACCATACAACACATGAGCTTCAAACACCGCTGGCGGTAATAAAAACTAAAATAGAATTACTGATGCAATCAAGCAATCTGGGTTCCGATGAGATGCAATTGCTCCAGTCCATCAATACAAGTACCAATCACCTGTCCAGGCTCAATTCCACATTGGCTCTGATCACCAGAATTGAAAACCAACAATATACCCAGAAGGTGGAGATCAACCTCTCAGAATTGCTTGACAAACACCTTGAGATGTTTCAGGAACTGGTGGAATTACATGATATTTCGGTGGAGCGAAGATATTCAGGCAAGGAACGGTTCATTACCATGGACAGTGGATTGGCAGATATATTGGTCACCAACTTGCTTAAAAACGCCATCGTACATAATGTGGAGGGGGGTAAAATCCTTGTTGCAGTCACTGATGGGGCCCTGTGTATAAGCAACGATGGGACAGCACTCTCGTTTAATGAGCAGGATCTGTTCAAAAGATTTGTGCGGGATACCAAAAGAACCGGGAACTTTGGCTTGGGCCTGTCGCTGGTGAAGAAAATTTGTGATTATTACGGTTTCCGCATCAACTATGCGTATGAAGATCAACAGCATCTCTTTAGAATTGTGTTTCCGAATTAGTTTGGAACAATTCTTAATAAGATCGTAATGCGCACATTATTAATATGATAATATGCCCAACCCGTGTGGGGTTATCAATTTGGTAGCTTTCTTCAGAATGTCAACAGAATTAGGGTATACTTTTACTGTCATAGCTAAGAGATTTTTAAAAGAAGGCCAACTTAGAGTAGACTGAGTTGGTCTTCTTTTTTTATATTTATCTCCAAATCCTTTTTGGCATGCTGTATACAATTGCGTTTAAAATCCATATCTACATCAGCACCATCACGCTGCTGTCTGGAATTCTAACCCTGGTGTTATCCATTCAGGGATGGGTGAAAAAGCGGGATTACTCACAACTGGATCAATGGTCCTCTGTGATCTTTAACATCGGGCTCTATTTCCAGCTTATCCTGGGGTTTATTATCTATTTTACCCTCAGGACCACACTGGAAGGGGCTTTGTGGGAGGTGCCCGACACAGAGAATGATGCTTCACTCAGGTTTTGGGCCATTGAGCACATCGCCCTGATGATTTTCGCGCTGTTCCTTACTCAGCTGGGGAGAATATTTATCAAAAGGACCACCCAGCCCATCCGGATGTTTAAAGCTTCTGTATTTTACTACGGAACCTCCCTTATGTTGATCCTTTTCTCCATCAGTATAGCCCTCTTTTTCAGATAAGAGGTAAGCTACTTTTCATTAAAATCATTCATAAGGTTTTGAAGGAATGCCAGGCCTGGATCTACATCTAATGAAGAATCCGGAAAATCATTTTGAAGGAATTCATTGGTGATTAGGCTGTAAACTGAAACTGAACTGTCATACAGAAATCCAAACCCGTCATTGTATGTATAATATGCAAACGACTTTGAATCTTCTGAAAGCAGATCTTTGCTAAATATAAAATCATCGCTTGGCAAGTCAAGTTGATTAAGAAGTGTGAGAGGAATATCTGTCTGTGATCCGATTTTGTGGATGATTGTATCACGAATATTTAGGGCACCGCCAAGCCATAGCATCGGAATATTGAATTTTATTTTATCAAAGGGAGAATCTTTTCCGACCCTGCTCCCATGATCTGTCACAAAAATAATCAGCGTTTGATCCCACCACTCTTTCGTTTTGGCTGTTTCAATAAATTCTCCCAAAGAGCGGTCCGTATAGTATATGGAATTTTTAAAATTAGTAAGTCGATCAGTTCCCGGGAATACGGGCTCCATGGGTACATCAAACGGATAATGACTTGACAAGGTAAGTAGTACATGAAAGAAAGGAGAAGAGGCATTGTCCGACTCTTCTGTCAAACTATGGAAGAGATGATGGTCAGGGACACCCCAATTGGATGTTGAAAGAGCTGCGGGAAAGCTTTTGTCTGATATGATTTTTTCAAATTCACCCATCATAAGGAAGGATCGAAAATGGCCAAAATCTATATCTCCCCCATATAAAAATAAAGAGGAATATCCGGCCTTTTTTAGCGAATGATTAAACCTGGGAAGTTTTTGACCTTTACGTTCATCGCGAATTATTGCTGTACCCGGCAGGCTTGGATATCCGGCAAGGATGGCGCCAAGTGCGCGGTCTGTTAGCGTACCTGTGGCATAGAAGTTTTTAAAGAATATGCCTTCCTGCATTAAAGAGTTAAGATTTGGAGCAGCAGATCCATCCCCTCCCAGTTCGGTGATAATGGCTTGTCCAAAGCTTTCAAGAATAATAATAATAATATTAGGCCTTTTGGTGTTAAGTACACTTAAACTGCTTTTTTCGTGTTCAAATAAGTCATTTGTAAACTCCCGCACTTTAAGATCTGGATAGTATTGATCAGATGTAGAAGAGTTGTCTTTCTCTGTGAGAGAATAGACAATACTCCAGGCCGGATTAACGGCAGCATGATTCAAAAAAGAATTCTGATGAAAATATACAGATCCTATATTTATTGTAGAGCTTCCAAGTCCACCCCTCATCGGTATGATCAAGGATGGAAGTAGAAGGAACATAATGATCATTCCCAGGACGGATTTATTCTGAGGGATCACAAAGGGTTTACTTACCCACTTTCTGAAAATCTGAAAGTATAAAGCATATATGGTCAACCCAATTATCAGGAATAGGAACACTAAGCTCCAGGTTGAAATAGAGGCCATCATTTCCTTGGGCGTGGATAGATAATCAAAGATGGAATCGTCAGGTGGTGTTCTCCAATATCTGTAGATTACCAAATTTGTAAATAGGGCAAGAATAAGAACAATCAGGATTAAAAGCGTGTAGATACCAAGGATCTTTTTAAAATTCTCCGAAATAATCAGGGTATAGAAGATAAGGATAAGGGTGGGGAAGATGAGGATATAACCAGTAATCGAAACGTCAAGCTTCATCCCATAGGCAAGAGTCATGAGCCAATCCTGAATTCCGGCATCCCCGTCCAAATCTCTGTAAACGATCAGAAAAATAATCCTGAATACTATCTGGATAATCAGGAAAAAAATAATATACCTGAAATAGAAGTAGAGGTATGGTTTAAGATTTTGAATTATGTTTTTCATCTGGAGTCTAACAAAGATGACTGGCTTATTGTTTCAACGCGGCCTTGGTAAATATGTACTCGGGTATCTCCTGATCAAATTTTGCACTGGTCATCCTGAATTCGGTACCCTTACCATCCTTGAGCATGTCTTTATAGACCATGGTCATTGGAAACCAACGATCCTGTACCTTTTGAACATCTGAAAGTTCAGTGCGTTTTAAAAGCTGACCACTCTTGGCAAACATCTCCTGCTTTAAAGGAACAAATCGTTCACTGTCCACCCAAATCTTCTGTACATGATAAGCTACGTCCTCCACATTGGCCACCAAGTCCAGCACATAGGTATCTCTGCCATCTATTGTCTCATGCCCTGCCAGGGTGGCGTCATAGATATCAGTGAGCTTCCTGTCGTCCATCATATCCTCATAAGAGAGGTCGGAGCCCATCACCGATTGGCGCAACATATGTCCCGAGATCTGAATGATGCGATCGGTGGAGGGAGAATAGATCCATAGTTTGTCCTCCTGCTTTAGCATTTTGGTTCCTTGTTCACGGGCAGGAGAGAGGTATTCGGTGAAAGATTGTATGTCCCCCTCCGAATAGGTTCTTGAGGTAACGGTCCGGCTCGAACGGCGACCATGGATAACCATGTCTGATTCAAAAATCCGGTTTTTGGAAGACATGTTTTTGTCCACGGTTTCGAGTATCTCTTTTGCATCCTGAGCAGCCAGTGACAGGCTAATTGAAAGCAAAACCACTGCATATATTATTGTTCTCATCTTTTTATTTTTTTATTTTTTCACTGAGGATTATTCACTCAGCACTTTTATACTTCCAACTCCTTGAACAGTTGTGCGGTTTTTCGTTTGTAGATGGCAAAACCTGCCAGCGCACTTCCCATTACCGTGGCTAATACTCCGGGAATAAACCCTACCACATACATGGAAGGAGTAACTACTGCTCTGAAAACAGTAGGCATCATCACTCCCAGATTGTCCATCATACCCGAGAAATCGATGCCGTGGGACTGTAAGCGATAACTCAGGGCCAGCCCAAGGATGGTGCCCACAGTCGATCCGATTATACCAATAAGAACCGCTTCCACCAGTGTGGTTCGGTAGATATGCTTCTTTTCTTCCCCCAGGGCCAGTCTTACTCCAAACTCACTGTATCGACGCAGTCCGCCCAGTAAACCTGTATTCCATAAAACGATGGACATGGCAATAATGAATATGAAAACCATCATGCCCACCATATTTTCGGCAATGGCCAGGTAATCTGCCATGCCTGCGGCTTCGGCCAGGCGAATCATCTTGGGAGAAAATTCGTCCTCTTCCAGACTGTATATCTCATTATAAGATGTTGCCAGGGCCATTGCCTCTTCATCGATGTAGGGTTGATTGTTGAAATAACCCAGGATCTCGGTGGCTCCGTCTTCCATATCCATGGCCAACTGAGCATCTTTGATATCAATAAAAATGGCTCCCCTGTCAAGCAGGGTATTCCCGAAGCGAATGGTTCCGCTGACTGTGAAGGTGTAGAACATCATACTGCCATTCATGGTTGAACCAAAAAGGGTTACCTCATCGCCAACTGCCACTTCAAATTTTTCGGCAAAATCGTCACTGATTAAAGTCTCTCCCATCTGGTTGGGAAGTTCTCCTTTTACGATGGCATCGGGAATATTTAAACGCTCCACTTCCCTGCTTTCCGGTGAAAGAAGGTCAATGGCCGTAACCATGGCCGGGCCCTGTCCCCTGGTTTCCCCGTTCTCATCAGGTACGTCCAGAAGTCCTCCAGAACGAATTCGCTCCACCCATTCCATATCGGGATACTCAACATAAAGCTGTTTTTTCATTGCAGCAACATCCAGCAGGGCCAGGTCGAGTGGTGCCTGGTCGGAATTTTCATCATAGGCCCGGGTCATTATTTTCACATGACCTGACGAAAAGCGGGCATTCATGTCGATCATATCTCCCATGATTCCCTGGAACCAGCCACTCATAAATACAGTCAGAAATACACCAAGGGCTACTACGATAACCGGCAGGAGGCTCCGGCTTCTGTCCCTTAATACTCCTTTTAGCAGAAATCGTATCATTGTAGTTTTCCTTTTAAAGCTTCAGTTGGTTTCATTTTTGATATTTTCCTGGCGGGGAGATAACTCACTATGGTTGCAGTTACTATCACGATCATAATGGTCATCAGGATCAGCCGGAAACTATAATAGGGGAAAATGGTTTCTGCCACGGGAATGTCGAAAGCCATATCTTCCGCATAGCCCATACCGATCCCGTTTTTATTTAACAGGAGGAGCAGGGGGATGCCATAGGCAGCTCCCAGTAGTATGGCCAGGATGCTATGTGCACCACCTTCAACGGTAAATATGCCAACCACCTGAGCCCGGGTCATACCGAGAGCAATGTAGGTACCGATCTCTTTTTGCCTGCGAAAGATGGAGAGTACCTGGGTATCAAAGATTGCAATAAGGGCAATGATCAGGAGCAAGCCCTGCAGGACGGATCCCCCCATCTTCTTCGAGTCAATGATTGCTTGAAGATCTGCCAGCAAAAATTCATTGTCTTTGAAATCCCAGCCTTCCAGATCACGCATTTCGAATGTCTCTCCGGCTACCAGCAGGGTTGCCTCATTTTCCATGGCAAGCATTTCCTGGAGATTAGAAAGGGCAATATAAACCTGCCCGTTATCGACAGCAGGAACATCACATTTGAATACATCTGCAATTTCCACTTCCCTGGCATCGAAGGTGCCATTCTTATCTCTCCAACGAAGCAGGAGCTTGTCGCCTACCTCAAGGTTGGCTGAATGGGCCATGCTCTTTCCGATAATAGCGTAGTATGTCCCATCTGATTGTGGCAGTTTGGCAGAAGGAAGCTCCAGAACTTCCTGCTCCGGATCGATCCCCCTGAGGGTAACGCTCATGGCGCGACCCTGCGGATAGGCTGTTGCCTGAGAAACCAGAACCGGTGCGAGCGTTTTATTTTCTATCTCTTTCAGGATATCCTCCGAAATGGGAGCATGAGAGTCTTCGATGGTATAGGGATCATATTTGTCATAGGCAGGGTGCCAGAATTGTCCTTCCCCGGTTTCCCAGGCAGCAGTATCCCTTTGCGCCTGTCGGTTCCATCCATCAATCATCCCATTATAGAAGATAATAAGCACAAAGGCGAATGACAGGGCCAGTACATTGAGCCAGGTTCTCAAACCTGCACCCAGCAAATTTTTAAATGCCAGTTTAAATGATAGCATGATTTCAGTTTTTTGAATTCTTCAAAAGTTCATCCTTCGCGATCTGTCCATCTTCAAGAGAGACCTTCCGGTTCAGATATTGCATCACCTTTTCATCATGGGTGGCAAATATAAAAGTGGTATTCAACTCTTTATTCAGACTCTTCATGGTCTGAAGAATGTGATGGGAATTTTTTGAGTCCAGGTTGGCCGTGGGTTCATCGGCCAGTACAATTTCGGGCCTCTTTACCATAGACCGGGCATGGCCACACGCTGGCACTCCCCTCCCGACAGCATGGCAGGTTTTGATTTGATCTTATCAGTCAATCCTACCCATTCAAGGGCCTCAGTTACCGCTTTTTTGCGTGCATTTGATGACAGTTTCTGCAGCAAGAGGGCAAACTCCACATTTTCATACACTGTGTATACCGGCAGCAAGTTGTAGGTCTGAAAGATAAAGCCAATGTGCCTGTTCCTGAGTTTAGACGATTGTTTGTGACTCAGGGAAGCAATGGAGTGATCAAGAACGGTCACCACTCCTTCGGAGGGTGTATCCAGGGATCCAATTATATTAAGTAAGGTGGTTTTGCCCGATCCACTGGGACCTACCAGTCCTATGAATTCACCTCTCTCAATAGTGAGATTCACTTTATTCAGTGCTGTAAATTCCGATTTCCCCACAGGGAAACGTTTGACCAGCTTTTCAATTTTAATAATTGAGGAATTTTCCATTGTATTTGATTTAATGATTGAAAACAAGCATAAGTTGAATGCCTCTTCCGGCATATAAATTCTGTGTGGATTCCTGAGTGGGAATTCTGTAATCCTCTGGATTCCAGTAGGCCATCAGATACATGGTAAGGTGTCTAAATGTCCTTTCCCAATTAATAAAGTTATAGATATTGTTATTGTCCCAGTCATAGTAGATAATGCCACTGATGTTGTCAAAAATACCAATGGGATAGGAAATGGAGGCCAATGAAAAGTTGGTGGTGTTCTGGAATTGGAACGCCTTTTGGTCATAGGCCACCAGTAGTTGCTCAAAGATTACATAGAGACCACTTCCCACTCCAAAGGTATAATCTACCCCTATATTTATTAATTCCTGGTTGGTGAATACTCCCAGATCCTCATTGCTATTTATCCAGGATGCCTCCAGCCATGCACCTACCACCAGGTCAAACCGGGCATCAAATCCAATTCGATTTTCCCCAACTTTTGCGTATTCTGGCAAAGCCGCATTTACTCCCCGGGTGTCGGATACGCGATAATGATAGGAGAGAGCTGCTTCTCCGGCAGGGATGGGTGATTGGAACCGGCCTCCAAACTCGGGGATGCCCTGGTTTGTACCTGCAAAATCCCAGCCCCTTGGGTCCTCATTCCCGTACAGACTCCATAACCAGAGATTGGCATTGTTCAGAAAGTAGTACCTGGCCAGCACTCCCCATACTCCATCGGTAAGGTTCAAAGGATCGCGGGGATCCACCTCATCAAACCACATAAGGGGTCTGAGCAAATGGGCCGACCCAAAATTGATCTTCTGCAGTCCTACCCTAACTTCAAGCTGTCTTGTGGAGTACCTGCCCCAGAGGCGATAAGGCTTAATTGTTCCATATGAACTAATGGTATCGAAAGGGTTGAAGCCAAAGTTGCCACTGATGTTGGCAGACGCCTCAAAGTCGATTTGCTTATCATTCGGCAGTTTTACTTCATAGTTGAGCTGTGGGATATACCGCCCTCCCATATAGATCGGTAAGTCCAGGCCTCCATTGTACAGGGTCCATGCTGATAACTGTCCCTTGAACATAAGGGTGTCCTGAACCTGAGCCATAAGTGACCCGGGGATGGCCAGGAAAAGACCTAACAAGCATATGAACCTGAAGCGAGGCATGGTTTATTCGTGAGGCGATATTCCGTATATAAAAAGATTAGTGATCTCCATAATTAAATCCTGAGGTGAGTCAAAAAATTGCATCATCCCCTTGTCATTGGTCAGTAAGACAAGTTTTTGAGAAAAGAGGATTAAGAAGGGTATATTCAGATCTTTTCTAACCCATCCTGTTTCTTTGCCATGTTCGTAGACCCTCTGGATCTCTTCCAACATGGATTTGGTTTTCTTTTCCATGTAGGTTTTAAGTCCCTGATCCGGATTGGTATATAGATCTTTGATAAACTCCTCACTGATGTCGCGGGTGCCCTCTGATTTCAGTTGTAAAAACTTCTTAAAGGTCTTATCTGCCGATTCATGCTCTTTGTCGATCTTCCTGATCTTCAACAGGCTTTCTTCAAATACGACATCCATGATGGCTGTGGCTAGTTTTGTCTTATTGGGAAAGAATTTGTAGAAAGTCATCTTGCTTACTCCTGCTTCCCTGCAAATCTCCTCGATGGTCACCCTCTTGAAACCAAACTTCCAGAAGAGCTCCTTTCCGGTAGCCAGGATCTGGACCTTTTTAGAATTAGACTCTGTTTCCATAACTATACGAAATAAGTATAATAAGACTTATATCGTACAAATATATAATAAAAGTATCCACTTGTCAAGGATTTTTTTAAATTTCTCAGATTTTGTAACTTACCTATATGGAAGGGTCAGCGTATACCAGGAAATCGTTCTACGGAAAAGAGGTTCTTTTCAGAAGCAATGCGGGAGAGTTAACTGCCCAGCTGGAAATTGAGATGCTCCAATACGCTGTTGAAAAAGGATTAATCAATGACAAGGTACGTGGGATGGTGCTGGATATGAGCAAGGCTCAGTTTAAAATGCAGCCGGGAGATGGAATCAAGATTATTGATTATGTGGCCGGTGTTCCATTGCTTGCACCTCTTAAATATGCCATCATTGTGGATACTCCTGAGAAGATTATTTTCCCACTTCTTGGAGGTATTAAGAGAAAAGGTGCCAAATTAAAACCTTTTTCCACCGAACAGGCTGCCTTAAAATGGATATTGACCTAAAATTAGTTCTAAAAGTTTAATCTCCGCTTTTGCCGTAGTTTGGCAGAACCCTTGCACTGGGATCATTTACATCACAGTTTTCCCATTCCTTATTGGGCATCCAGAAGCCGGCAACCGCTTCAGAACGTCCGGGGAAATGTGATTCAAATATTTCGCGATACATAAGAGATTCCTTTGAGATGGGAGTGGCATGCTGAAATTTGTATTTGGCTGTTGCCAGGTCATCATCACTGTACATCTCTTCTGCATAGGCTTTAAGGTTGTCTACAACACTGTGCCCAACTGCATCTGAAAACGCAGCTTTCTCACGGTACAAAATGTCGTGTGGGAGGTAATCTCCCTCAAATGCCATACGAAGCAGGTATTTGCCTACATCTGTATAGTTCATTTTTTTCTCGGGAGGAATGCTCATGACATACTCCACAAAATCCAGATCACCAAAGGGCACCCTGGCTTCAAGGCCGCATGAAGAGATGCTTCTGTCGGCTCTCAGCACATCGTACATATAGATTTCCGTGAGTCTTTTCTCTGCTTCTTTCTGGAATGCATCGGGTGTAGGGGCGAAATCTGTATACTTATAGCCAAAAATTTCGTCGCTGATTTCACCAGTCATTAGTACTTTCACATCGGTGTTTTCGGAGATGTATTTACTCACCAGGAACATGCCCATGGAAGCCCTTATGGTGGTAATATCATATGATTCGATATTATAGATCAGGGTACTCAGTGTATCAAATATATCCTGCTTGGTGAAAAGCACCTCTGTATGATCGGCGCCCAGGTAATCGGCCACAATTCTTGCATATTTGGTATCGATGGGGTCCTTATCAATTCCCACTGCAAAAGTTTTAATGGGTTTATCCATCATTCGGGCAGCAATGGCGCAAACCAGGCTGGAGTCAAGTCCTCCACTGCACAGAAATCCCACGGGTACATCCGCATGAAGTCTTTTCTCGACTCCTTTGGTAAGCAGTTCGTTAATCCTTTGGAATACCTTTTCAGTATCGTCATCCACATACTCTTTGACCTCGGCGATATCCCGGTATCTTTCAAATTTGTCTCCATCATAAATGTATCCGGGAGGAAATGGTTTAACTTCCTGGCATAGCTCACTGATTGCTTTCATTTCGCTGGCAAACATAATCTTGCCATCGGAGGCGTAGCCATAAAACATGGGGCGAATTCCCACTGGATCCCTGGCTGCATAGTATTTGTCCACTTTCGCGTCATATAGAACGCATACAAATTCTGCATCCAGTCTTTTGGCGGTCTCTTTTATTCCCAGCTCTTTGAACATGGGAATGATGACTTCACAATCACTTTCTGATTGAAACTCATAGCTATCCTTGTATGCTTCCATCAGGGACTGGTAATTATAGACCTCTCCGTTGGCCACCATGGATAGATTACTGGATATGAGTGGCTGGTTTCCATCGTCAGATGTATCAATGATCTTTAAGCGGTGAAAACCCATCCAACCTTTGTCTCCAAAATCAGCAGCAACAGTGTTATCTGGTCCGCGGTACTTAATCTTTTGAAATTCGCTGGCTATACTTAGCCTGAGCATTTTGTCTCCTCCGGTATAGACTGAAAATCCGCACATAGTTCAATGGGTTTATTACAATTTCGTATAAAATAGGGCTCAAATATACGGAATTATAATTAAAACCAGTAAAAAAGTAATAAATACTTCAATAACAAGTGCTGTGAGTATTAAATCGTAATCTCACTGTTATTTTGCTAACAACAAAATGCAACTCTGGAGAAGTGGGTTTCCTATAATTCGACCTACAGGATCGATTTAGCCAAATTCAGCGATGGACTTTAAGGTGTCCATATTTGCCACCTGTATGGTTTTCCCATATATCTTTAGGATTCCATCCTTCCGGAATTCACTTAGGGTGCGGATCACATTCTCTGTAGTCATACCCACATATTCGGCCATCTCTTTTCTTGTAAGTGGCAAATCAAATTCGGGAGTATGGTATATTTCCTGTGAGAAATAGATCAGAAGGAAAGCTACCCTTCCCCTCAGGTGTTTCTTTCGAATCTCAAGAGAATCAAGGATGATCTGGTCAGCCACCACGCTCATCTTTTTAAGGAGATCAAGTGCAAGCTTTCCGTTTTCCAGAACCAATTGATTTATTTCTGACATTCGATGTTACAGGTCACCGAGTCTTCAAGTGCTGTTACAGAGTAATTGTAAGTGTCCTTGGAAAATACACTGAGCAAACTCACATAGTCGAATGGCTTTGCAATGGTGATTATTTGCTCCTTGCCGCCCGAATCACTCCTGTATAGTTTGACCAGACCGCTTTTCAGGTACACAAAGTCCTTGATCTGCATACCTCCTTAATAATGGTTTCACCAGTGGCATACTCCTTTTCTATTTTCGATGAGCAGATGACATCCAGGTGACTACCATCCAGGGTATCAAAAAAAAGCCCCTTTAATTCGCAAAGCTCGCAACTGCAACTAGGATCCATTTGTTTCAATCTAAATGCTGGCCAACATATCCTAAAATGATAGTTGTCATGTTATGATAATTATCATATCGTTATTAGAATCACACACCTTTTATTGATGTTATGTTTGTAACGCCAAATACAGGAATATGTTTTCCTCCAGGCAAGGCATTCTAAAATAAACAGTAATAATATGAAAAACATTTTAATATTAGGGGGTGGTACAGCGGGTACCATGATGGCAAACAAGTTTTTTAAAGCCCTGGACCGTCAGGAGTGGCAAATTACCATTGTCGATCAGCATAAAACCCATTACTATCAGCCCGGATTCCTTTTTATTCCTTTTGGGATCTATAACAAATCAGATGTGATCAAGCCCAAGGGTGATTTCTTCCCGGCAGGTGTTAAGGTTATTTACCAGGAGATTGACAAGATTAATGGCGAGGAGAACAGGGTTTCACTTATGGATGGTACATCCCTGAAATACGACTACCTGATTATTGCCACCGGTACTCAGATCCGTCCGGATGAGACACCCGGTCTACTGGGTAATGAGTGGAGAAAAAGCATTTTCGATTTCTACACTGTCGAAGGTGCCGTTGCATTGCAGCAATTCTTCAAAACCTGGGAGGGTGGCAAACTGGTGATGTGTATAGCCGAATTGCCATTTAAGTGTCCGGTTGCACCCATAGAGTTTGTTTGTCTGGCCGAAGCCTACTTCACCGAAAAAGGGATCAGAGACAAAGTGGATATTACCTATGTAACTCCCCTGTCGGGAGCATTTACCAAGCCCATTGCCACTAAAATGCTGAGTCAGCTTTTGGATGAGAAAAACATCAAGGTAGTTCCCGATTTCTATCTCGAAAGCGTGGACAATGAGAAGAAGGTGTTGAAATCCTATGATGAGATAGAAATACCTTTTGATGCGCTGACCATCGTACCTATGAATATGGGATCAGAAATGATCGAGCGAAGCGGACTGGGTGATGATATGAATTATGTGGAGACCGATAAGGAGACCCTGCAATCTAAGAAGTTTGAAAATATCTTCGTATTGGGTGATGCCGCAAATCTTCCAACTTCCAAAGCTGGTTCAGTGGCTCACTTTGCGGCGGAGATTCTTTTTGAAAATATGATGAGTGCGTTCGAAAACAGGCCCATGACTGCTAAGTTTGACGGACATGCCAACTGTTATATTGAGACAGGTTACGGCAAAGGAGCCCTGATCGACTTCAATTACGATACAGAACCCTTGCCAGGGACATACCCTCTACCAGGAATCGGACCCTTTGGGCTCCTGAAGAATACCAAAATCAACCATTACGGGAAGATGATTTTCCGCTGGATTTACTGGCATATTCTGCTGCGTGGCAAGGAGATGCCTATAGAGGCTCATATGACCATGGCAGGAAAGAAAAATTCCATTGATTAATCGCATACGACATGGCAGAAGATACTTCAAAACAAATTGCTGAGTTGAACCAGAAGGTCGATACGATCCTGGAATATGTAAACCAGCAACGCTTAAAATCACAGGCCTTAGATGACCTGGTAGCCGATGCTTCTATCATTGGCAAGGACGTATATGACACAACTGTAAAGGCACTTGATGACCGCGAGGTTGTACTGGACCCGGATGAATTAAGAGAATTAGGGATCAGGGCGGCACAGAATGTGGGAAATTTCAATACCATCCTGGATACCATGGGTAGCGCCATGGATCTAATGAAGGATGTGGGCCCGATCGCCAATGAGGTGATTATCGATACCACAAAGAAGCTTAATGAATTTGAGCAGAAAGGCTATTTCGAGTTCCTTAAAGAATTTGGACAGATCATCGATAACGTTGTGACCCACTACGGGGTTGAGGATGTTCGGATGCTGGCAGACAATGTGGTGGCCATGCTGGATGTGGTGAAAAATCTGACACAGCCGGAAATGCTTAAATCCATCGACAATGCGGTAAGGGTATTTGCAAATCTTGAAATGGACAATATTCCTGAATATTCCATTTTCAAAGTGATGCGTGAAATGAATAAGCCTGAAATGAAGAGAACACTAGGATTCTTTATGACCTTTTTGAAAAACATGAGTAAAAACACAATTAATCAAGAACCTATAAATTAGAAAATTATGGCACAATTAACATTAGCAGGACAAACTGTTGAAGTAAACGATGAAGGATACATGGTCGATGCTTCCCAGTGGAACAAAGAGCTTGCAGCTGAAATGGCAAAAGAGATTGGCATCGAGCTTACCGATAAGCACTTTGAGGTAATGGAATTCCTACGTGATGCCAGTGCAAAAGGAGAAACTCTTACCATCAGAAAAGTAGGCAAATCCGGGATTGTAGATATTAAAGGACTGTATCAACTGTTTCCAGGTGGCCCCCTTAAGTATTCATCTAAGGTTGCAGGTATTCCCAAGCCAGCAAGCTGTGTTTAAAATCTAAAAAATCAGATATAATGGCAAACAATGAATCCCCATTAAAAAAAGTATGCATCATCTGTGCCAAGGGTACTATTGAAGATGTATATGCTACATTGGTTATGGCTAACGGTGCTGTCATGGAAGGAATTGAAGCAAAGATCTTCTTCACTTTCTTTGGGCTGGATGCAATTACCAAAAAGCAAATGAATAAGTTAAAAACTGCCACCGTTGGGAATCCAGCAATGAGGGCCCCGGGTGGATTGCCTTTCCCTTCCATCCTTGGAATGATTCCCGGTGTTGAGGCTGGTGTCTCTGCTATGATGAAAGGATCCATGGAGAAGCTGGATATTCCTCCCGTGGATGAGTTCCTGGAGATGATCACAGCAGGTGGAGGCGAAATTTATGCCTGCAAACTGGCCATGGATATGTTTAAGCTGGAGAAAGAAGATTTGTGGGATGAAACCAAAGCAGTTCTCACTATAGGCGAATTCTACGGTTTGGCTGGCGGTAACAACACACAGATTATATTTACCTGATTCGCAATTAACAGTTCGCAATTGACTCTCTTCCTTCGCGGATACGATAATGCTGCTAAATCGCATGCCTTGCATCCTCCTGGCAGTTAACATCGCATCCGCGCCAGATGAAAAGATTACTTGCTGTTAACTACCCAATAATAGAAACCTGAATATAACGAAGAGGGGGGGCCACTGGCCCCCTTTTTCAATTATTGGAAGGTTTTAATTTGAAGGGGAGAATCAGCTCTGCTCTTTCTTTTTCCCGATATAAAGGATGGAGTCGCCCTTTTCGAATTCCTTATAAAACTGAATAAGCAATAGGTCAAAATGATCTTCGAAAAGGGTTCTGATACCTGTGTCAGAATGATAGTTGACAAACAGGTCGTTGTAGACTTCAGAATCTTCCCCGTTCCAGAAGGTGTGACAGACTATACCTCCTGGATTAAGCACCTCAGATTGTCTTTTGATGGAGGCTTCCAGGGCTTCATCTTCAAGGTGATGCAGCACTTTGTTAGAATAGATCCCATCAAAAGTTCGGTCGGTCTCCAGGGTAGTGGCATCCATTTCTCTGAACTCTCCCCCCGGGTAAGATACTCGCAGATGTTTCAGGAACTCTTGTGAGAAATCAGAACCAAGTACCTTGTAAAACTCGCTTAATATTTTCCAGCCAGTTCCTGGTCCTGATCCAATTTCAAGCAGACCGGAGCCCGCTGGAAGAAATTCTTTAAGTTGGATAATGATTTGTTTTCCATCGTGATCCAAGGCCAATTTGATATACTCATCCACCGACTCTTTTGTATTGTAATATTTGCCCATGGTATTTTGTTGGTATGGTCTTATTTCCCTCCGAACTCCATCAGAAAGGCTTTGATAAAAGGATCCAGATTCCCATCCAGTACAGATTGCACATTCCCGGTCTCCTGATTTGTGCGCAGATCCTTTACCAGTTTATAGGGGTGTAGTACGTAGTTTCTGATTTGGGAGCCCCATTCAATCTTCATCTTATTGCCTTCGACCTGTGCCTGTTTCTCTCTTTTCTTTTGCAACTCGATCTCATAGAGGTGAGATTTAAGGATTCGCATTGCATTTTCCCGGTTCTTATGCTGTGACCGGGTTTCGGTGTTATCCACGGTAATCCCTGTGGGCAGGTGTCGGACCCTTACACCAGTCTCCACTTTATTGACATTTTGTCCGCCCGCTCCACCCGATCTGAAGGTGTCCCATTCAATGTCGGCCGGATTGACTATTATCTCGATGGATTCATCTATGACCGGGGTTACAAATACCGATGCAAAGGAAGTGTGCCGGCGATTGGCGGAGTCGAAAGGAGAGAGCCTGACCAGGCGGTGAACCCCGTTTTCGCTCTTCATAAAACCGTAGGCATATTCTCCAGTGAACTCCAGGGATACAGATTTTATGCCCGCTTCATCCCCCTGAACCATATGCAACTCCTTCACCTTGTAGTTATGCTTCTCTCCATATCGCAGATACATGCGCATGAGCATTTCCGCCCAGTCCTGGCTTTCGGTTCCACCTGCCCCTGAATTGATTTTCAGGATGGCCCCCAGGCTGTCCGCCTCATTGCGAAGCATGTTTTTGAATTCCAGCTCCTCAGTAAGGGTCTTTGCAGTTCCGAACTGGGCGTCTACCTCCTCCTCTGTAGATTCTCCTGCCTCAAGAAATTCTGAAAGTACATTCAAGTCTTCAATGGCAGTTTGAACACCATGATAACCTTCCACCCAGCTTTTTAGCCGGGCAATCTTTCTTAATTGCTCCTCTGCAGTTTTTGGATTGTTCCAGAAATCAGGATCGTGTGTACGTTGTTCCTCCTCTTCAATTTGGATGGTTTTGCCATCTACGTCAAAGATGCCTCCTTAACGCATCCAGGCGCCTGTTCAGATCTTTGATCTGGTCAGTTGTAATCATAGTTCAAAAAATTTTAACGAAAATACATAATTTAACCCAGAATCCGATGAATCAGATCAGACTCAAAACCCCTGCCGGCGGCAAACCTGAATAGCTTTCCCTTTCTTGTAAAGTGGTTGGAATCATGAAGTGTGGCAGATTTGGTCTTAATCAGATTTTCACAAATCTCCTCATACTCTTTCATATCAATCTCGGTAAGGGCCTCTTCGATAACCGAATTATCAATCTTCTTCTGGCGCAACATGGCGGTGATTTTAACCTTACCCCAACGATTCAGCTTGTACTTGTCCCTTACATAAAACTTTGCATACCTGCGGTCATCCAGGAACTTCTCTTCCTGCAGTTTCGCGATCACCCTGTGGGCATCATCTGTGTCTACACCCCAGGTCCGTAACTTCTCCAGAATAGTTCCGGTGCACTGCTCCTGATTGCTGCATAGGGCAGCTGCCCTTCGTAGAGAATCTTTGTAGGATGAACTGTTATTTTCTTCCATTGACGAAGCGCTCTTTTCCATGTATATCTTTGATAATGGCCACATGCTCAAATCCTGCTTTGTTAAATAAGTGGGCAGTCTCATTTCCAAATCGTTCATTGATCTCTACCCAGAACAAGCCACCTGACTCCAGTTTATTCATGCAGAAAGCTGCAATGGACCTGAAATAGATCAGGGGGTCACTATCATTAACAAAGAGTGCTGATCCGGGTTCAAACTCAAGTACGTTTTTTGTCATCAATTCTCTCTCACTTTTCAACACATAAGGTGGATTGCTTACCACCAGTCCAAAATCAGCTTCTGTTTTTAGCAATTCAGAATCCAGCATATCCCCATGAAACCAATTGACATTCAGATTATTGACCTCCCCGTTTTTGATTGAAACATCAAGCGCCTCCTTGCTCATATCAACTCCGCTTACATCAGCTTCAGGGAACTGCTTTTTGAGGGCAAGGGCGATGCAACCCGAACCTGTACCCAGATCAATAATTCGCTTGCCTGGATGGCTATATTCGGAGCTGATATTGTGTACCATCTCCTCAGTTTCGGGCCTGGGAATCAATACGGATTCATCCACCCGGATCTTCATTTCACAGAAATAAGTGTAACCCAGGATATACTGAATTGGTCTTCCTTTATGAATTTCGCTTACAATTTCCGTAATTTGCGCTTTGGTAGCTGTTTCGGGAATCCTGTTTGGGTCACTTAAATAGATCGATGAAGGATAACCTACATGCTCTAAGATCAGTCGGGCAATGGATGAAGATTCATTTTCAGAATGAGTAAGTTGAAGCTCTCTTAGGAGGTAAAGCCTGATCTGTGTAATCGTGGCATGGTTTTGGAACATAATCAAATTTAATAATAAACTGCATCTTGCTTACAGAGAAAGATAATATATACATGCGGCGTTGTTTCGAGCTTGCTCGGAAAGGCTTGGGTATGACAAAAACCAACCCCCTGGTAGGAAGCGTGATTGTTTATAACAACCAGATCATTGGAGAAGGATTTCACCATGAGTTTGGAGGACCGCATGCTGAAGTCAATGCCATACGATCTGTAAAGGATCGCACACTTTTGCCCCAGTCAACCCTTTACTGTAGCCTGGAACCATGCTCACATCATGGAAAGACTCCCCCTTGTTCCATGATGATCAAACAGAAGGGAATAGGCCGGGTGGTCATCTCAAATTCGGACCCATTCCCAAGTGTAAATGGGGAGGGGATCAGATTTATGGAAGAATCAGGAGTAGAGGTGGAGACTGGTTGCCTGGCTGAAGAGGGATATCATCTGAATCGTCGCTTTTTTCGTTATCTCACCAGCAAGCGTCCCTATGTGGTTTTAAAGTGGGCCCAGACTATCGATGGATTTATTGATCTGGAAAGAGAGCCAGGTGAGTCTGAGGGACCCAGGTGGATCACCGATAAGGTGAACCGGACCCTGGTTCATAAGTGGAGGTCAGAAGAGGCTGCCATTATGGTGGGGACCAATACAGTAATAAGCGATAATCCCAGCTTAAATGTTCGCAGGTGGACCGGAGAAAACCCCATTCGGATCACCATGGACCGATCGGGCAGGTTGCCCGATGGTGCACATATACTGGATGGGAAACAGGATACAATGATTTTTACCGGAGTTCCGGGAAAATATTCAGGAAAAACCAGAAGCATTCATATTGACCCTTCCTATGAGCTGGGTGATGTTCTGGAGGAGCTTCATGATCAGAAGGTGATTTCTCTGTTTGTGGAGGGAGGAGCCAAGTTGCTTACCTCTTTTATAGAGGCAGGTTTATGGGATGAAGCCAGAGTTTTTACAGGGAAGATGGCCTTCAGTCAGGGAGTCAGTGCTCCTAATTTGGCTATAGCTCCGGAAGAGACACTCTATTTCAGCGATACTAAGCTTGAAATTTTTAAAAATCAAACAAGTTAAAGAAGTAACCTTAAGAGAACCCGCTACGTACAAATCGAGGTAATGAAACGAGCCACATATATTTTTATCCTATTTTTTGCATGTACAAGCACTGTTGTACAATCTCAATCGGCCAAGCAATATTTTAAGGCAGGGGAAGATTTCTCCAGAGCCATGAACTACACTGATGCCATCGAACAGTTTAGTAAAGCCATTGAACTGGATCCGGATTATGATAAAGCCTATACGAATCGAGCGGATGCCTACTCAAAAATTGGCGAACATGAAAATGCTGCGAGGGATTATGACCGTGCCCTGGTATTTGATAAAAAGGAGGCTGAACTCTACTATTTTTCAGGAAAGGAGTGGCACCTGTTTGGGGACAACGAACTGGCGATTGAGAAGCTAAGTATGGCCCTGGAATTAAAGAGGAACTTCCTTGAAGCCTATCAGATCAGGTCTGAGGTTTATATGGAGATGATGGAGTATGAACTAGCTCTGAAAGATTGTATTAAGTGCTTGAAACTGGAGGAAGACGAAACAGCCTATTATAACATTGCTTTGGTCTATGAAAAGCTTGAAATGTACGATGATGCGGAAGATGCTTATAAGCGTTCCATCAATGAGAACAGGAGAATTGTTCAGACCCACTTCGCTTTTGCACAATTGCTTTATACCAGGGGAAAATACAATGAGGCCAATACTTCCATAGTACAGACACTCCAACTGGAGCCCACCCATCTTGAGGGTATGTTACTTCAAAGCCAGATCTTATCAGCTCAGGGGAATTATCCCAAGGCCAATGAAGTTCTCTCTATGGCTTCCATTGAACATCCCGAAGAGGCAAGGATCTATATCTACCGTGGAGATATCCACAGCCTGATGAATCAACCCAGCTATGCGATTTTAGATTATGGGAAAGCCATCGAACTTAATCCGGACAGTGCGGAGGTTTATTATAAAAGGGCCGGAGCCTATGAAGTCACAAGGGATTATGAAAATGCCCTTGTGGATTATGGAACTTTGCTGGCCATGTCAAAATATGATGGTACGGCTCAAAGGCTCTATGAGGAAGCAAATCAGCGCATGTTTGAGATAAACAGGGAAGAGGTTAAACCCAGGGTTACATTGAAGGATCCTGTATCGGGTGAAGGAAATATTGTTGATGTTTCCAAGGAGATCATGGTGATCAATGTAACCGGGCTTGTGGATGACCAGAGTGAAATAAAATCTCTCCAGGTAAATGGCTTTACAGTACCCGTGGAAAAAACCGATGAAGGTTTCCTATTCCTTGCCAGTGTGAATCTATCCAATTCCAATCAGATTATCGTCCAGGTTTCAGATGTTTATGACAATACTGAAACAGCTATTTTCCCTATAAGACGCACCGAGGTGGATCCTCCCATTGTAAGGATGATTGCTCCATATGGTTCTGAGAATAACATTCTATATCTCGATAGCAATGAGCCTTACATCTATATGGAGGGAAAGATTGAGGATGAAAGTAAAATCGCCACGATTTACGTAGACAGTGTAAGGGCAAGCTATATCCCCAGCGACCTGAATCCTTCTTTTACAGCGCTGGTAGAAGTGCAGAATAAGAGCAGAATAGTTGTTAAGGTAGAAGATGAGTATGGTAACTCCGCCGAAATCGAATATACCCTGAATAGGGATGCACAGACTTTTGCCGGAAATCCAATGGGTAAAACCTGGGCTATCTTCATTGAGAATTCAGATTACGATTCTTTTTCCAGTCTGGATGGTCCTCCTAAAGATGTCTCGCTGATGAGAACCGCACTGGCCAGGTACCAGGTGCATAATGTGATTCATAAAAAGAACATGACCAAAGTGGAGTTTCAGAAATTTTTCTCTATCGAATTAAGGGATATGATCAGAAGCAACAGGGTGAATTCTATTTTGGTCTGGTATGCTGGTCACGGAAAATATATCAATGAGAGTGGATACTGGATCCCGGTGGATGCATCAAGTGATGATGAGTTCTCTTATTATAACATCAACGCACTTAAAGCCTCCATGCAGTCCTATCCCGACTGTTTGGATCATACCCTGGTTATTACTGATGCATGTGAGTCCGGGCCAAGTTTTTACCAGGCCATGAGATCAGGAATTCAGGAGCGTAGTTGTGACGATTGGGAGTCCACCAGTTTTAAATCATCCCAGGTGTTTTCCTCTGCCGGAAATGAAACTGCAGTTGACAACAGTCAGTTTACCAGGACATTTGCCAATGTATTGGTAAATAGTCCAGGCAGTTGTGTCCCTATTGAGAAAATTGTTCTGAAGGTTACTTCGGCAGTTACCAACGGAAACCAACAAACACCTCAATTTGGAAAGATTGCAGGTCTTGAAGATGAGGATGGAACCTTCTTTTTTATTCCAAAGGACTATTAGCTCTAGAAGAGCGCTTCCAGTTTATTGACGATTGTACTTTTTGGAACCGCCCCCACCTGCTTATCAGCCACATCTCCATTTTTAAAATAGAGAATGGTGGGAATATTTCTGATTCCATATTTAGCAGTTATCCCTGGATTGCTATCCACATCTACCTTCGCTACTACAGCTCTGCCTTCATACTCAACTCCAACCTCCTCAACGATAGGACCCACCATACGGCAGGGACCACACCATTCAGCCCAAAAGTCTACAATCACAGGTTTGTCGGCACCCAATACCAGCTCGTCGAAATTGCTATCTGTTGCTTCTATTGCCATGTCTTACTTTTTATATAATGAAAATTCTTGGCACAAAATTATAAAAAAATTGCTTACGTGAGACTGAATTCAAAAGCAGTGCTGTTTTGAAGGTAATCCACGAACTCATCTGTGATCAATACGTGTTTTTTGCGTGAGAAAAGGGTTAACTTCATTTTGGATTCGGGATCATTAATACTGAATTTAAGGAGCTTACCATTTTCGGTCACCGTATAGTGTTCTATCTCATCAATAAAATCGGTGGTGATTTTATCGATATTCACGGAAATGTTTACCGACTTCACCAGTTTCTCCCGAATATCAGCCAGCATATAAACCGACTTGAGCCTGAGAGAATAGATCTTCCGATTGGGCTCATCGCGTGGACTCCATTCATTCACCGTGGCCTTGATCATCAGTGCCACATCGGGAAGGAAATATTGTTTAAAATTAACATAATCATCGTTCTTAAGTCTCAGATTATATGTTTCCGTGTAGTCCTCCAGCTGAGCCAGCATGTAAGGTTTATTTCTCCATTGATCCACTCCGTCCCTCACTGTTTTTACCATTCCGCAGAAGACCAGGTCTCTGCCTCTGAATCGTTGCAAGTCCGTAAGTTCATGTAGTGTATTGGGACAGAAGGATTCAATCTCAATTTTGAACCTGTCAAGTGGATGGGAAGTCAGATAAATACCTATCAGTTCCTTCTCAAGCTTACATTTGGTCGTGTCATCCCATTCGTTTACCTCCGGAGGAACTGGTTTGGAAATGGCTATGGAGCTGGACTCACCAAACAGATTTTGCTGAGGTGTACTCCTCTCATATTGGATCTTGTTTCCAAATTTGATCAGTTGTTCGATGAAAGTAGCTTCATTTTCCTCTAAGGTATCCAGATATTGGCTTCGTGTGATTGGGCTGAAACAGTCAAGTGCGCCAGAAACGGCCAATCCTTCAAAATTTTTCCGGTTAACCTGGTGCAGATTGTTCCGCTCTACAAAATCATAAATATCTTTAAAGGGCCCGGTTGAGATCCGCTCCTCAATGATACTTTGAACGGCATTTGCGCCTACCCCTTTGATGGCTCCCAATCCAAATCGAATATCTCCCCTGTCGTTTACAGTAAACCTTACATTGCTTTCGTTTACGTCGGGGCTAAGTACAGAAATGGACATCCTCCTGCACTCATCCATAAATACCCCGATCTTTTTAATATCGGTAATGTTCCTACTCAAAACGGCAGCCATAAATTCGGCAGGATAGTTGGCTTTAAGGTAACCGGTTTGATATGAAACGTATGCATAACACGTGGAGTGGGATTTGTTGAAGGCATATTGTGCAAACGCTTCCCAGTCTGTCCAGATTTTTTCGATCTTTTTGATTGAGAAGCCATTTTTGGTACAGCCCTCCACGAACTTTACCTTGAGCTCATCCATCATTTTTTTGATCTTCTTACCCATGGCCTTTCGTAGCGAATCCGCTTCACCCCTGGTAAATCCCGCCAGTTTCCTGGACAAGAGCATCACCTGTTCCTGATAGACCGTAATTCCGTAGGTGTCTTTCAGGTATTCTTCCATTTCTGGAAGGTCATACTCAATCTTCTCTTTTCCATGCTTACGATTGATAAAACTTGGAATGTATTCCATGGGGCCCGGTCTGTAGAGGGCATTCATGGCGATCAAATCTTCGAACCGGTTGGGCTTAAGCTCTTTCAGGTATTTCTTCATTCCTGGAGATTCGAACTGAAACAGTCCGGTTGTCTCCCCGTTTGAGTAGAGATCAAAGGTGGCCTTATCATCCATGGGGATGTGGTCAATATCGATATCAATACCCTTGGATTCTTTTATATTGTCAACGGCGTCTTTAATAATGGAGAGGGTTTTTAATCCCAGGAAGTCCATTTTTAGCATTCCCACATCCTCAACAAAATGCCCGTCAAACTGAGTGACCAGCAGCTCAGAATCTTTAAATTTACAGATAGGTAGATATTCCGTAAGGTCATTCCGTCCGATAATAACTCCACAGGCATGAAGACCTGTTTGCCTTACCGATCCCTCCAGTCGCTGGGCAATTCTAAGTGTATTGGAAATGAGTGGATTGGAAGAGTTTTGCTCCGCTTTTAATTCGGGAACCTCTTCAAAGGCTTTTGCAAAGGTAGTCCCAGGTCGTTCGGGAATCAGTTTGGCCAGTCTGTCAGCCTCCGGAAGAGGTAATTTTTGAATACGGGCCACATCCCTGATGGCCATTTTTGCTGCCATGGTACCAAAAGTGATGATGTGGGCAACCCGTTCATGACCATACTTTTTCACCACCCATTTCAGCACCTCTTCCCGGCCATCTTCATCAAAATCTATATCTATATCAGGCATGGAGATCCGATCGGGATTCAGGAACCGTTCAAACAGCAGATCATACCTGATGGGATCGATATCTGTAATGGCAAGACAATAGGCTACGGCTGAACCGGCAGCTGATCCCCGTCCGGGCCCAACTGAAACACCCATCTCCCTGGCAGCAGCAATGAAGTCCTGTACAATCAGAAAGTACCCTGGAAATCCCATTCGTTGAATGGTACCCAATTCAAAGTCGATCCGTTCCCTGATGTCATCTGTAAGCTCTTTGTACCGCCTTGTGGCTCCCTCGTAGGTAATGTGTTTGAGGTATTCATCTTCGTTGCTGAATCCATCCGGAAGAGGGAAATAGGGCATGACCGGATTGGTGTTCAGTTCATAGAGCTCAACCTTCTCTGCAACTTCAATGGTGTTGTTCAGTATACCGGGCAGGTCAGAGAATACCTCTTTCATCTCCTCACGGGTTTTGAACCACTCCTCCCGGGTGTACCTCATTCGTTTTGGATCATCCAGGTCTTTCCCTGTATTAAGACAGATGAGGTGATCATGAGCCTCAGCATCTTCCATATCCACAAAATGCACATCGTTTGATGCCACGCATTTGATATCCAGCTTTTTCCCAATTTCAAGAAGGGTACGGTTCACAAATACCTGGTCATCAAACACCAGCTTATTCATGCCTGGATCACTGGTTTGATGTCGCATCAATTCCAGATAAAAATCATCCTTAAATATCCTTTGATATTCAAGTGCCGTTTGCTCTGCTTTCTCTACGGTTTGATGCATAATGGCCTGGGGAATCTCCCCTCCAAGACAGGCCGAGAGGCAAATGATCCCTTCGGAATATTTTTCAAGTAATTCACGGTCGATTCTGGGTTTGTAATAAAACCCTTCAGTCCAACCGAGTGATATTATGGTCGTCAGGTGCTTATAACCGGTGGGGTTCTTCGCCAGAAGTATAACATGATCGAATGCATCTAAATTTTTATCTTTTTTAATATGCCTCTCCCTGCGGGCAATGTATGCTTCACAACCCAGAATGGGTTTAATGCCACGCTTGCTGGCCTCATTATGGAACTCTTTAACCCCAAACATGTTTCCATGATCGGTAATGGCCACTGCGCGCATGTCATCCTCAACTGCTTTTTTCAGCAGATTGGGAATGCTGGCAGCGCCATCCAGAATGGAGTACTGTGTATGCACATGCAGATGGACAAAATCAATCTGTTCCGGAGGATCCTGAGGTGTTTCAATCTCCAATGAATGATCCGGCTTCCCGGTGGTTTCTAATTCCTCCTCCCAGTTGGATTTATGGGTAAGTCCGTATTTCCCAATTCGGCCCTGATTTTTCGAAATAAATGAGCCATACTGCTCAGCAGAGAGTTGCAACTGATCGGGTGAGATGATCTTCCTTCTGAGCAGTTCAAAAAAGATACGCGTGGTAGCCTCCACATCGGCTGCAGCATTATGTGCTTCCTGGAACTGCTCTTCAAACAGGTACTCATATAGCTCCATCAGTTTGGGTGGCTTGAATTTACCACCCCTTCCTCCGGGGAGTTGCAGTTGATCGGTGCTGGACCACATGGTACATACCTCTTTCTTATCAAGAAATGTGGTATCAACGGCTGCCCTTATAAACTCTGCACCCAGGGAATTGATATCGAATTTTACGTTGTGACCAATTAGAAAAGTGGTCTTTGCCAGGGATTCATTAAACCGCTTGAGGCCTTCCTGGAGAGGTACGCCGTGATTTAAGGCTTTTTCAGTGGAGATCCCATGAACCTTCTCGGCCGAATAGGGAATTTCAAATCCATCTGGTCTGATTAATAGATTGAAATGCTCGATCAAACCTCCTGTTTCATCGTGAAGCTGCCAGGCTATTTGTATGACCCTTGGCCAGTTATCTACTTCTGAAATAGGTGCTTTGTCCCTTTTGGGCAATCCTGTAGTTTCGGTGTCAAAAATTAAGAACATGGGAAGTAAAGTTAGTTGAAAATGTAGATCGATTCACCCATGTTGATAATTTCTTGGCAGGATTTTTGCCATATAATCGGCGATGAAAAAAATTACGATATATCTGCTGGTATTTCTAATATGCGGAATCCTGGTTGTACAACCAACAATTGCTCAGGACAGGACTGTGCAATTGGCCGAGCAATTAAAGATTTTTCCAAATCCTACCGATGGCAAATTTCAGCTCACGTTGAAATATGAGGGTAATGAGAAAGTAACAGCCAAAGTGTATGATATTACGGGAAAGGTTATCGAGGACATTTCCAGTGAGCTGGTCAAAGAGGAGTCCTCCATTACGGCCCATGTGGATCTTAAGGATGCTCGTTCTGGAATCTATTTCTTAAGGATACAGATGGGCTCTAAATTGCTCACCAAGAAAATTATCGTCAAATAGCTTTTTAAGGATCTCCCCATTCTCCCCATTCTCCCCATTCTCCTTTGAACCTTTGGGCATCTCAGGTGTTTTATTATGTCGCTGAAACCTGATTATTTCAGTTACATTTCAGTTACATTTGATGAGAATAGGATGAGATTACGACACCTTACGCTGACTGCTCTGCTTTTTGCTCTTTCAATCCCATATCTGTCTGGACAGCATACAGATGCAAACATCTTTGGAGATGTTCAGTCCGAAGGAGAGCATATACCCTTTGCTACTGTTTATGTTAAGGGAACAACCATCGGAACTACCACAGATCAAACCGGGCACTACATGCTCATCGATCTGCCTGCGGGAACACATATCATTGTCGCTACCTCTATGGGTTATTCCACAGTGGAGAAAGAGATAACCATTGGAGCAGATGAATTGGTGGAAGTAAATTTTGTGCTCGATGAGGAGACTATGTCCATCGATGAAGTGGTGATCACAGGGACAAAGACATTTAAGAGGCAAACTGATGCCGCAGTCATTGTAAATGTGATCGATGCCGACCTTTTTAATCAAACGCAATCCTGCAACATTGCAGAGGGACTTAAGTTCCAACCAGGGCTCAGGGTGGAAACCGATTGTCAGACTTGTAACTATACACAGCTGCGAATGAATGGTCTGGGTGGAGGCTATTCCCAGATCCTGATTAATGGGCGACCTGTATTCAGTCCGCTTACCGGCTTGTACGGTATGGAGCAGATTCCGGCTAATATGGTGGAACGAATTGAAGTGGTTCGGGGCGGTGGTTCGGCCCTCTATGGATCCAGTGCCATTGGAGGGACAGTGAATGTGATTACCAAAATTCCCACAGAAAGCAGCTATGATGTGAACCTGACGTCCCAGTTTATTAATGGAGGAGCCATGGATAATATGCTTTCCGGAAATGTGAATATGGTGACTCATAAGCGAAATGCAGGTGCAGCTATTTTTGTGAATCGAAGGATGCGCCAGGCTTATGATCACAATGGGGATAATTTTTCCGAATTACCTGAATTGGCCAATAACTCCTTTGGAGCCAATATGTTTTTTAAACCCAACCATAATCAGAAGATTGAGCTCAGTTTCAGCAGCCTGACTGAATATCGCTACGGGGGAGAGATGGTGAATAAACCTGCCTACCAAACTCAGCAATCCGAGGAGAGGACACACTATGTTTTAATGGGGGGATTGGATTACCAGATTAATTTCAACCAGGAGAATAGTTCATTTATTGCATATATGGCCGGTCAGAAAACTGACAGGGATCACTACACCGGGATTATACCCGATGACACCACTGATGTCCTGGAGCATATGGTAAATCCTCCTTATGGGTATACATACAACACCACCTTGCAGGCAGGTACCCAGGTGAACCACAGGCTGACAGGCTTTATGGGAGGTACAAATGTAATTACGGCCGGAGTTGAGTACGTGTATGACGATGTGCTGGATTCCATTGCAGCATACAACTATGTGGTGGACCAAACCACTGGGAATCTGGGTGCCTTTTTACAAAGTGATTGGGAAATCAGGCAAGGATTTACGATGCTTTTGGGATTAAGGGCTGATAAGCATAACCTGGTCGACAGGGTAATTTTTAGCCCCCGTGTTTCTCTGCTTTATAAACTTAAGACATTTACCCAGTTTCGCTTGACCTGGGGAACGGGTTTCAGGGCACCACAGGCATTCGACTCAGATATGCATATCGCTTTTGCAGGAGGAGGCGTTTCCAGGATCATCCTTGCAGACGGTCTGACAGAAGAGCGTTCACATAGCCTCAGTGGATCGATGAATTATGACAAGGCCACTGAAAACTACATTGTTGGGTTTACTCTGGAAGGATTTTATACCAAACTGAACGATGCATTTTACCTTCAGCCAGTGGGGCAGGATGAATTCGGAAATGTATATGAAAAAAGAAATGGTTCCGGGGCTGCTGTTCAGGGGGGGACTGTGGAATTGCGGGGAAATCTCAACAAGAAGATGCAACTTGAGGCAGGGTTTACTCTTCAAACCAGCCTTTACGATGAAGCTGTTGAATATATAGAAGGAGTTGACCCCAGAAGGGAATTTCTCAGAACTCCAAACCACTACGGGTACATGACCTATTCGCTGACTCCTGGCGATCGTTTTAACGCCTCTCTTAATGGAGTTTATACGGGTCCCATGGAACTGGTCCATTATGCCGGAGCTCCTGAGCAAAGCCTAGACGAATATGTCACATCGGGGTCCTTTTTTGAGTTTGGGCTGAAGCTTGGATATACATTCAAAATGAATGTTTTGGATTCTGGACTCGAGCTTTTCGGTGGCGTAAAAAATTTCACCAATGCTTATCAGGAAGACTTCGATACTGGTAAGAACAGGGACAGTGGATATATATACGGCCCTGCAATGCCACGTACCTTCTATATAGGGTTAAGATTGTATTCCTTTTAAATCCTTTTAAATCTTTGCATATTATCTGATTAATGCTACCTTTGCGACGCTAAAATTATAGGTATTAATTAATTAAATGTAAAAGAGTATGCCAGCAAAAATCAGATTACAAAGACAGGGTCGCAAATTTCAGGCGATCTATTCTATTGTAGTTGCTGATAGCAGGGCGCCACGTGATGGTAAATTTATTGAATCATTGGGACAATATAATCCCAATTCCAATCCTGCCACCATTGTTTTGGATTTCGACAAAGCCTTAGAATGGCTGCAGAACGGCGCTCAACCTACAGATACCTGTAGAGCTATCTTATCCTACAAAGGAGTAATGTACAAGAAACACCTTCTTGATGGTGTGAAAAAAGGAGCTTTTGACGAAGCTGAAGCTGAAAAAAGATTTCAGTCCTGGATGACTGAAAAGGAACAGAAGGTTCAGGCCAAAAAAGACCAGATTCAGTCTTCTAAAGATAAGCTCGATATGAGCCGTCTTGAAAGAGAAACTAAAATCAAGGAAGAAAGGGCACTGGAGATTGCAAAGAGAAAGTCAGAGATTCTGGCAGCTGAAGAAGCAGCCAAAGCTCCAGCTGAGGAACCAGCAGTCGAAGAACCCGCTGTAGTTGAAGCGGAAGCCCCTGCAGAAGTTGTTGCTGAGGAACCTAAAGCGGAACCTAAAGCTGAGGAGCCTAAAGAGGAACCCAAAGCTGAGGAGCCTAAAGAGGAGCCCAAAGCTGAGGAGCCCAAAGCTGATGAGCCTAAAGAGGAGAAGAAAGAAGATTAAAACAATCTAAAATGTGGGTTCCAGGAGGAGCAAAGGCCGGAAAAATTTCCAAGCCCAATGGACTCCAGGGGAAAGTGAACTTGATTCTCAGCCCTGAAGGCGGAAAACACATTGAAATTGATAACCCGTTGTTCATCCAATTGGATGGGCAACGGGTTCCTTTTTTTGTGGATGAGTACGAGCAGGTCACCTCGGATCTGGCAATTATAAAATTTGAGTTTATTGAAGATTTGGAAGCAGCCCGTAAATTGACAGGCTGCGAAGTATTTCTGGATTCCACCCAGGAGTACCCCTTAGAGAAGAGTTCTGGTTATACGACCCTCATCGGTTACCAGGCAAGTGATTTGAATTCGGGTTACCTGGGCCCGGTGAAGGATTACATCGATCACAAAATGAACCCGGTTTTCTTGATCGATTACAAAGGAAATGAATTGATAGTCCCGGCTGTTGATCAGTTCATTGATCACATTGACCACAAGGACGAATCCGTCCACTTTATTCTGCCCGAAGGACTCACTTCATTGTAACATTCTTTTTTTGCATTCGTCTTTGGTTTGAATATTAAAAAAACTAAAGCGTATTGATATGAAAAGAGTTATTTTTTCCCTCGCCGGAATACTTTCAATGTTATTAATTACCGGTTTTACTTCCCCTGATAGACCTACGGAAGATGTCCGTCAGCTGGATACATTTACAGGTATAGGTATCAGCATAAGTGCAGATGTTTATTATACCACAGGGAACAGCCATGAGATAAGAATAGAAGGAAAGGATAAGGATGTAGAAGACCTTATTACCAAAGTAAAGGATGGCTTTCTTCAGGTGAAATATGAAAACTGGAAGATAAGTCGGTCCAAGTTGACCATCTACATTACTTCAAAGGAACTTGAGGATGTAAAGATGTCCGGATCGGGCCATTTTAGGGCAGAAAAGCCTGTCTCTTCCGAGGAGATGGGACTGGCCATGTCGGGCAGTGGTGGGATCACCTTTACTAAGCTGCATGCCGAGGAAGTGGATGTAAAGATGTCAGGATCGGGATCAATTTCTCTGAACAGCGGTAGTGCTGAAGAGATGGATGTAAAGCTAAGCGGATCGGGAAAAGTGAATGCAGAGCAATTCGAAGTGTCCGAATTCTCAGCGGCCATTAGTGGATCGGGAAGTATAAAGATCGACTGCAAAGAGGAGCTTGATGTAAAAATCTCAGGAAGTGGAAAAGTATACTACCATGGTAATCCCAGGGTCAACAGTGTTTCTTCAGGCTCTGGCAAGGTAGTCTCGTTATAAAAAATACGGAGCACCCCATCCTCAAGGAGGAAGGGGATTACAGGAGCGGTTGTTTATAGCAACCACCTGCAGGCTGTCTGTTTATTCAGGCAGCCTGTTTTTTTTATGGACGAAGTACAAGGATGTTGCCTTGCTTGCTGAGTTTAATAATGGTGGAAGGGGCGGATGGTTCAGTCTCTTCCTGGCGCCACTGTACCACATAATCTGCCTTCTTGAGAATTTCTTTTTCTATTTGACTAAAAAGAGCCGGTGACAATGCTCCTGAGATATTGGCCGAGGTAGATACAATGGGTTTCCCTGTTAGTTCTATGAGTTGCTTACAAAACGGGTCTGCGGTAATGCGAATACCCACTGAACCATCATCTCCAAGTAGATTTGATGCAAGGTTTTTGGCACCGGGATAGATAATTGTTGTAGGTTTTCTTGCGGAGGCAAGGATTTCTTTGGCCTGTTCCGGCACACTTTCCAGGTAGGATTCAAGCATGGATAGGCCATTTACCAGAACGAGCATACTCTTGTTATCAGCACGTTGTTTGATCTTATAAATTTTTTCCACCGAGTCAGGGTTTGTGGCATCACACCCTATGCCCCAAATGGTGTCAGTGGGATAAATAATTACACCTCCTGAATCGATGTATTCTTTAGATTTGCGAACTTCTTCGATCATTTTTCATACATTCAAGGTATACATTGTAAAGTGCGGGAATGGTCTGTTCTTCCCTGAATTTTAGAGCATGTGCACCCCCTTCACGAATAAGGCGATCTCTCAAAGCTGTATCTTCCAACACCTGCTTAATGGCATGAACCATCTCCTCACGATTGGAGGGATTGATCAATATTCCCCCTTTACCTGCGGTCTCTTCGAGACAACCCCCTGAAGAGGTGATCACGGGTATTCCCGAATTAAGTGCCTCCAGAATAGGGATGCCGAATCCTTCATAAGAGGAGGGATAGATAAATCCTCTGGCACCTTGATATATAGAGGGTAGATCAGCAACCTGAACCTGATCCAGGAAATGGATGTTTTGCAAACCGGTTTTTTCAATAAAATTTTTAACCTGATTGAAGTAAGAAGTCTTACGTCCAACAACCACCAGTGGAATATCAATCTTGCCATGAAAAAGAGCCTCAACGATCCGGAGCAGATTCTTACGTTCTTCAATGGTACCTACATACAGCAAATATTCAGAAGGAAGCGTGAATCTTTGACTGGTGAATTGAAATTTTTCTTCACTCACCTTGTGGTAGAATTGACTATCGCAACCCTGGTAGACCACACTTATTCTTGATTCCTCCACATTCAGAAATCTGACAATATCCTGTTTGGTCTGCTCACTTACAGCAATGACCCTTGAGGCCACATCTGCACCATACTGGACCTTCTTCTTGTATATATACCTGTCAAAGGGTTTATAAAGTTCAGGATGTTGCAGGAATATTAGATCATGTATGGTGAGAATGGACTTAGATTTGCTCTTGTGTATCCCAAATGGCAATTCGTTACTTAAGCCGTGATAAATATCTACAGCGTCTTTACCCAGCTGGTGACTCAGCCCGAAACTACGCCAATAGGAACTGGTATTCCGGCCGAAACGCGTTCCCGGGAGTTTAATCAGGTTGTTTTCCGGTACCTGAAATAGATCCGGGTTAGCAATGGAAGGAGTATATAGCAGACACTCATTCTCAGGATAGAACCTGCAAATATTGGAAATAATATACCTGCTATAATTGCCAAGCCCGCTATAGTTGTTAAAGGCTCGTTTGGCATCAAATCCAATCCTCATTAGACGGCCACATTGTATTCTCTGAGTGCATCATTCAGAGAGGTTTTAAGATCGGTGGATGGTTTTCTCTGGCCAATGATTAATGCGCAGGGGACCTGGTAATCACCTGCGTTAAATGTTTTTGTATATGAACCTGGTATCACTACAGAACGAGCTGGTACCACACCTTTCATCTCTAAAGGTACTGTTCCGGTTACATCTATAATTCTTGTGGAGGTGGTAATGACCACATTGGCCCCCAGAACTGCTTCAGATTCAACCCTGACACCTTCCACCACGATGCTCCGGGAGCCTATAAAACAGTTGTCTTCGATGATCACTGGCGCAGCCTGAACAGGTTCAAGGACTCCACCGATTCCCACTCCTCCACTGAGGTGTACATTTTTACCGATCTGAGCGCATGAGCCTACAGTCGCCCATGTATCCACCATGGTGCCTTCATCTACATACGCACCAATATTCACGTAGGAAGGCATCAGAATGACACCCTTAGAAATATAGGCTCCGTATCTGGCAACTGCATGGGGAACCACTCGGATGCCCTTTTCTTTGTAGCCACTTTTCAGAGGGATCTTGTCATGATATTCGAAGGGAGGGACTTCAATGGTCTCCATCTGCCTGATGGGAAAATAGAGAATAACAGCCTTCTTAATCCAGTCGTTAACAATCCATTTCTCCTCTTCCTTCTGAGCAACTCTAAGTTTACCCTTGTCAAGCTGTTCCACCACCTCATGAATGGCATTTTTTACTTTATCTTGATTTAGCAAGGAGCGATCACTCCAGGCTGCTTCTATTGTTTCTCTAAGGTTCATATAATTGATTTATGTTTTTTTTTAAAATAATAACTTTTATGAGTCGCGCAGCAAGGTACAAAACCACTAAAGTGAATATGATGGTTGCACCGGAAGGGATGTCCAAATAGTAGGAAATGAAAAGTCCGGCAAGTGAAGCAAGAAAGCCCACCATGATGGAACCTATCATAATTTTATCGAATCGGTTGGTAAACAGGTTGATGATATTCTGTGGAATCGTTAAAACAGAAAGAACCAGGATAATTCCGGCTGTACGAATGCTTAATACGATGGTAAGGGCTACCAGAACAATGATGAGGTAATTCAGAAGCATCACCGGGATCCCCCTGATTCGGGCAAATTGTTCATCGAAAGCCACATATAAAATGGGTTTGTAGAGGAATATAAAAACAAGGGATACCACCACAACCAGGATAAACATTAGCCATAGATCGGTTTGGGTTACAGTGATAATGCTTCCGAAAAGAAAACTCATCAGGTTGGGTGCATACCCGGGTGTTAAATAGATAAAGATGATCCCGAGTGCCATTCCCAGAGACCAGAGAATGGCGATGATGGAATCGTTTCGAAGAATTTTTCTTCGAGTGAGATTTTCGGTGATAAGGGCTGCCAGAACAGCAAATAGGGCTGCTCCTGCAAGAGGTGGGAAGCCAAAAAAGAAGCCAATACCCACTCCTCCAAAGGATGCATGGGTAATGCCTCCACTGATAAAAACCATTCGCCTGGCTACAATGTAGGTACCTGTAATCCCACAGGCCACAGACATAAGAAGGGCAGCCAGGATTGCATGCTGAATAAATGTATAGCTAAGCAGGTTTGTAAGATCCATGTCTTTAATGCTTGTGTTCCTTCATGACCCTGTGGGGTATGGTTCCGTGAGAAATAATCTCAATGGGACAGTTATAGACCTTAAGCTGTTCAACACTTATTTCGTTGGATGAATGGTAGTGAAGGTTTCTGTTGACACATGCGATTGTTTTAATGTAGGGTGAGATGGTCCCAATATCGTGAGAAACCAGCAGGATGGCCATGTGTTTATTTAAATCCTTCAGCAGTGTGTAGAGTTCCAGTTCAAATCTATTATCCACATGCGTGTCTGGTTCATCCAGAACCAGTAACCTGGGGTCGGAAATAATGGCTCTCGCCAGCATTGCCCGCTGAAATTCTCCTCCTGAAAGCTCACCTATGGACCGTTTGGATAAAGAGGACAAACCAACTCTTTCAAGCATTTCACTCACTTTAATCATCTCATTTTTCCGCAATCCTCTTCCAAAAACCAAACCGTGTTCAAGCCCAGAGGCAACTACTTCCCTAACCGTTATGGGGAAACTCTCATCCACCAGGTTGCCCTGCGGGAGGTATCCAATGTCTGACCGCGCAATGGTGTAATTAATCGTACCGCGCAAGGGTTTAAGCAATCCAAGAATGAGTTTTATAAGAGTTGTTTTTCCTCCTCCGTTTGGACCAATGATTCCAATATAATCACGGTCATTGACAGTGAGCGAAACATTGGTGAGTATGCTCTGCTGATCATAGGCAAAATCCAGCCCTGTTACGTTTAGAAGAGGTTGGTTATTCATTATAAGCTTGTAAACTGCTTAGCAATATAAAGCATTTGTTTATCCCACTGTTCGTCCAGTGGATTAAAGGGAATTATTTTGGCATCAATTTCATCAGCCAAAACTTCTGCATTCCTTTGGTCGAACTGACTCTGTATAAAGATGGAATTGATGTTTTCTTTACGCCCCAGATCAATAATCTTTTTCAAATGAGTCGGAGAGGGAGTTTTTCCCTCAATTTCCAATGGATACTGATTGAGCCCATAATCTCTGGCAAAATAGGTAAGTGCGGGATGGTAAATGAGGAAGCTTTTCTGCTTTAGTTTTTCCAGACTATATGTGAGGAGAAGGTGTAGTGAATCTAGTTCCTGCTCCATAGCAAGGTATCTTATCTTCAGAGAATCCTTCTGGTCGGGCAGCATCAGAATCAACTCTTGATAAATGTTATCTACAATGGTTTTGGCATTGAGTGCCGACATCCATATATGTGGGTCCACTCCTCCATGGTCATGGCCATGATGATCCTCTCCATGGATCATTGTTATTCCGGACGAAAGGTCAACAATTTTCATATCAGGATTTACAGATAGGATCCGATCCATCCAGCTTAGCTCGAAACCGATGTGACCTATTCTCATGTATACATTTGATTGATCCAGTTTTGTGAGCTGTGTCAAAGTGGGTTCGTAGGTGGCAGGACTGGCTCCCGGAGGAATAAGGACATTAACTTCCACATATTCACCAGCAAGTTTTTCTATAAAATACTTTTGGGGCAGAATGCTCACAGTTACAATGGGTTTATTGTTGGAAGTTTCCTCCGGATGGCATGAGACCATAGCAATTGCTATGAGTGCAATAAACAAAAAAGGTGCACTTCTGATCATTTTTTTCCTGGCTTAAAGGTTTTGTAAAGTGGGGTTCCCCCGGGAGGAACAGGATCATGACCGTGACCACCCCAAGGATGACAACTTAATATCCTTTTTGTTCCCATGATCAACCCTTTAATTGGACCATGGATTTTCAGAGCCTCCAGGGCATATGCTGAGCAGGAGGGATAGTATCTGCATGTTCTTGGGAGAGCGGGAGAAATGATCCACTGATATATTTTTATGGGGATGGTTAAAATGGTAACCAGGATCCACCTGATCCACCTGATCAGAAAGAAACTGTTAACACGATCCCAAATAACACCAGTCTTGTCCATATCCACCTGAAATTGAAGCAAAATTAGCAATAAAAGCAGACTAATTTAGACCATTTCTTTAAAGGATATAATATCAATTTTGTGTAATTTTGCGGCTTATTTTTACGATTACGTTAAATTCAAGTATTTTTTAAATAAATCTAATATCATGAAAGAAGCTGTAGCCATACTTTGTGCAGGCGGACCTGCACCCGGAATAAATACTGTAGTTAGTTCGGTCACCAAGATATTCAACAACAACGGATATAATGTCATTGGGATAAACGGTGGGTATAAGAGCCTGTTCGCTGATGAACCCGCATTTGAATTTCTGGATTTTGAATATGCTGACCAGATTTATAGCAGGGGAGGATCTGCACTCAAGATGAGCCGCTATAAGCCCAAGGATGATGAGTTCAATGTTGATTTTTTTAAAAAAGAATAATGTTAAATTGCTTGTCACCATTGGGGGAGATGATACTGCTTCAACCGCCAACCGTCTGGGGAAATACCTGGCCAAGCAGAAAATGGATGTAAAGAACATTCATGTTCCCAAGACCATTGATAATGACCTCCCACTGCCAGAAGGCACACCTACCTTTGGCTACCATTCTGCAAGGGAAGAGGGTGTTCGCATTTCTTCAACCATTTATGAAGATGCACGTACAAGTGGAAATTGGTTTGTGGTCAGCGCCATGGGACGCGAGGCGGGTCATCTTGCATTCGGAATTGGAACAGCCTGTCATTACCCTATGATTATTATTCCTGAAATGTTCAATAAAACCAAGATCACTTTTGATAAAATCACCAGGATGGTTGTCTCATCCATGGTGAAGCGCAGACTACTGGGTATCGATTATGGGGTTGCAATGATCAGTGAAGGTGTATTCCATTTCATGAATGATGAGGAGATCATTGATACGGGCATTAATTTCACCTATGACGATCATGGTCACCCTGAGCTTGGAAACGTGAGTAAATCCCATATTTTCAATATGCTCACACAGCAACATCTTAAAAGCCTGCGCATTAATGTGAAAAGTCGTCCGGAAGAGATAGGATATGAACTACGTTGCTGCAGGCCCATTGCTTATGACCTCGATTATGCCACCCGGCTGGGGCTTGGGGTATACAATCTGTTTATTAAAGGAGAAACAGGATGCATGAGCACCATTGACGGAAACGGAAATATTGCTCCTCTCTATTTGAAGGATGTTGAAGATGAAAACGGAAAGGTTAAACCTCGTCTGGTAAATATTGAATCTGAAGGAGTACAGACGATTTTCAGAAACAACCTGCATTTCATCACCAAGGAGGATTACAGGGCAGCAAAGAAATATGTGAAGAATCCCGAAGAGTATGATTTCTATAAAATTCTCAATTGGGATAAGTAATTAGCGGTTAGAACTCATTGATAAAATGGCCGGCTGAGAAATGAATTTTCCAGCCGGTTCTTTTTTACTCATTTCCCCGGTGCATTGATTTATTACAAATATTGGCTTATTTTTAAAGAAAAAACGATGGCACAGGGGATCAAAAGAAAAGGGACAATAGGGATTTTAACAGGCGGCGGTGATGTACCAGGTCTTAATCCGGCCATTCGTGCTGTAACAATCCGAGCACTTAGAGAAGGTTATCAAGTGATTGGTATGCGTAAAGGATGGTCTGGAATCATTGAGATAGTCCGTGATAAGAATGCCGACAACAGTGAACATTTTGTTGTTCTGACTGAGCAAATTGTAAATAAGGCAGGAAGGACAGGTGGCACTTTTCTGCATACTTCCAGGGTTAATCCCAGCCGTGTAAAAAAGGTGGATGTACCTTTACATCTCAAGGAAACTTACAAAAAGGAGGTCAATGACCTTACTCCCGATGTTCTTGAAAATCTCGCATTTCTGGGGATTGATTTTTTGATTCCCATTGGTGGAGATGATACATTAAGTTATGGAGTGCGTCTCTACCAGGAGGGCTTCAAAGTAATTGCCATTCCTAAAACCATGGACAACGATGTACCGGGAACAGATTACTGTATTGGATTCAGCACCTGTGTCACGCGCACCATTAACATGACCAACACCTTGCGAACTTCCGCCGGATCACATGAGCGAATTCTGGTCCTGGAGGTATTTGGAAGGTATGCAGGTTTTACTGCAATGATTCCAACCATGGCGGGAGCTGCTAACAGGTGCGTTATTCCTGAACATGCCTTTGATATTCCCCATTTAACGGAACTGTTGGTTGAAGACCGGTTCCAGAACCCAAGCAATTACTCTGTTGTTCTGGTTTCTGAAGGTGCAACATTTATAGGGATGGAGGAAATGATGTTCAGGGATGGTGAAAAAGATGCTTATGGTCATGCCAAACTGGGAGGGATTGGTACCGCAGTTTCTGCCCAGATTAAAAAGGAATCTGCCCAATTTAATAATGGAGTTCCCATAAATGTGATCAATCAGCATTTGGGCTACCTGGTCCGGGGAGGGGATCCCGATGCCATCGATTCAATCGTTCCTATGGCATATGGTAATCTGGCATTGGACCTTATCCTAAAGGGTATTCACGGCCGGCTTGTGGTGTTGAGAAATGGCAGGTATGACAATGCCCCACTGGATGTGGTTACCAGCACTAAGAAGCTCGTGGATGTGAAGAAACACTATAACACCGAGCGATTACGTCCTCATTTCAAGAGCTTTGAGTTTCAACCTCTCTTTATCATGAGTGGGACGTGAAAGGCTGCGAAGCAGCCTGGTAGTATGAATGCTTCGCATTCGGTATTGAGTTAATAAGTTAGTGCGCTACTAACTCATTAACCTGCTATCCCACTAACCTATTAACACGAGCGAAGCGAGTGGACTAACGTTCGCGCAGCGAACTATTCTATATAAATCCAGGCGTCTTCGATTACATTTTCCCGAATGTTATCCAGCTCATTAATAGCGGCCTGTATGGATTCATAGGAGCCTGAACTAACCAGGTTAAACTGATAGGGACCGGCCATGATCTTGCCATCATATCCATTGGTTTTCATCTCTGCAGCATACTCGTCAGCATAAGCAGAATTCTTAAATGCACCAACAATGATATGAACTTTTGAATAGGCAGCATCTTCACACGCTGCCAGTTTAAGCATGGCTTCATCCATCTGCATCCGTGTCAGAGCCAGCTGATCTTCCAGCTCCGAGCAACCGGCAGCCTGTGTTTTGAGCGCCTGATTTTGAGCAACCAGTGCGTCAATTTGTTCCTGTGTCAAGGATGTTTTATCAAATAAACTGCACGATGACACCATTAATCCGAGCAAAACGATTCCGACTAATTTCTTCATAACTAATACGTTTTGGTTCCACAGATTAAATATAATGAAAATAGATGATACGGACATTTGGGGATACTGCGAGATATAGTTAACTCTATGTACCTGTCAATCAAATTAGTATACAAAAAAATTGTATCTTTAATATATGGATAAGCAATTAACTGCAGATCTGTTTCCGGCAGCAAATGAGTATTTGTGGTTGCTAAGCCGGGGTTATCCTCAAAAATCTTCACTGAAGCTGGTTGGAGATAAATTTTTGTTAACCAGGGCAATGCGGCAGGTATTGTACAGGGGAATCTCAGGGTCGAAGAGAGCAAGAGCAAGGCGCGAACGAATCGGATCTGTAAATGCGGGGGAAAAGGTCTTGATTGATACTTATAACGTGCTTTTCACTGTAAATAATTATCTGCTTGGAAGCCCGCTTTTCATCAGCAATGATGGTTTATTAAGAGATGCCGGTGAGATGAGGGGCAGAATTATAAATAAACCCGCTTTCTCCCGATCGGTGGAGCTCCTCCTTGAAACCCTTAAAGATTGGCCAGGTGCTACCTATATTCTCTATCTCGATGAACCTATACCATACAGTGGTCGCCTTTCCATAAAGCTTTCCAAAGAAATGATTCAAATGGGGATAGAGGGAGAAGCCTTTACTGTTAAATCGCCTGATCATATGCTAATCCATGAAAGTAAGGATGCCATCTGCACCTCGGATGGAGAAATCATCGATCAAAGCTCCTGCAAAGTTGTTGATTTACCCTTTTATCTTCTTCAGAAATATTTCCAACCCGATTTCCCATCACTGCTTATGTAAGGTATTAGAGATTAAAACGACCAAATAATTAAATATACCTGACAATGAGAATTATAGGATTAATGGCGGCAGCTTTACTGCTTCTAATGGGAACCGGCATCTGGGCTCAAGAACCAGATTTCAGACTGCGGGATCTTGAGAATCAGTGGAAAGAGTACTCAGAGCTTAAAGGAAATGAACTTACTATAATCGATTTCTGGGCCACCTGGTGTCAACCTTGTATCAGGTCTATTCCTCTACTTAACGAGATGGCCCAGGAGTTTGAAAGTAAGGGAGTGAATTTCATCGGGGTGAGTATAGATGGTCCGAGAAATCAATCTAAGATTAAGCCATTTTTGCAATCAATGGGAGTGGAGTATCCTGTGATTCGGGACATAGACAGTGAGTTAATGTCTGATCTGGGAGTAACTGCGGTACCTACCTTTCTGATGTATGATTCAAATGGGGAGCTTATATTTTTCCATGAAGGATTCAGGCCTGGCGATGAGGATGTAATCAGAAGTCACATTGAGGAACACTTGGATAATTTAGATGATTAGGAAGGGTTTGTTCATACTTGTGATTGTGGGTACCGGTTCGGCTGTGTATGGTCAGCTTACAGGTAACAACCTTTTTGAGTACCAATTGGGAAATCTTCCCTATACCGATCCCGGCGATCTTTCCACACACTATGACCAGTTAAACCTTAGATACAGGTATAAAGGGCTAAAGGCCACTCTTCGGTATGAACATTTCCTGAGCCAGAACGAGGGGAGCTCATATGCAAGCCTGAGCCAGTTCCAGGTCCAATACAGAAAGGATAAGCTTGAACTAAAGGTTGGAAATTTCAATGAAACACTTGGAAATGGTCTGTTGGTAAGGGGGTATGAGATTGCAGGGTCTGTATTTGAAGAGGAAGCTTACAGAACGAGGTATGGCTTTTACAGGGATATGCTTGGTTTCTCTGCCAAGTACACAGGTGATATCTGGTATTTCCAGGCCCTAAGAGGAAAATCACTGGTTAACACACTACCTCCCACAATTCCCATGGATGAACGCCGAATTGACCTGGTTGAAGGCATGGAAACGGGGATTTCATTCTTTCATCAAACACTGGGTATCATCCTGATGCGCAATAGCAATGCATCGGAAAAGGACAATTTTTATTCATTGCTGTTTTCAGGTTCCGTGCCCGGCTTTATATCCTATAATTTTGAATTTGCCCATGACATTAAAAACGACCTCCCTCTTTTTGGGTTAAATGATGAAAGCAGGTATGGTATGTATGGATCTCTTAGCTACAGCAAAGGTTCGTTTGGCCTGAGCTTTGAGTATAAAAACTATCACAACATGCTAATAGGGGCCGGAATCAGTGATCCTCCAACTGCGGTAAGAGAGCACAAATATAAAGTACTGAACCGAAGCATTCATGTACCTCAGCTTGTGGATGAATCAGGAATACAGCTGGAAGCCTATTACACCTTTAGGAATCGGGAGCATCTGGTGTTTAATTATACCTATGCTTTAAACGAACTTTATGATATATACAGGTTTAATGAGTTCTTTCTTGAGTATAGCTTTTATCCAGGGGAAAAAAGCAATGTGACCCTGTTTGCAGATTATACCTCAGATGAATTTAAGTTTGAGGATACCCGTTATGCAGCAGGTGGTATCTGGGAAGCCCAGGTTGTTGGAAACTGGTCGGCTCAACTTCATCTCGAATATCAGTATATCGAGAGAGAATTTGCTGAGAAGCAAAAGATGCACAACGGGGTAGTGATTCTGGGTGTTTCCAAATTATCCGATCTCAACCTTTCCTTGGTGTGGGAGATCAGTAATGACCCATATCTTACCGATCGTCCCGATACCCCGGAGCCCGAAACTGCTGTACGTAACTGGCCTGGATTGGAAGCCAGTTACCGGATCAACCCTACCAATACAATTTCACTATTTGCAGGAAAGAGGAGGGGCGGACCTGCTTGCACCTCTGGTATTTGCTATGAAGTACTCGATTTTGAAGGAATTGAAATAAGATTTAAAACTAGATTTTAATACAGACAGATATGAAACAAATTTTAAAATTGACATGGGTGCTGCTATTTGCAGTATCCATCCAGATAAATGCACAGGATGTGGGAGATACAGCACCCAATTTTGTAGTGGGATTACTAGGAGGCGAAACTTTTAACCTTGCAGACCATAAAGGTAAAGTGGTGATGGTCTTCTTCTTTGGAAATACATGTCCAAGCTGCAGGGCTGTGGGATCCATTATTGAATCGGCTATTTATCAGAAGTATATGGATGATGCGGGCAACCTGGTTGCCGTAGGTATTGATACCTGGGATTCAAGCTCCAATGAGAGTTCGGTCGCGGGCTTCAAGAATACAACAGGGATCTCTTTTCCGCTTGCCATAAAAGGAGGAGATGTGCAGGTCCTTTACAAGACTACCTATGACCGGTTGATGGTCATTGACCGGGCAGGAGTTCTGGTGCATAAGGGCATTGTTGCAGCCAGTAACGACATCGATAATACCATTGCCGCCATTGAAGAGAGTTTGACGGTTACCGGAGTGGAAGATCAGATCTCTGATCGCCCCAGTGTATATCCAAATCCGGCAAAAGATGTCTTGCATGTTTCGGTGGGAACGAATTTAATATCAGGGTTCACGCTTTTTGATCTCAAAGGAAGGAAATTGATGGAGTCCGGTTCGTTTGACGGCCAGGCTTTGAGTGAGTATCAAGTGGATTTACAGAAGTTTGAATCCGGCGTATATATATATAGGATCGAGACTGGAAAAGAGTTAGTTACAGGAAGAGTGATTATTCAGAAATAGGCTCTTCGGATAGAATCAGCCAGGTTGAGATTGGGAAATGATCTGAGTATTTAGTCTTAATTCGCTTGAACTGATAGGGAATGAACGGACTGCTATACATGATGTAATCAATCCTAAAGGAGGGAAGCTCGCCTGCATAGGTATTCCCAAATCCTCTCCCTGCATTTCTGAATGCATCATTGATGCCTTTTCTGATTTTCCGGTAGGCATATGACTGAGGTGTATCATTGAAATCTCCCATTGCGATTACAGGATGGGGTGATTCTTTAATGTAATTGGCGATCATCTGGGCCTGTTCGGCCCTCATGGTAAATGCGATTTTTAGCCTTGATCCAATCCTTTTTATTTCACGAATCTGATCGTTAGAGTACTTTAAACTGGCCGTGTCTATAAATGCTAGATCATCATCATGAAATTTAATGGACTGAAGATGAATGTTAAACACCCTGATCGTGTCTGATCCGAACAGGATATCTGTATACATTGCTGCGTTGGAAGTTGAATTGAATGGAATTCGACTTTGCTTGATCATGGGATACCTGCTATAGGTGGCAATGCCAAATCCATTACTTTTCCTCTGGTTACCGGTGTAGTAAACTGCGGTTTGAGGAAGGGCCGGTAGTAGTTTTTGATGTGCCTTGTGGGTCTCCCCCCGTTCATTGGATGTATAGTATTCCTGGAAACAGAGGATATCGGGTTTTTGCTTTTCGATGAAACTGAATATCTCATTTTTTGCCTGGGGATCATTGGTCCACTGATACACATCAAATCCCCTAACATTATAGGAGAGAACTTTGAGCATTTGGTCTGCACCGGATGATTCAGGGATATTGGCTTCTTTAAAATTGAGCGGCAAGGTATTGTTTAAATGATTCCAGCCTATCAGAATTACGATTAAGGAGATAAATATCTCTTTCTTTAATCTGATTAACCAGTAACAGATAAATAACAGGTTTACCATCAGAATATAAGGGTAAGCAAGTCCGAAAATTGCAGGGAAGAAGATCTTTTGAGGATTTATAATAGGTGCCAGATAGGCCAGTATCATCCCGGCAGCCCCCAGGACATTTAAGATCAGGATTACTCTGTCGGTAAACTTCCTCAAAGCTATTTTTTGTCACTCATTTTGAAAAGCAGCTCTTTTTCTTTGCTGGAAAGACTATCATATCCTGCTTTTGAGATTTTGTCAAGTATTAGATCAATTTCTTTTTGTTCGTCAGATTGCTCTCTCCTATATTCAATATCATCTGAAGACCGTTTATGGGTTACTTTCATATTTTGCTTCCCAGGTTTAAACCACGTAGCTATGCCATCAAGCAAACCTTGAAACCCTTTGGTTATATCCTTTCCCTTTTTAAAATAATGTGCGAAACTAAATCCCATAAAAGCACCTCCGATATGAGCTATCTTTCCTCCGGTATTGACTGAAAAGTCAACCAGGGAGGTAAAAATGAACATCACCAATGCAATATAGACAATCTTAACGGGCCCGATAAACACAAGTTGCATTCTCCTTTCCGGATTAAAAGTTGCAGCAGCAACCACAATGGCCATCACTGAAGCAGAGGCACCCATGGCTATGGACCCTTCTCTAACGGGTTCGAAAACTGAAAAAGCATTGTAGAAGACTACGTATAGAAGTCCCCCGGCAAGTCCCCCCAGGAGGTAGGTACTTAATAGCTTTTTAAGCCCCAGTTCCTGAATAAATACAGTTCCGAACCAGTATAACCACAGAAGATTAAAGAGGATGTGAATAAAATCCACATGCAAAAACATGTACGTTAACAGCGTCCAGGGACGTCTGGCAAGTACCTCCAAGTTGGCAGGTACGGCCAGGTAATCCACAAAAGTGATAAATCCTTCACTGGAGTTTGACAGAAGCAGTACAATCCTCACGATCTGTACGGTCAAAAAGACACCCAGATTGAAATATATAAGCTTATGCAGGATGGTTCCTTTACGAAAGGAGTTTTTTATTTCATCTATAACACTCATTTAACCAAATTATTAATAGAAGTTTCCGGTAAATTTATTCCAATATTTGATTAGAATAAATCCAAATATCATACCCCCAAGGTGAGCAAAATGCGCCACATTGCCTCCTCGTCCTGTTAATCCCAGGAAGAGTGATATACCTCCTGCACCAATAATAAGCCATTTTGCTTTAATAGGCACAGGGATGGGTATAATCATCAGAGGTGTATTTGGGAAAAGCATCCCAAAAGCAAGCAGCAATCCATAGACTGCTCCTGAGGCACCTACCGTGGGAGTGCTAAGGGCGCGTCCAAGTGCATTAAACGGATTCCCGGGCTGCACAATTTCCTGAAGCAGAGCCAGATTGATTCTGTCTACAGAATAGGCTGATTTGAGGGCTGCAATATCAGGAGCAAGTTGTATATAGTAGACTAATGTATGAATCAATGCTGCCCCAAGACCGGTAGCTAAATAGTAAATAAGGAATCGCTTACTACCCCAGACATTCTCAAGAATCTTTCCGAACATCCATAGAGCCCACATATTAAAAAACAGGTGGAAAATCCTTTCATTGCTGTGCATAAACATATGCGTTACAATCTGCCAGGGTTTGAAAAGTGGAGATTGTACATAAAAGATACCCAATAAAAAGTTGAGGTTGACATGAAGAACCTGAAGAAACAACAGACTGGCCAACCACATGACCACATTGATAATAATCAGGTTCTTGACAACAGGGGGTGTGTTATTTAGAAATCCACTTCCGAAACGACTCATAATCTTATTCTTTAAAATACTTATCCAGTTCTTCCAGCTCTACAATTCTTACAATCATTTTACCAGAAGGAGAGTAATTGGGGTTACTGCACCCAAAGAGCTGATCAATAATCTCCTGCATCTCTAATTCGGAAAGCTGCTTTCCATAGTTGATGGCTGATGCTCGTGCAGCTGCTCGTGCAACCCGTTCTGGTATACCACTGCTTATTTCACCCTGAAGTGCTTTATACTGCTCAATCATCATCTCTATTTTGTTCTTAGCACTTACACTCTCCATCTCTTCGGGCAAGCCGTGTATCACTATCGAATTGTTCCCAAAGTCCCTGATGTCAAAACCCAGTTGTTCCAATTCTTCCAACATTTCCAGGCACACCTGGTAATCACCTGCATTCAGGCTGATGGTTTCAGGGAAAAGAGATTGTTGTGATAGAGCTTGCTTCTGCTCCTGGGCTTCAATCATTCTCTCGAACAAGATTCGTTCATGCGCTCTTCTTTGATCCACAAGCATCAGTCCTGATTTAACAGGAGAGAGGATGTATTTGTTCTTAATCTGGAGGTTTTTATTCGCTGGAACCTGAGTCAAAGATGCAGGTTCGAATAGCTGTTCCCACCCGGAAAACCGATCATCCAGATATGGAGAGCCATGTTTCTCCCTGCTGTAGGATTCATCTCCATCGAAAGGATTGAATGCAGGATTGGTATCAATGGTTGGGGCCTTAATATCTGTATCTTTTGTGAGAATAGGGATATCGATGATTCCTTCTTTACTAAAGTCAAGTGATGGTGACAGGTTGTTTCTTCCAATAGCCTCTTTCACAGAGGCCAGTAAAATCTGCCAAATGGATCGCTCATCCTCAAACTTTATTTCTGTTTTGGAGGGATGAATGTTTACATCAATTTTTGAAGGATCTATTTTAAAATAGATGAAATAGGAGGGAATATAATCAGGAGCCAGGATTTGGTCATAGCCACCCATTACTGCCTTATGAAAATAGGGGTGCTTGATAAACCTGTTGTTTGCAAAAAAGAATTGCTCCCCGTAGGTTCTCCTGGCATGTTCGGGTTTCCCAATGAAGCCTGTTATGTTTATCACAGTTGTATCCGATTCAAGGGGAATCAGGTAGGAGTTAACAGACTTTCCAAATACGCCAATGATTCTTTGCCTTAGGTTGGACTGAGGTATTTGAAAGATCTCAGATTGGTTATGGATCAGTGAAAATTCTATTTCAGGATGAGTAAGAGCCACATGGTTAAATTCATTTATGATGTGGCGCAATTCGGTTTGATCGCTTTTTAGGAATTTCCTTCTGGCAGGGATATTAAAGAAGAGGTTTTTCACCTGAAAATTTGTCCCAACAGGTGTTTGCACGGGCTCTTTAAGTTCAGGTTTGGATCCGGCAATTCGCAGATGTGTACCCAATTCATCTTCTTCCCGGCGTGTTTTAAGAGAGATCTCAGAAACAGCTGCCATAGATGCCAATGCTTCACCCCTGAATCCACGGGTCTGAATCGAAAACAGATCTTCAGCTTTTGTAATCTTTGAAGTGGCATGCCTTTCAAAACAGAGGCTTGCATCTGACTCTGACATTCCCACACCATTATCCACAACTTGTACCTGGGTCTTACCGGCATCCTTGACAATCACCCGGACGGTAGTGGCTTTTGCATCCACGGCATTCTCCATCAATTCCTTAACTACTGACGCTGGTCGTTGGATTACCTCCCCCGCTGCAATCTGGTTAGCAACCGAATCACTCAACACCTGGATTACATTTGACATTTACTTGAAGAATATTAGGTAAGCAATCAGGAAGAGAACCGACAGAATGATTAGCAGCCTGATGTTTGAGTTTCGGGAAGCACTGACTTTGGCCTTTTGCTTTGCCTTCCGGAACGAACCCCGTTTGATGGTGGACCGGTTTTGATCGAAAGGCATATCTATGCCCATTTCAGCTTTAATCTGCCTGACTCGATGTTCCCTCTCCTCTTTTTCAGGGTCCCAGTAGCGCGGAGTATAATCAAACTGCTTGTAGCCTGGGAGCTTTATAAACCTGGGTAATCCCATGATCTTAATCTTTAGAGGGTAAAGTTAACTATTTAAGTCCACAAAGTAGAAAGTATGCAAGTAGAAAGTATGCAAGTAGAAAGTATGCTGGGGGATGAGTATGCAGGGGGAAAGTAGAGGGATCGAATGCCTGTGATAAGTGAATGGTGGAAAGTTCGATTGTGTTTTTTACTTTTGGGGGTATGAAAGCAATTATTGAATCCAATCTGAATGAAGCAAAAGAGGTGTTGAATGATTTTGTCAGTCAACCCGAAAACATAAAATCCATCG
>PVMK01124977.1_pt1 | contig 61604 bp, 67 predicted proteins | sample 1853481 | NCBI WGS metagenome assembly PVMK01 (sample SAMN08533507, study PRJNA380276) | Marine sediment metagenome, whole genome shotgun sequencing project.
GTAAGGCACTGTTAATAGTCATTGAAGGGGTTGAGAGCGGATTGTAACGTTTTAGGTTTCAAAATGTATTGACCGGTCGCGGTTGCGATAATTCTGTGTATTAGCCGGTCTGTTAACCTGTTTCAGGCGCTAGCGGGTAGTATTGGCAATATCCATAACTGGACAGTCCCGGAAAAATGATGAACCCTGCCAGTAACAATATCTGTACCTGCAAAACTACCGCGTTATCCAGGAATGAGATTGCAATTCAATTCCTGGTTGGCGGAATTGCAGCCACCTGTCGGGATGTCTATGGGCTACTCCAGCGAAGCAGGCAATTCAGGAACTGTGTTATCGAGAGCCTGGCAAGAGTGCCATTCCAGGGTTTTTTCTGGGAATGCATGCCAGTCACAACAGCGGAACTGGAGCGGGAATTTGAATGTGTCGTTGTCAATGCGCCGGTATTATTACGGCCGCCGGATTCACAGGCATTTTCACAATACTTCCATGGCATCGACCATGATTGCAGTGTTGTTGTATTTTCGAATCTTGGAAAAGACGCAAGACTTGTCGTCCCGACCCCCGCCGGACCGGATAACTGGTATGGCCACCTTGGCCAATTCATCCGCAATGCAGACCCGGCCCAGGTCCATGAGCTGTGGCGTAGAGTGGGGGCGGAGATGCGGGGGAGCGTTGGCCGTAATCCATTGTGGCTCAGCACCTCGGGGGCAGGAATTTCCTGGCTCCACATGAGATTGGATACGTTTCCGAAATACTATATGTACAAGCCCTATCGTAATGCTGCCGGTGAACATTGGCGGCAATGAAGGGCTCTGGATGCAGCGGGTCACATTCCTGCCTTCATGTACTTCAAAAAGCTCGTGCCGGCATCTTAATGCAATTTTCATGCTAAGCTGGGTCGATACAATGCGATGAGAGCACAATGCAAGTGAGTAGCCAGGACCGTTCAAACCCGTCAAGGAATATGGTATTCAACGGAAACCGCCGAGTACTTATGAAGTGGGTACTTGTGTGGATAGCAAGGACACTGTGTATTTTCGGCACCCTGCTCGGCCTTTCACAGGTAAACCATGCCGGTGGCTTTACCTCCGTCAGTGTGGGCGTGAACACGCATTCCGGATACGGGTATGGGAACCAGGGCATATACCCGCGCTACACCCATCCAGGATATTATGGGCGCCGTTCATTTTACCGCAACAATACCTTCGGTTTCCGCCATGATCGCTATAACAGTGGCGGATACGGGAGATATAATCATGGCGGAGGGAGTTACTACAGCTCCGGTGACATTGCAGCTGCCCTTGTGATAGGGGGTGCAATTGGATATGGAATTCGCTACTACCAGCAACGCAAACGTAACCACAATACTTATCCCGTAACATACTTCCGCACATATTCCACCCTGTACGCCAGCCCGTACTCCACAGTGTACCCGGCAGGATTAACTGCACCGGCATCCTACCTCTACTCTGCACGCTATGCCGGCAGTTACCACCCGGTAACGGCAGTTCCAGCGGTATCCATGCCGATCACCGTTAAATCTGGTAGCGAAGAACCCGTTCGACGTTTGTTAAAGGACCTGGACGGTAAATGTTACGAAATCCACCACAACGCGCTCGGCGATGAATTGCGGATTCGTTTACATGCCCGGGAATGTAACTGGTAGCAGAACGATTCCGCAGGGTCGGGAATCGTTGTAGCCTTGTTGGAACATTATTTTTGCTGGTTTCGCCATGCGGCTGCTGCCTGCCCGATTGCGGCCGCAGTAACCCTGACCATACGCTAATCGCAGAGAAATATTGTGCAGATAATTTCAATACTGTTTCCCATTGTTTTCATTGTTTTACTTGGCTACGGCTATGCCCGCAGGTATCGCCCTGATATGGATGTTGCCAACGGACTGGTGCTGAGAGTGTTTGTTCCCGCCCTTGCATTTGATGTTATATCCAACGGTGATTTTGCCGTGGTATCCTATAAGTGGCTTGTGCTTGGCGGCGGAATTGTTGTGATTGGCTCTGGTCTCATTGCCTGGCCGGTTGGAAGGTTTTTGAACTACCCCAGCCGTGCCTTCGTTCCGACCATGATGTTTAATAATTGCGGCAACCTCGGGCTGCCCCTTGCCGTGCTGAGTTTCGGGAATCATGCCCTGGAAGCAGCGGTAGTACTGTTCCTGGTTAGCAATATTGGTCACTTCACCCTTGGTGTATACCTGTTTGGTGGAGCCGTATCCTGGAAAGGCGTACTCACCAATCCGGTAAACCTGGCAACTTTTGCTGCCCTTGCAATCAATTTTGGTGGTGTACAGGTACCCGAAATCGTCCTGTTTCCAATATCCATGCTTGGGCAGATTGTTATTCCGCTGATGCTTTTTTCCCTGGGGGTGAGGATGTACAGCGCAAGCTGGGCTCATTTACGGGCAGGAATAGTTGCCGGGCTGGTATGCCCGCTTGCGGGGCTGGCATTCGGCATACTAGCGGCTCTTATACTGCCCCTGGACGATTTCCAGGTTAAAAACCTGATTCTGTTTGCTGCATTACCTCCCGCGGTACTGAATTTCCTGATGGCGGAACAGTACCGCCAGCAGCCGGAACTGGTGGCATCCATGGTCCTGGCCGGAAATGCAATGTCTGTCCTGGTCCTGTCAGTTGTGCTTTGGTGGTTGCTTTAATACACTGCACCAGGGATTTGCTAAAATAGGATTAATTTTGTGAATACTGGAGAACATTCAGATGGCCATTCAGATAGGGGAAAAAATTCCCAACGTAACGGTATCCACCATGACGCCCGATGGGATCAGGGATATCACCAGCGATGAAATCTTCTCAGGCAAAAAAGTTGTCATGTTTGCGCTGCCAGGCGCATTTACGCCGACCTGTTCTGCGGCACACCTTCCAGGATACGTAGTACACCACGATGCAATCAAGGCCAAAGGTGTAGATACAATCGTATGCCTTTCAGTAAATGATGCGTTCGTTATGGGTGCCTGGGGTGAAGCACAGAACGTAGAAGACAACATACTTATGCTCGGCGACGGCAGCGCCTCGCTGACCCAGGCGCTGGGACTCGAACTGGATTTGACCGAGAGGAATTTCGGATTGCGTTCCCAGCGCTATGCGCTGATAGCCGAAGATGGAATCGTAACCCACCTCAATGTGGACCCTTCCGGGCTCGAAGTTAGCGATGCCGAAACAATACTGGGGCTGTTGTAGTATCGACCAGGATAATAGGCCGGCGAATGCGGTATTCACAGCCGATATCGATCCTGCCGGGAATGAAATCAGCTATGTTCAAGAGAGTCTCCTATTTCCTGATTACCAACCTGGCGATAGTCCTGGTTCTTAATATGCGCCATGCGCCTGCTGGGGCTGGAACCGTACCTGGCACAGTATGGCCAGGACATGACCAGCCTGCTGGTGTTTGCAGCAATATTTGGCATGGCGGGCTCTTTCATTTCACTGGCAATGTCGAAATCCATGGCCAAACGGTTTTCGGGGGCCAAAGTCATCGAGACGCCTTCCAATTCCCGCGAGGCCTGGCTGGTGGCGAAGGTCAAGCAGCAATCGGAATCAGCCGGTATTGGCATGCCGGAGGTGGCCATTTTTGACAGCCCCCAGGTAAATGCATTCGCCACCGGAATGAATCGAAATAATGCGCTGGTGGCGGTGAGCAGCGGGTTGCTTGATGCCATGACCGAAGAGGAAGCTGAAGCAGTGGTAGGCCACGAGATCAGTCATGTCGCTAACGGGGACATGATTACCCTGGCGTTGATCCAGGGTGTCGTCAACACGTTTGTCATCTTTCTGTCCCGCATCATCGGCCAGTTCGTGGACAAGGCAATTTTCAAGGTGCAACGCGGACATGGTCCGGCATTCTGGATCACAGTAATAATTGCACAACTGGTGCTCGGCATCTTCGCTTCCATCATTGTCATGTATTTCAGTCGCAAGCGCGAATTCCGTGCCGATCAGGGCGGAGCAGAACTTGCCGGCCGGGAAAATATGATTGCTGCTTTACAACGCTTGCAGGCGCAACACGAACCTTCTGTGTTGCCTGACCAGCTGGCTGCATTTGGAATCAGTGGCAGGGGCGGGCTGGGGATAAAGAAACTCTTTATGTCCCATCCCCCGCTGGAAGAACGGATCGAGGCATTACGCAGTAGCGCCGTCCGCAACAGTTCCTGACCCGGCAGGAATCACATTCAGTTTCGGCCGAGGAAACGATCCATGACACGATCCGGCAGCAATCTTTTCAATGGGGCCATAATTTTCGTTGGCGTAGTTACCCGATAACGAATTTTCGGGTTGCGGCTTACCAGGGCGTGGCCAACCGCCTTGAGAACAGCTTCTGGCGGTAAGGTGAACCTGACAGGCTCCTTACTGAGCATCCGGTTTTCTAGTTCCCGGTACTCGCGTTCATGATAGCTGCAAGACGGATCGATGATTTCAAGAAACTTTGCATAGGCATTGTCCCGGAATTTACTTTCGATTGGACCAGGTTCAACCAGGCTGAGCCGTATTCCTGTTCCTGCAAGTTCAAGGCGCATGGTGTCGGTAAGGGCTTCCAGGGCGTATTTGCTGGCATTATAAGCGCCCCGGTAACGCAGACACACGAACCCAAGAATTGAGCTGATCTGGACAATACGACCCTCATTATTCCGGCGCATGTGGGGAATCACCAGGTTGGTCAGTTCCTGGGTTCCGAATACGTTGGTCTCGAACTGGTGTACCAGGGAAGCACGATCAAGATCCTCTACTGCTCCTGGCTGGCCATAGGCTCCATTGTTGACCAGCGCATATATGTCGCCGCCGGTTTTGTCGAGAATCTGTTCAACAGCACTCTGTATGCTATGGCTTTTATCCAGGTCGAGTTGGCAGGCGTAAAGCCCGTTTTCCCGCAAACGATCACAATCCACCTGTTTTCTCGCGGTCGCCATTACATTAAATCCCTGATTACTCAGGCCATTGGCCAGGCATTGGCCAATTCCGCTTGAGCATCCGGTAATCAAGACATTTTTTTGAGTCATGGAATCCTGACCAATAATAGTGTTACGCTATCGTTATCTTTGAAACAATCAATTAGATTAATCAATATCTTTACTCTAGAATTTCCCCATGTCAATAAGTGGACATGAGTTTTAGATCTAGACAATTAATTTTAGGAGCAAAAGCCAATGAGTTTAAAAGATTCGAAAACAGAACAAAACCTGAAAGACGCCTTTGCCGGTGAATCCCAGGCAAATCGTCGCTATCTTTATTTTGCAGCAAAAGCAGATATCGAAGGTTACAACGATGTGGCAGCGGTATTCCGTTCGACTGCGGAAGGCGAAACCGGCCACGCCCATGGCCATCTGGATTATCTTCAGGAGTGTGGAGATCCGGCAACCGGACTTCCTATTGGAGGTACGTCTGACAACCTCAAAGCGGCAATCGCCGGCGAGACCCATGAGTACACCGACATGTACCCGGGTATGGCAAAAACTGCCCGCGACGAAGGTTTTGACGAAATTGCCGACTGGTTTGAAACCCTGGGCAAGGCGGAACGTTCTCACGCCAACAAATTCCAGAGAACCCTGGACGAAATCTAGTTTTTATTCAAGAAGCGCTGGGTTTTACCCAGCGCGACCCTTTATAATTCAATTAGATACGATTACTATTTAATCTTATCAATCATCAGAAAATGGGCACAGGAAAGATTCGGGAAGGCAGTCTGGAAGCGCCTATCCGGCACCCGCTAGACTGGAAAAATCCTGATTTTTATGATCAGGATCAATTGAATACAGAACTGGAAAGAGTATTCGGCCATTGCCATGGATGCCGTCGATGTGTCAGTCTGTGCAATGCGTTTCCAACCCTGTTTGACCTGGTTGATGAATCCTCCACAATGGAAATTGATGGGGTTGAGAAAAATGACTTCAGCAAAGTTGTTGATCACTGCTACCTGTGTGATTTGTGTTACCAGACGAAATGTCCCTATATTCCTCCCCACCAATGGAATATCGATTTTCCGCACCTGATGTTGCGTGCCAAGGCGGTAAAATTCCGTCAGGGCAGGGTAAAAACCAGTGAGAAACTGCTTTCCTCTACGGATGCAGTGGGGAAATTGGCTGCAATACCGATTGTTGTAAACGCGGTAAATGCGGCTAACAGGGCGAAACCCCTGAGGAAGTTGCTTGATAAGACCCTGGGGGTACACGAAAATGCCGAATTGCCGGAATATCACAGCAAAACCTTGAGGAAAAGACTGGGTAATTACTCGACCGCATCTCCCGGAACGCCGGTACCAGCCGGTAGAACTAACGGCAAGGTGGCCATTTTTGCGACCTGCTACGGTAACTATAATTCTCCGGATTTGGGTGAAGACCTGGTCAAAGTACTGGAACACAATGGCATATCGGTATCCCTGGTAGATCGTGAGCAGTGCTGCGGGATGCCCAAACTGGAACTCGGGGATCTCGAATCTGTGGCCAGGGCGAAACAGGAGAACATCCCGGTTCTGGCAAAAATGGTTGATCTTGGTTGGGACATTATGGCCCCGGTACCGTCCTGCATATTGATGTTCCGACAGGAACTTCCCCTGTTGTTTCCCGATGATGAGGATGTTCGCAAAGTGGCGCAAGCGATGTTCGATCCCTTTGAGTACCTGATGATGCGCCACCGCGAAGGTCTGCTTGATACCGCATTCAAAAATTCCCTGGGTAAGGTTGCCTATCACATTGCCTGTCACCAGCGAGTCCAGAAAATTGGTCAGAAAACACGGCAATGCCTCGAATTGATACCTGGCACCGAAGTGCTTGCCATTGAACGTTGTTCCGGCCACGACGGAACCTATGGTGTGAAATCGAAATCCTATGAGGTTGCCCGCAAAATTGTACGTCCCGTGATCAACCGGGTTAAGCAGTTTGAGCCTGATTATCACGGCAGCGACTGTCCCATGGCTGGCAAGTTTATCGCCCATGTCCTGGATGACGGCACCACAACCAGCCATCCCATATCCCTTGTTCGCAAGGCATATGGAATTTAGTAATGACTTTAAGAATATGTAGTAAAGTATTGTTAATATTATGAATAATAATAATTCTATTCAGCGTAGCGAGTTGATGTCACTGGAAGAGTATGCGACAAAGCGCAATGCTTACCGGCAACAGGTTATGGCCCACAAGAAAGACCGGCAGGTGGCCCTTGGGCCAAATTCCAGGCTGTATTTTGAAGACCGCGTCACCATGCAATACCAGATTCAGGAAATTCTGCGTATAGAAAAAATTTTTGAATCGAGTGCAATCGAAGAAGAGCTTGATGTCTACAACCCGTTAATCCCTGACGGATCAAACTGGAAGGCCACGTTTATGATTGAGTATGAGGATGAAGACGAGAGGAAATCAGCGCTGGCACGCCTGATTGGAATTGAAAAAATGATATGGGTCCAGGTTGCAGACCACGAACCCGTAAGCCCGGTGGCCAATGAAGACCTGGTTCGGGAAACTGCGGATAAAACATCTGCCGTACATTTCCTGCGGTTTGAACTTAGCACGATGATGATCGAAGCAGCAAAGCGCGGGGGGACTATTTCAATGGGGGTGTCGCATCCGCAGTATCGTCATGAAACAGGCCCGCTTCCAGCAAACATTGCACGTTCCCTCGCGGCTGATCTTGCACTTCATCACTAAGGGGACCTCTGAATCAGGCCAGGGCTTGAAAGGTTAACCCGTAAGCAGGCCATATCTTAAAGCGAAATTTGCCCATGACACTTAACGAGCTTCGATATATTGTTGCAGTGGCCAGGGAGCGCCATTTTGGCCGTGCAGCCAAGTCATGCTTTGTTAGCCAGCCGACGTTGAGTGTTGCTGTAAAGAAAATCGAGGAGGAGCTTGGAATCACCATATTCGAGCGTGGCTCCAGAGAAATCGTATTGACACCAGTGGGAAAGCAAATCATTTCCCAGGCCCAACTGGTGCTTGAATCTGCAGCAAAAGTGAAACAGATTGCTGAACAGGGTGGGGACCACCTGGTAGAACCCCTGAGAATTGGGGTGATATTTACAATCGGACCGTATCTGCTTCCCCATCTCATTCCTATCCTGCGTGAGCAGGTACCGGAAATGGCTATCATCATTGAGGAGGGGTTTACTGCTGACCTGAGAGGAAAACTAAAACAGGGCAGTCTCGATGCGATTATTGTTTCCAATCCTTTCATCGAATCCGGGATAGAAACAAGTGTGATGTATCATGAGCCGTTTATTGTTGTATTGCCAATATCCCATCCATTGGCGAGCCGGGATAAGATCCACTCTGGAGAACTTGAATCCGAGACAGTATTGCTGCTGGGGCAGGGTAACTGTTTTCGCGACCAGGTCCTCGAAGCCTGCCCCGGATGCAAGCAAAGCAGCAATCGTTATGGCCTGCAAAAATCCCTGGAAAGTGGGTCAATTGAAACCATACGGCATATGGTGGCAAGTGGGGTTGGGATCACGGTGCTGCCGTGCTCAGCTGCCGGCGCCGAAGAATATTCGCGCAGGTTACTCTCGATCAAGCGATTTTCTGACATTACGCCCAGCCGTGAGGTCATCCTCGCCTGGCGCAGGGGGTTTCCGAGGGACAAGGCCATTGCAGCTGTTGCAGGCGCCATTCGCAGCTGCCCCATGAGTTGTGTAGAAATGACGCCAGTACCTGAGCGTTAGTGGCAATTTTGACGCCAGTAGCTTGAATTTGACATATGTTTGGTACTATTAGGTGTGAGAAACCTGGTACCTGGACTTCTCTATAACCACTTTAGTAAAGGAACCCCTGAACAAATCATGACCGATCAATTTGAATTCACAATCATCAATCCCCGGGTTGTCCAGAAAGATAAAAACGGGCTTTGCAATGGCACAACTGGTACATGCCCCCTTTTATATACATGGATTTTATAAACATGGCTTGTATAAACATGGGGCGCGGTGGTCATGAAGATTTTGAATTTCGACTGGAAGCGCCCGCACCTGTTCAGAGGCTGCATAAATGTTCCCGGAAAACCAAATGACTAATAGAACCAGGGTCGCTGTAATCGGGGTCGGTTACCTCGGCAAGATCCATGCAAAGATCTATGCAGGCATGGAAAATGTAGAACTGGTTGCGGTGCTTGATACCGATCCGAAAGCGGCAAAACGGGTTGCCTCCGAATACGGCTGCCAGGGATTGACCCGAACCGTTGACCTCGCCGGTAAAGTCGATGCTGTAAGTATTGTAGTTCCTACCAGCCTGCATCTTGAAGTATCGCGGAAATTCCTCGGCAATGGTGTTCACACCATGCTGGAAAAGCCGGTTGCGCCGAGCGTGCAGGAAAGCCGGGAAATTGTAAGCCTTGCCAGGGAGAACGGCGCAATTTTGCAGATCGGACACCTGGAGCGGTTTAATGCCGGGGTGATGAAACTGGCTGAGCTTTCAACAAACCCGAGATTTATCGAGGTGCACCGGCTGGGAAAATTCGTTGAACGTGCAACCGACGTGGATGTGGTAACTGACTTGATGATCCACGATATTGATATTGTCCTGTCTCTGATAAAATCCCTCACTGGCAAGCGATATCTGCTATCGGGCAACAAGGTTATTACCGACCACGTGGACATTGCCAATGCGCGGCTGGAATTCGAGAATGGGAGCTGTGGCCAATGTCACAGCGAGCAGGGTTTCCATGAGCCAGTTCAGGCGAATCCGGGTTTTCGCCGAGCACAGTTACCTGGGGCTGAATTTTGCCGACCAGCAGCTCGAAGAGGTACGACCCGGCAAAATTGCCCATGGCGAACGCTTCCCCGAGCTCATACACCGGGATATAGAGGTAGTTCCCCAGTTGCCACTGAATGCAGAGCTTGCCGATTTTATTGAATGCGTTGAGCACAACAGGCGGCCGCTGGTTGCCGGTGAGGATGGGCTGGTTGCAGTTGAAGTCGCGGAAATGGTAAGGCAGAAAATAGCCGAGTCCATGGACGTCCAGGCAACAGAAAAATAAATCCGGACAACCGACGAGAAGGAAAAATCTTATGACAATCGAGCTGTTTCGTGAAGATGGCTACCTCAAAAGCTGTGACGCAACGGTTACGGCGCACACCGAAAAGGCTTTTTCTGTGGACCAGACAGTTTTTTACCCCCTGGGTGGCGGTCAACCGGGCGACACCGGTTCAGTAATACTGGCAGATGGCCGGCAGATTTCTGTGAATGATTGTCGCAAAGACCGCGAAACCGGGGAGATTCTTCACCTCGTCGACGACGAGAACCTGCTTCCATCACCCGGCGATCGCGTGCTGCTGGAAATCGACTGGGAACGGCGTTATCGGCTTATGCGCATGCACAGTTGCATGCACATGCTGTGTGTGGCCATTAAGGCGCCAGTAACGGGAGGATCAATCCGCGACGGTAGTGGACGTCTCGATTTTGATTTACCGGATCCCCCGCCGCGGGAATCGCTGGAACAGAAGTTAAATGAGATTATTTCTGGCAACCATCCCATGTCACTGCGCTGGGTCACTGACGAAGAAATGGAACAGCAGCCAGATTTAATCCGTACCATGTCAGTCAAGCCTCCCATGGGTAGCGGCCGGGTCCGGCTGGTTCAGTTTGGAGAGGCAGACCTCCAGGCCTGCGGCGGGACACACGTCGCCAATAGTGGTGAAATCGGCAAGGTCCGGGTTGAAAGCATTAAAAACAAAGGCAAGAAAAATCGCAGGGTGACCATCGAGTTTGCCTGACAGCCGGATGTTCCTGGTTTTTCGGGGTTGAATTCGGGATTTACCCGGTACTGTTTGACTGCAGCAACTGGCACAAGTCCTGGAGTTGTTGAGGCGTGTTTATGTTTTCAAACATTTCCGCATAATGGGAAAAATCAACTACGGCATAGTCATGCCTGCAATACCAACGATCTATTTTTCGTTCCCCGGTTTTCAGGAATTCGTCAAGGTCTTCGCGCAACGATATGTGCATGAGTGCGTATACTGGCTGCAACCTCGTGTCGCAGGATGCAACTGCCAGCCTGCAACCACGCGATTGAAGTTCACCTGCCATTCTGGTGACGTAATCGTCGGCAACAAATGGACCATCACAGGGCGCTGTGATCATCCATTCCGTGGAGATATGAGACAGTCCGGTGTACATACCTGACAGCGGACCCTGATAATCCGGCAGAACATCCGGATAAACCGGGTGACCCAGCGCGGCATACTTTTCCCTGTTCCTGTTGGCATTAATAATCAGCCCCGCGCATTGCTGCTGCAGTTGCCCGGCAATTCTCGATACCATGGTCGTTGCACCGATTTCCAGTAATCCCTTGTCCACCCCATCCATGCGCCGGGCGCGTCCGCCGGCAAGAATCAGCCCGGTAACTGATATTCTTTCAGGCTCCATTTCAGGCGACAGCGTTGTTCCTGGTTGAATCCCTGGTAATTGGAGCTACGTTACCCTCGAATTCAGGCAAGGTCGAATCGACGATTTCTTTGCCGGTGAGGACGAGGTTACGATCTGACAGGTCCCAGAAAACCTGGGTATTGTGGGTGCAGATTACCATTCCTGTCCCGCAAGCCTTAAGCTTCTCGAGAAGCTTAAGGGTCCGGATACAGGAGTGTGAATCCATATTTGCAGTGGGTTCGTCGAGCAACAGGTAAGGTGCCTGCCGCAGCCAGGCCCGGGCCAGCGCAACTCTTTGCTGCTGTCCACCGGATAGTGCCCTGGCAAGGGTGTCTCGTTGCTGTTCCAGTTCAGCCCAGTCCAGTGCCTGTTCTATCATTGATTCTTTCAGGCCCGTTGCGGATAGCTGGTTTGCGGCTATTTCCAGGTTTCGCAACACGGTTCCATTGAACATATATGGCGACTGGTGCATGTACATAAACTGGTACATCAGCATTTTCCTTGAGCGTTTCCACGGCACAGTCCCGTTTCCAGCGTTCACGTTTCCGGATTCTGGCTTCAACAGGCCCGCCAGGATTTTCAGCAATGTGGTTTTGCCGGTCCCGTTTGCGCCTGCCAGGACAGTGACTTCGCCATGTTGAACGGAGATACCGATATCCTGCAATACACTATTTCCGGCAAAGATTTTTGTCAGGCCGGAGAAGGTAATTTCACTGATTCCTGTCATATCGATAGTTTACCTCGACCCTGGAAATACTGAAGCATAATGTTCAGAATAAACGCAAGTAGTACCAGCACCAGCCCGAGCGCTATGCCCTGGGAAAAATTTCCCTTGCTTGTTTCCAGCGCAATCGCGGTCGGTATGTTCCTGGTATGGTGGAGTATATTCCCGCCAACCATCATCGACGCACCCACTCGGCGACTATCCGGCCAAACCCGGCCAGCAGGGCCGCAAGCAAACCGAACTTCACCTCGGTTACAACGATGATGAATGCACGCAGCGGCCTGTTACCCAGGGTACGGGCAGTTTCCCAGGCGCGCTGGTCTGCGGCCTGAAAAGCAGCGTGTCCCATGGAAATGAGGATGGGCAGGCACAACAGCGTCTGCGCAATCACCATGGCTGACTGGGTAAACAGCAACTTCCAGTCGCCGAGCGGCCCCTGGTTTGACAACATCAGGTAAACAACCAGTCCCACCACGACTGCCGGAAATGCCAGTAAGGTATTAAATACTGAAATGAGCGTGCGCCGTCCCGGAAATTCATAGTATGCAAGACTGAAGGCGATGGCCAGAGCCACGGGGCTGGCAAACAATATTGCTGTGCTTGATACCCGAAAGGAAATTCCGATGATTTCCCATAATTCCGTGTTGCCGGACAGCAACAGGGACAGTGCCTCAAGGGTGACTGTAGTAAGTGAATCCATGGTTTGCCTGGTAGGAATCCGGTTGCCCCCGCATTATACGCAATGTAAAGCGTGCAATTACACTATAGGGCACCTCAATTAATTGATGAGCGGAAATTATGAGTCCAAAATATCCAATATCTGCGTTGAAATCTTTCGCAATAGCTGGCTATTACGTGCCCGCATTTAATATACATGGGCGCCTTGATCTTGAAAATTTTGACTCTCAATCATTCTCGCCCACAATTAATAGAGGTGCCCTATATTGGGGATAGCGCTTTGTAGCAGGCATTGATTGCGGTCAGCTGCTAGCCGGTATTACGCATACCTGCGGCGATGCCGTTAATGGTTACAAGCAGCGCATCCATTACCTGCTCATCACTTTGTGCCCTTATTCTCGACAGCAGTTCAACCTGCAGCAGGTTCAGGGGTACAACATAGGTATTGCGAACGTCCACTGACTGGCGCACCACCGGCTCATCTTCGAGGGGAATACTGTGCTGGGTGATATCCAACAGCAGGGACACTGTGTCGCTGTATTTCCCCCGCAGTAACTCACCCAGGTACTGGAGGTTGCTGTCTACCAGCCGATTGTCATAGAGGGCAGATATATTGGCATTGGATTTGGAATAAACCATTTCAATTGCGTTCATTGTGGCCTTAAAAAATGGCCAGTTCTGTTCCATCTCCATTAGAATTTCCCGATCGCCCCTGTCTACCGCCTGCTGCAGGGCATTGCCAACACCAAGCCAGGCTGGCAGCAGCAACCGTGTCTGGGTCCAGGCAAAGATCCAGGGTATCGCCCTGAGGTACTGTATGCCGTTGCCCTTGCGTCTCCGCGCAGGCCGGCTGCCTATTTTCAGGTTGCCGATTTCCTGCTCCGGGGTTGCCTGGGAAAAGTATTCTACAAAGTTCGCATCATTGCGGACTATTTCATGAAATTCCGTCATGGCATCCCGGGAAAGCAATTTCATCTGTTCTCGCCAGCTGTCTTGCGGGGCAGGGGGTGGAGTGAGCGTGGCCTCGAGTACCGCTCCCAGGTAAACCTGGAGTGATTCCATTGCCATGCCCGGGAGTCCGTACTTGGCCTGGATGACTTCCCCCTGTTCGGTAATCCGGATCGACCCATTCACCGAGCCGGGGGGGTTGGGAAATGATAGCTTCGTATGCCGGTCCACCACCCCGTGCGACCGTGCCGCCCCGGCCGTGGAAAAGGGTCAGTTTGATTTTGTGACTCCTGAACACGTCGACCATCTGTTCCTGAGCCTGGTACAAACCCCACGCGGCAGACAGAATTCCAGCGTCCTTGGCGGAATCGGAATATCCAATCATGACTTCCTGGGCCCCATCAATGTAATTCCGGTACCAGGCATTGGAGAACAGGGTGTCCATGCACTGTGCCGCTGTCTCCAGTGCATCGACCCGCTCAAACAGTGGCACGACACGCAGTGGCTGCGGGATTCGGCATTCCTTCTGCAAAAGAGCAACCGCCAGAATATCTGACGGCGAGGAAGCCATGGATATGACGTAGGCTCCGAAGGATTCCCTGTTGCCGGCCGCGATCATGCGAAATGTTGCGAGTACGTCACGGATTTCCTCACTGCCATATTCCGGTCCGGGAAACGTAGACGCGATCAGGGGGCGATTGCTTTGTAATTCATCAAGCAGGAAAGACTGCCTCTTCTCCTCATCCCAGTCACGGTAATTTCCGATTCCGATGAAGCGGGTGATGGCGTCCAGCGCATCGGTGTGGCGATCAGCTTCCTGACGGATATCAAGCCGGAACATGGCAAGCCCGAAAATATTCAACCTGCGGATTACGTCAGTAAGCCTGCCAGTGGCAATGACTTCATCACCTGAATCCAGCAGGGACTGGTAACAGAGCATAAGGGGTTGCTCAAGTTCTTCTTTTGACTGGTATATACTGCTTTGGGGAATCGGGGTATCGACAACAACGTTTCCGGCTGTGAAACCGTCAAAAATTCGGGTGTGATACTTGATCGTTGCTTTCAGTTTTTCCTGGACCCTTTCCAGCAAGGCCCTGTACGGCTCTGCCACATCCGGGCCCAGTTCAGACCTCAGGGCATCGTTGCACCGGGTCATGGAGAGATCACGGCGTAGCTCATCAATTTCGGACCAGAACATTTCTGCGGCTTTTAGCCGCGTCAAAGTGCAGACCTGGGCGGTTACCGCAGGGGTGGTATTGGGATTGCCATCGCGATCACCACCCATCCACGAACCAAAACGGACAGGCACAGCATCAATCGGCAATCTTTTTCCAGTGGTTTTGAACAGGGCATGGTCCAGTTCACGCTGGATTCGGGGTATCACATCCCATAGCGAATGCTCGATCGAGACCAGCCCCGTTTTCGCCTCGTCGACCGGAGTTGGCCGCAGGCGCCTTATCGCATCGGTCTCCCAGACCTCGGTCACAGCGCGTTGCAGTGACTGCTGGATTTCGAATCTTTCTCCATCTGAAAGGTCTTTGCGATCCTGATCCGCCAGCAGTCGTGCAATTCTCAGAAATTTCGAAGACACGCTGCGGCGAAGTATTTCTGTGGGGTGCGCGGTCAGGATCAACTCGATTTCCAGGTTGCACACCTGCTGGTACAGGCGTTTCGGATCAACCCCCGCATCGACAATTTTAGCCAATTCGGCTTCCAGAAATCCTCCCGGGTAGGTGCTGTCGATTGGGTTCGACCCTGAATTTGAAAAGGTAAAATTGCTGGCAGCCAGTTTTCTTCTTTGCCTGATCTGGTGATGCTGTTCAGCAATATTGGCGAGGTTCAGGAACAGGGTAAATGCACGAGCCAGGCTGAACAACTGGCCAGACTCCAGTGCTGCAAGGACCTTGATCAGCTTACGTGTTTCCCGTTTGTCTCCCTGCCGGGCCTGTTTGGAAATAGCCCGGACCTCTTCAACGAGTTCGTATAATTCCTCTCCATGCTGCTTCTTGATAGTCTCGCCGAGGAGATTTCCTAACTGCCTTACATCCGAACGCAGTTCTTCAGGTTGCTCACGTAGCGGGTGGGTACTAGTCATTGGCAGTAGTTATGCGGGAGTTCATGTGGAAGTTGTTGGGGTATTTTATACGACAGTTGACCTGATATATCCCTGCCAGGGCATGTTATTTGATAAGGTTTGTGCCTGATAATGATCAATTTGGATTATGTGGCAGGTCCTTGTTTTAATAGCGATCCGGTAAAAATGTACTCCAATCGGCCATGGAAAAGTGTAAAATCCGCGCTCCCCTGATTTCAGGGAATACCCGACCAGTCATCGCCCAACATCCCTTTTCCCAACATCCCATTTGCCAGCTGTGCCAAACCTGTTTTATGCCTGATCTCCGCGAACTTGTCCAGGATCCAGACCAGATCCGGAATTTTTCGATTATTGCCCATGTCGATCATGGGAAATCGACCCTGGCGGATCGCTTTATTCAATTGTGCGGAGGCCTCGACCAGCGTGAAATGAAGGAGCAAGTGCTGGATTCCATGGAGCTTGAACGCGAGCGCGGCATTACTATCAAGGCCCAGTGCGTTACCCTCAATTATCCTGCAAGGGACGGTAAAACATACCAGTTGAACTTCATTGACACCCCGGGCCACGTAGATTTTTCCTACGAGGTTTCGCGCTCTCTCAATGCCTGCGAGGGTGCACTGCTGGTGGTTGATGCTGCCCAGGGTGTAGAAGCGCAGACGGTCGCCAACTGTTATACCGCAGTTGACCTGGGCCTCAGCGTAATTCCTGTTCTCAACAAGATCGATCTTGCGGCAGCAGATCCAGATCGTGTCAAGCAGGAAATTGAAGACGTCATAGGCATCGACAGCACTAGCGCATTATCTGTCAGCGCAAAAACCGGGCTGGGAGTGGCGGAAGTGCTCGAACAGGTAGTTGATATGCTGCCGTCACCTGCCGATACCCGCAATGAACCGTTAAGAGCCCTGGTTCTCGATTCGTGGTTTGATAACTATCTGGGTGTCGTATCACTGGTAAGAATAATGGATGGTGAACTGCGCAGCGGAAAAACCCGTGTCAGGATGATGTCATCAGGGCGTGACTACCAGGTTGAGAATATTGGCATATTCACACCCAAACCAGTAAGTGTACAAAAGCTGGCTGCCGGAAATGTGGGCTATATGATTGCCGGTTTGAAAGACATCCAGTCGGCGCGGGTCGGCGATACCGTGACTCTGAGTCACAACCCGGCCGAGCAGGCACTACCCGGATTCAAGGAAGTGAAGCCCACGGTATTTGCCGGGCTCTACCCTATCAACACCGCAGACTTTGAATCTTTTCGTGTTGCCCTGGATAAACTGAGCCTCAATGACGCTTCGCTGGCATTTGAGCCGGAAACCTCCCTGGCCCTGGGGTTTGGATTTAGGTGCGGATTCCTGGGAATGCTGCATATGGAGATTGTCCAGGAGAGACTGGAACGAGAATACCAACTGAACCTGATTACTACTGCTCCCACCGTAGTGTATGAAATACACCTGAAAAATGGCGAAACAATTTTTATCGACAATCCCTCGGACCTGCCCAGTCTGCCAAGTATTGATTTCATCAAGGAGCCCTATATCCTGGCGCGAATCCTGCTGCCACATGAACATGTTGGAGCGGTTATGAGGCTTTGCGTGGATCGCCGTGGGGTACAGAAGAATATTAACTATCACGGTCGCCAGGTTATGCTGGAGTTTGAAATGCCGCTGACAGAAGTAGTCGTCGACTTCTTTGATCGGTTAAAATCTGTCAGTCGCGGTTACGGCTCCCTTGACTACGAGTTTGTACAAAGCCGGGAAGCCGACATGGTCAAGGTTGATGTCCTGATCAATGGCGAAAAAGTTGATCCCCTGGCAGTACTCGTTCACAGGGAACAAAGCCAGCAACGTGCCCGGGACCTGGTGCGGAGAATGCGTAAACTCATTCCCAGGCAGATGTTTGATGTTGCGATTCAGGCTGCTATCGGTTCGAAAATAATTTCACGGGAGACGGTAAAGGCCCTGAGGAAGAATGTCACGGCGAAGTGCTATGGCGGAGACGTCAGTCGTAAGAAAAAATTGCTTGAAAAACAAAAAGCAGGTAAAAAGCGTATGAAGCAAATCGGCTCTGTGGAAATTCCCCAGGAAGCGTTTCTGTCTGTGCTGAAAGTGGACAAAAATTGAATTACACCCGGCGGACCCGCAATTACATTACTACCAATACTCCATAAAGGGGATTTACGTGGACTTTTCTTTAATACTTTTTATCGCTCTGCTGGTCACTGGCGGAATTATTCTGTTATATAGATTGCTTGGTCGTGGCAGTGACCAGGTAATTGATGCGGGAAAGGACGGTAACCGGAACGCAAGCAACCGATCCTGATTGAATACGCGCGGGCACTGTTTCCGGTAATTCTGATTGTATTTGTACTGCGTTCCTTTATTGTTGAACCGTTTCGCATACCTTCCGGTTCGATGCTGCCCAACCTGCATATCGGTGACTTTATACTGGTTAACAAGTTCACTTACGGTATACGAATACCGGTGATAAACATAAAAGTAGCTCCGGTAACAAGCCCTGAGCGGGGCGATGTGATGGTGTTTCGTTACCCGGTTAATCCCAAGCTGAATTTCATCAAGCGAGTAGTTGGCCTGCCCGGAGATACGCTGTCATATACCAATAAGTCGCTCAGCGTAAACGGCGTCAGTGTTTCGGTGGAAGAGGATGGGGAATTTGTGTTTAAACAGGCCAAGCTGAATGGAAAATCCGCAGATCAGCTTATTGAGCATATTGACGATGCCAGCCACAGGATTCTCGTGGATCCGGATCGTCGTTCCAGGAATCTGGAAAAGGTCACCGTTCCCGAGGGGCATTATTTTGTAATGGGAGACAATAGGGACCACAGCAACGACAGCCGTTACTGGCGATTTGTTCCTGAAAGCCACATTGTCGGAAAAGCCTTCTTTATCTGGTTCAGCTGGAAAAGTACCACTGGCGGCGGTGTGGAATGGAGCCGTATAGGAAATTTTATCGACTAAACATGTCCAACAACTAAGGAACCTCTGAGTAAAACTGGGGTTCCCTTACATTAAAGAATCCTGCAAGCGCGACATTGCGCGTTGTTATTTAACTGATAATCAGCATAAAATGCATAGCGAGTACACCAGCAGATAAAATTGAATTTAATTTTGGGGGATAGATGAAAAACCAGAGACTGGATAAACAGAAGGGCGCGTCTTTATGGGTGTTTGTGTGGGGCGCAGCTCTAGCTATCTGTTTCAGCTACCTGATCATTATCGGGTTACCACCCTACCTGGGTAATGCGAAAATATATAACTCCCTGGAGCGCCTGGCGGAAGAAGACAATATTATGAAAATGTCTCGACTCCAAATGGTACGACTGCTTAACAGGAAGCTGAATATTGACTATGCAGATACCATTGTGAAAGTCGACAGGGCGTTTAAATACAGGAATGTCGAAGGAAAGAGACAGCTTTCGATTGACTATGAACTTGTTGTGCCCTTGGTTTACAACATAAGTTTGCTTTACGACTTTGAAAACCATGTCCTGGCACCGAAAAAAAATTAAACCAGGGGTTTTGAAATAGAAACCCTCTTTACCGGAGTACTGCAGTTTTATTTCAGAGCAATTTACGACTCCTGCAAATTTAATATTTACCCGCAGTGCTTATGCTGATTAGTAAAATTGAATAATCTGGAAAGGCTCCAGAAGGAGCTGGGTTACCAGTTCACAAACTGCGGCCTGCTGAAACAGGCGTTGACTCACCGAAGCCTGTCCCAACAAAACAACGAACGACTGGAATACCTGGGCGATAGCATTGTCGGGTTTTTTGTTGCAGACAGGTTGTACAGGAACCACCCGGGGCAATCGGAAGGAAATCTTACCAAAATGCGAGCCAGGCTGGTTCGCAAGGCCACCCTGGCCGGGATTGCAAGAAAGCTGGATTTACAGTCCTGCCTGTTGATGGGGGGCGGGGAGTTGAAAAGCGGTGGCTACAACAGGGACTCGGTTCTGGCAGATGCTTTTGAATCTGTTATCGGCGCCGTTTATATTGATTCAGGATTTGATTCGGCAACCAGGGTGCTTGACAATATTTACAGTGAGAGCCTCGACAACATCAGTCCTGCAGGCCTGAAAGACAGTAAGACCCAGCTTCAGGAGTTATTGCAGAAAAATAATATGTCACTACCGCAATACCGGGTGACCGCGGAGACAGGCAAGGCCCATGACCTCGAATTCACTGTGTCATGTTACATTTTCGAACTGGATAAAAGTTTTAAGGGTATTGGGAAGAGTAGGAAGCAGGCTGAGCAGATAGCTGCTGCAGAGGCAATACTGGGAATGGATAATGACCGGAACTGAGCACAAATTCGGATTCGTGGCACTGATCGGGGCCCCCAATGTGGGAAAGTCTACGCTCCTGAACAAGCTGGTCGGTCAAAAAATATCCATAATATCGAGACGGCCGCAGACCACCCGTCACCGTGTAGTTGGAATTCGCACCGAACCCCAGTACCAGATTGCATTTGTTGACACCCCTGGCCTGCACTCGGACCAGAAGAAAAGCCTGAACAGGGTCATAAACCGTACCGCAATTTCCAGCATGTCAGACGTCGATGTCATCCTGTTCCTGATTGACTATCGCGGCTGGAACGGAAAGCTGCGGGCTGTATTCCAGCATGCCAGCACACGAAATACCCCCGTCATATTGCTGATTAATAAGATCGACAAACTAGCTGACAAGTCACAGCTGCTGCCGCTCATAAAAGAATCCAGTGATATTCACGATTTTGCCGAGGTGATTCCTGTTTCGGCACTAAAAATGGCGAAACCCGGAGAGTTTTGTCAGCTCCTTGTCCGGCATCTTCCAGAAGGACCGCCAGGTTTTCCGGCAGACCAGGTAACGGATCGGTCTGAAAGGTTTTTTGCCTCGGAGCTGGTACGCGAACAGACCTATCTTATCCTCGGGCAGGAGCTTCCCTATTCCATTGCAACTCAAGTGACTGCGTTCACTAAAAACGACAAGGGTGTGTTAGGTATTGATGTCACGATATGGGTGGAAAAACAGGGGCAGAAATTGATTGTAATTGGCAAAGACGGGGGTCAGCTAAAAAAGATCGGGTCCGGAGCTCGAAGGCAAATGGAAATGGTGTTTGACTGCAAGGTGTTCCTGAATTTATGGGTCAAGGTAAAAAAGGGATGGGCTGACCAGGATGCATTGCTGAGATCCCTCGGATACTCAGAATCGTAATTATCATGGCAAGGGTAAGGGTATACCAGCAACGTGGATTTCTTCTTCACCGACGACCATATAGTGAAAGCAGCCTGATAATCGATATATTTACCCACGAGCATGGCAGGCTCGCTCTTATTGCCAAGGGTTGTCGCAAGAAAAAAAATCAGGCCCAGGGCCTGTTCCTGCCCTTTAAGCCCCTGCTGTTCAGCTGGACCGGAAAAGGGGAGTTGCCGATACTCACCGGCATTGAAGCTATTGAGCATTTTCGTGGCCTCGATTCGGTCGGATTGAATTGCGGTCTGTATATCAATGAATTGATACTCAAACTCCTGCATCGTCATGACAGCCACGAACGCCTGTTTGAAAAATATCATGAACTTGTATACTCGTTGCTTAACGGCGGTGACCCATTCACTGTTTTGAGGGTGTTTGAAAAGCACCTGCTGCAGGAAACAGGCTTCGGACTGGTGCTCGACCACGATGCCGAAACAGGTGAATCAATTATCGAAAATGCGAGCTACAACTACATTCCGGAAATGGGACCCGTTAAGGTGGGGGAGGGAAGTCCGGATACCATTACCGGAGACACACTGATTGCATTTCAGAATGAACACTTTACCTCAAGCCACCAGCATAAGCAGGCTCGCCGCCTCACCCGATTTTTACTCGATATCCAGTTGAATGGCAGACAACTTCGCAGCAGAAGAGTAATCCGAGAAATGAAACGTTTTAGCAGACAGGCCCAGGAATGAAGCAGACAACACAACAGGAATTCAATTGCCCGCATTGTGGCAAAGAGATCGAAATATCGGAATTACTGGCAAACCAGATACGCAGCGATCTGAGGGTCGAGTTTGAGTCCGAAAAACGCAGTGAGCTAGAAAAAGCCAACATGGAACTGGAAAAAAAATACCACAGACAGGCCGAGGAGACCGAAGCAAGGCAAACCACCGTGCTTGCAGACTTGCAGGCCCAGTTGGAAGAGAGAAGCCAGCAGGCGAAACAGTCCCAGCAAAAGGAGCTCGAGCTGCGCAAAAAAGCACGTGATCTTGAACAGAAACAAGAGCAGGTAGAGCTGGAATTGCAGCGGCGGCTGGACCAGGAAAAAGACAATCTGTCAAGAAGCATTCGTGAGCAAATGGATGAGGAGTTCGGTTTGCGCCTGCTCGAAAAGGAAAAGCAAATTGAAGATCTGCGTAAATCCGTAGCCGAAGTGAAGAGAAAGACAGAAGTTGGATCCCAGGAACTGCAGGGAGAGTTGCTGGAAATGGATATTGAAGAGAGACTTTCAGCTGCGTTTCCCCAGGATGAAATAACACCTGTTCCCAAAGGTGTCCGGGGAGCTGACCTGGTACAGGTTGTGAAAAATACGTTAACTGAAAACTGTGGATCAATTATATGGGAAGCAAAAAACACCAAGCGCTGGAATCAGGCCTGGATTGAAAAACTGAAAGATGACCAACGTAATATCACGGCGGTATTCGCTGTTCTGGTAACGACGGTATTGCCGCCGGGTATTCAAAGATTCGGGCAGGTCGACGGTGTCTGGGTATGCGACCTTCAGTCCTACACCGGGTTAACTATTGCGCTGAGAAAGTATCTTATTGACCTGTCTTTTGCCCAGCAGGCGTCTGAGGGCAAGAATGAAAAAGTGGAAATGATATATCGCTATTTGTCCGGCGAAGAGTTTAAACAGCGAATCGAGGCGATAGTCGACAGTTTCAATTCCATGCAGGAGCAGCTAGCGCGGGAACGAAGAGCGATGGAAAAACTATGGAAAGAAAGAGAAAAACAGATTGAAAAGATAACCACCAATACAGTGGGAATGTACGGGGAAATGCAGGGAATCATCGGGTCGAGTCTGCCCAGGATAAAATCCCTGGAACTCGATCCTGACTAGCATTTACAGGTTATCAACACAAGGGTTTTGACGATTAGTTGAAATCGCAATTCGATTCGGACGGTTTTTCCATATTTTAAGAATTCCGCTTTCTCAGTTACTGTGGCGTGAAGTTGCTTTAAGGTTGAAATCTGAAAGATGAGATCGAGGCTGTTGTAACTAATTTTTGTGCGTAAAGGTCAAGTTCGGGTATGTATATTACTTTCTTCTGGCCAGCCACTCCTCGAATTCCTCTATCCATCCGCTTACTTCCAATTCCGGCCCAGACCTGATCCCAAATCCGTGTCCGCCCACGTCATACAACTGGAATTGAGTGTCAACTCCGGCTTTCCCCAGGGCTATGTGGTAAAGCATTGAGCCGTTGACATGTTTTTGATCGTCTTTGGTATGTGCGATAAACGTCGGGGGAGTGTGCGGGTTTATCTCGACTTCCTTGCGCAATCGTCCTGTTTTTTTCAGGTTCAGGTAGGCCGGATAAATCAGCGCGGCAAAATCCGGGCGGGCGCTTAAGTCATCGGCATCATCCATCCTGTCATAAGTCTGTTCTTGCCAGTGGGTACTGAGGCGAGCGACTACAAATCCCCCGGCGGAAAAACCCATAACGCCGATATATTTCGAGGTTAATCCCCATTTAGCGGCATTTTTCCGTACCATACGCATGGCGCGCTGGCTGTCCCGAAAGGGGGCGGTGCTTTTACCAGGAACGGTATAGCGAACTATGATCGCAGTGAGGCCGATACCATTGAGCCAATGCGCAATTTCGGTACCTTCAAGATCATAGGCCAGGGTAGAAAAGCCGCCACCAGGAAAAACAAGCACAACATCGGAACTTTTGTCTTCAGCAGGGAATATTTCCATGGAGGGCCTGGTTTCCCTGGTAATTTCGGTAATGTCGTTTTTCCTTCTCGCATAGTGCATGGGGTCTTCACGGAGGGGACGCTGTGGCCACAAGGCGACACGCATTTGCGGTGTATAGACGAATTCCTCCATGGCCAACGCGTTGACGCTTATCAGCAACGACAGTAGGGAGGCCTTCACAATTGCGAGAATATGAATTTGCATTTCTGCGGTTCCCTGGAAAATCAATAGCCCGGGCTATTTTTTCCTTGGCATGTAAAGGTCAGTTATGGTGCCTTCGAATGCTTCTGCTGCAAATCCGAGGGTTTCGGCAAGGGTAGGGTGTGGATGAATTGAAAGCCCGATATCCTCGGCATCCGCGTTCATTTCCATGGCCAGGACGGCTTCCGCTATCAGGTCTCCGGCATTGATACCGGTAATCCCGGCCCCGATAATGCGATTGGAGTCCTTGTCAAACAGCAGTTTTGTAGTGCCTTCGCTGCGGTGTTGGGAAAGGGCGCGACCGCTGGCGGCCCAGGGAAAAACACCTTTACCATAATCGACTCCCCGTTGTTTTGCTTCGGTTTCGGTGATGCCTACCCAGGCGACTTCGGGGTCGGTATAGGCAACGCAGGGGATTACCCTGGCATCGAATCCACTCTTGAGACCGGCAGCAACCTCGGCTGCTACCTTGCCTTCATGGACTGCCTTGTGGGCGAGCATGGGTTGGCCCACAATGTCGCCAATTGCAAAGATATGTGGAATATTGGTACGCTGCTGGTCATCTACCTCGATAAACCCACCTCCATCAACTGCTACGCCGGCAGAGTCGGCGTTAATCCTGTTTCCATTTGGTGTCCTGCCGACACATACCAGCACCTTGTCATAAGTGGCGTGCTCGGGTGCCCCTTGCCTTCGAAAGTCACCTTGATACCGCCCTTCAGGGCTTTCATCCCGGTAACCTTTGTGCTGACCCAGATTGCTTCGTACTGTGCCTTCATTCTCTTTTGCAGTGGACGAACCAGGTCTGGATCGGCACCTGCCATGAGTCCGTCCAGCATCTCGACGATAGTGATTTTACTACCCAGTGCGTGATAGACCGTGGCCATTTCAAGGCCAATGATCCCGCCGCCAATTATGAGCAGGCGCTTGGGCAACCCATCCAGCTCCAGTGCCCCGGTAGAATCAATAACCCGGGGATCATCATGGGGAAAGCCGGGGATTTCTATAGCCTGTGATCCAGCTGCGATAATGGCCTGGTCGAAAGACACGGTTTCACCGCTATCAAGCCGAATCATATGAGGTGCTGAAACCTCGCCAACTCCTTTCAGGACCCGCACCTTGCGTTTGCCGGCAAGCCCGGAAAGGCCCTGGGTCAGCTTGTTTACAATGCCATTTTTCCAGGAAAGTACTTTTTCGAAATCGATTTTCGGAGGCGTAAACTGGACCCCGATTTCGCTTGACTCCTCACTTTCCGAGATCACCCTCGCAACATGCAGCAAGGCCTTGGACGGAATACATCCGACGTTGCGACAAACGCCTCCCAGGGACGGATACCTTTCAATGAGAATGACGTCCAGACCAAGATCCGCCGCCCTGAATGCTGCCGTATAGCCGCCAGGCCCGGATCCCAGTACAACCAGGCCGGCGTGGTGGTCGGCCTGCTCGACACTGGAGGTTACTGCAGCAGTTTCAGGGACTGGCTGGTTTGTGGGTTCCGGTGGAGGAGGGTTCTGTACATTCTCCGCAATTTCTACTTCCTGGTGCCCGGGTTGATCGGTCTCGGTACTGTTTCCCGGTTCGAGCAGCAGTAGTGGCTGGCCGGTGGATACGCTATCACCAACGCTGACAAGTATCCTGGCAACGGTGCCGCCTTCGCTAGCCGGAATTTCCATGGTTGCCTTGTCGCTTTCAATGGCAAGCAGCGGGTCGTCCTTTTTGATTTCATCGCCTGGGCCAACGTAAATTTCAATAATCGGCACATCCTCGAAGTCGCCGAGATCCGGAGTCTTGATTTCGACTGTCATGGTACAGGCTCCCGCTTGTTAAAGTGACAGGCGCCGGACATCGGCGAAGGAGCGTGTCAGGTAGGCGACAAACCGTGCTGCTTCCGCGCCATCCACAACCCGATGGTCATAGGACAGGTCGAGGGGCAGCAACAGGCGTGGATCGAATGACTCACCGTTCCAGACAGGGGTGATTTTAGAACGGGACACACCCAGTATGGCCACTTCCGGTGCATTGACAATGGGGGTGAACCCGGTTCCACCAATGCCACCGAGGCTTGAGATGCTGATACAGCCACCCTTGAGGTCGTCAGGTCTGAGTTTTCCATCCCGGGCTCTTTCGCTGACATCTGCCAGGTCCCGGGCGAGGTCGAAGATACTCTTGCGATCAACCTCTCGAACCACGGGTACGACGAGGCCGTTGGGAGTATCAACGGCTATGCCGACATTGAAATATTTCTTGAGAATGAGTTCTTCACCATTGGAAGCCAGGGATGCATTGAAGTTGGGAAATTTCCGCATGGCGCCGACAAGTGCTTTCATGACAAATGAAAGAATGGTAATTCTGGTTCCCTCGCTTTCCGCTTCCTTCTTCAGGGACTGTCGAAATTCCTCCAAATCCGTGATATCGGCTTCATCATGATGGGTGACGTGAGGGATGTTGAGCCAGGCTCGTTGCAAATGCGGACCCGACAGTTTCTTTATGCGCGACAGTTTCAAAATTTCGGTGTCGCCGAAAACCGAAAAATCGATTTCAGGAATGGCTGGAATTCCGGACCCGGCCGGTTCTTTCCTTGTTGCGGCACCGGATATCTGTTGCTTGACCCAGGATTTGACATCTTCCTTGAGAATTCTTCCCTTGGGGCCGCTGCCCGTGACATATTGAAGGTTTGCCCCGAGTTCCCGGGCAAAACGGCGCACGCCCGGGCTGGCGTGGGGCAAGGTGCCTGATTCTGCAACAGGATCGATGTCTGGCATGGACTGAGATGCAGGCCGGGGGGCGTCCGTTTGCGGTTTGGCCGTAGCTGTCGTCCCTGGGCCAGCTGCCTTGCCGGCAGATTCCTGTTCCGGTTTTTCGGGTTCTCCTGCAACCGATCCAGATTCTTCGCCTGGGGCCTTCGCAACCTCCTGGCTATGGACATCGGAAGCGGCAGACTCGCTATCTCCTGCTGCAATCTCAATCACAGCGCTTCCTTCGGAAACCTTGTCACCGATGGAAACAATTATCCGGGCAACTGTGCCGGCTGCCGGGGAAGGGATTTCCATGGTGGCTTTATCACTTTCCAGGGTCAGCAGGGCATCTTCGGCAGACACTTCATCACCCACACTAACCAGGAGTTCGATTACTTCAACTTCGTCGAAGTCTCCTATATCAGGAATTTTAACTTCAATCATGGTGGGTTAACTGTTCGGTCATCTATGTGCTGATGGGGTTGGGCTTGTCGGGGTCGATGCCATACCTGGTGGTAGCTTGCGCGACCTCTTCATAGCTGAATGCTTCGCGGTCTGCAAGAGCCTTCAGGGCCGTGGTCGTAACATGGTAACGATCGACTTCAAAAAATTTCCGCAACTGCTCACGGGTATCACTGCGGCCATAGCCATCGGTTCCCAGTACATAGTACTTTTCGGGGATAAATGCGCGAATCTGTTCAGCATACAATCGAATGTAATCCGTTGCTGCAATGACCGGGCCCTGGGTGTTACCGAGACACATATCGACATAGCTTTGCCGGGGAGTTTCGAGGGGGTGGAGCCGGTTGTAGCGGTCCACATCCTGACCGTCCCGGGCCAGTTCGTTAAAACTGGTTACGCTCCAAATATCCGAACTGATATTGAATTCCGTATTCAGCATTTCCGCTGCGGCCTCGACTTCCCGCAAAATTGTTCCCCCGCCGAGCAGCTGGACCTTGTGGGTATTTTTCTTTTTGCCCACCTGCTTGAGCAGGTACATTCCCCGAAGGATGCCTTCCGATGAATTTTTTGGCATTACCGGATGGGGATAATTTTCATTCATGACAGTTATGTAGTAATAGATGCTTTCCTGTTCGTCATACATTCGACGCATGCCGTCATGGATAATTACCGCCAGTTCATAACTGTATGTGGGGTCGTAGGAAATACAGTTCGGCACTGTTGATGCAAGTACCAGGCTGTGGCCATCCTGGTGCTGCAGGCCTTCTCCGGCAAGGGTGGTCCGGCCTGCAGTCCCGCCCATTATGAAGCCACGAGCCCTGCAATCCCCGGCCGCCCAACAGAGGTCGCCAATTCGCTGGAACCCGAACATGGAGTAAAGGATATAAAACGGTATTGTGCACAAGTCGTGATTGCTGTAAGCCGTTCCCGCCGCAATCCAGGAAGACATTGCGCCAGCCTCGTTTATCCCTTCCTGAAGTACCTGGCCGGTTTTGTCTTCGCGATAAAACATCAGCTGGTCCGAATCGACAGGCTCATAAAGCTGCCCATGGGGAGAATAAATACCAAGCTGCCGGAACATGCCCTCCATACCGAAAGTACGGGATTCGTCCGGTATTATTGGCACGATGAATTTTTTAAGCTCCTTGTCCCTGACCAGGGCGGAAAGAAGCCGCACGAAAGCCATGGTGGTGGAAATTTCACGGTCTCCGGTACTTTCCAGTTGGGATTTAAAAATGTCCAGACCGGGAACCTTGAAAGTCTTTGTGATCAGGCTGCGCCTGGCAGGCAGGAATCCTCCCAGTGATTCCCTGCGCGATAGCAGGTACTCTGTTTCCGGTGAATCTTTGGCCGGGCGGTAGAATGGCGCGCTGGCAACCTCATCATCGGTCAGCGGGATATTGAATCGGTCACGAAATGCGAGCAGGGCATCTTCACCCATTTTCTTTTGCTGGTGAGTGGTATTCTGCCCCTCTCCGGCTTCGCCCATGCCATATCCTTTCACCGTTTTGGCAAGAATCACCGTGGGCTGCCCGGTATGTCGGATTGCAGCGTGGTAAGCGGCGTAGATTTTATGGGGATCGTGTCCGCCGCGGTTGAGTCTCCAGATGTCATCATCCGTCATATTGGCGACCATAGCTTTAAGCTCGGGAGTTTTACCGAAAAACTTCTCCCGGACATAGGCGCCATCATTCGCCTTGAATGCCTGGTATTCACCGTCCACGGCTTCCTCCATACGCTGTTTCAGCAATCCCTTGTCATCGCGCATGAGCAACTTGTCCCAGTAACCGCCCCATATTACCTTGATGACATTCCACCCGGCTCCGCGAAAATCACTTTCGAGTTCCTGGATGATTTTACTGTTTCCGCGAACAGGCCCGTCCAGCCGCTGCAGGTTACAATTGACCACGAAGATCAAATTATCAAGATTTTCCCGGCCGGCAATGGCCAGTGCGCCGGTAGATTCCGGCTCGTCCATTTCACCGTCACCCAGGAATGCCCAGACCTTGCGGTCTCCGGCATCTATAAGCCCGCGGTTATGCAGGTACTTCATGTAGCGCGCCTGGTAGATTGCCATTATGGGACCCAATCCCATGGAAACTGTGGGGAATTGCCAGAAATCCGGCATCAGCCATGGGTGCGGGTATGAAGACAGTCCCTTGCCGTCGACTTCCTGCCTGAACAGGCGTAAATCCTCCTTGTCAAGGCGCCGCTCCAGGTAAGCCCTGGCATAAATCCCCGGGGCTGAATGTCCCTGGATAAATATCATGTCGCCGAGATTGTCCTCGCTGCTGGCCCGCCAGAAATGGTTGAAACCAACATCGTACAGCGTTGCTGCCGATGCAAAACTGGCAATATGGCCGCCCAGCTCGGTGGATATCCGGTTCGCCCTGACCACCATGGCCATTGCATTCCAGCGTACCAGGGCGCGAATTCGCCACTCCAGGTCATGATCCCCGGGGACTGGGCTGCTCCATGTGGGTGGGTATGGTGTTCAGGTATGCGGTGTTTCCCTGGTAGGGAATGTGTATGCCGGTTCGACGCGCCCGGTCAATCAGCGCCTCAATGAGAAAGTGAGCTCTTTGGTGACTCTGGGTCTCCATGACGGAATCCAGGGAGTCAAGCCATTCCCTGGTTTCGGCGGAATCAGTATCTACAGTGGGTTCCCTGGAAGTCATTCTGTTATTCTGGATAGATTGAAATTTTCAATAAATAATATTTATACAGCAAATTAGCAGTATGTCTAGTGTAGTGTATTACCCCCCCCCACCGGACACGGCAAAATGAGTCACCAGTAGTCGATATCGTGGAAATTTTGCTATTGGCGATTTTTCAGAGCTTCTTGTTTAATTCCTTCACTTCAGATAGAATCGCGCGCGCTGTAAATCTATTAACTCCTTTCTTTACCGGCCCGCAGCTTCGCTGGCTCGGGAAGATTCACACCCATAGGGAGAATCTATGAGACATTATGAAGTTGTGTTTCTGGTCCATCCTGACCAGAGTGAGCAGGTCCCTGCCATGATTGACCGTTACAGTGATATGGTTACATCCGGCAGCGGTATTATGCACCGTGTAGAGGACTGGGGCCGCAGGCGCCTCGCTTACATGATTAATGACGTCCACAAGGCGCACTACGTCATGCTGAATATCGAATGCGGTCTTGAAGTCCTTGCAGAAATTGAACGGAATTTCAAATTTAATGATTCCGTGCTGCGGCACCTTGTGATAAGGCGCAAGAGCGCAATGACGGAACAGTCTGCCATGGCAAAAGCCAAGGCCCTCGAAGATGAAGCAGATGCTGCCCGGGACTCCCGCGCTTCCACGAAGGATGCAGGTAGCGATTCCAAAGATTCAACCCCGGTTAAAGAAGTCGCAGCCGAAGTTGAGTCCGTGGAGGAAGAAAGTCCTGCTGAAGATACCGATGCTGGAGAAAGCAGTGCTGGAGAAAGCAGCGCCGTAGAAGGTGCTGATGATGAAACAGCAGTTGAGCAGATTGAAACCGTAGAAGAAACTGTCGAGGAGAAAGTATAATGGCTCGTTTTCAGAGACGCCCCAGGTTTTGTAAATTCACCGCCGACGGAATTGAATCGATTGACTACAAGGATCTTGAGATTCTCAAGGCCAACATTAGCGATACCGGTAAAATCCTGCCACGCAGGAGCACCGGCACCAAGGCTCATTTCCAGCGCCAGCTGGCTAAAGCTATCAAGCGCGCCAGGTTTCTCGCGTTGATTCCATACACCGATCAACACGATAACTAGGAGGATACAATGGAAATCATTCTGTTAGAAAAAGTCCAGAATATGGGGGAAATTGGTGACCTGGTAAAGGTCAGGAATGGGTACGCCCGTAACTACCTGATTCCACAGAAGAAGGCCATGCTCGCAACTGCCGAGGCTAAAGCCGAGGTTGAAACCCGGCGCAGGCAGCTAGCCCAGGATGAGGGGCAGAGACTTGCCCAGGCCCAGGCTCGAGCCGAGCAGGCTGTGCGTGAAATTTCGCTCACTCGCTTGTGTGGTGAAGAAGGCCAGTTATATGGATCTGTTTCGCCAATTGACATCGCAGAGGCAATGAGTGAAACCGGCGTGGAAATCGAAAAATCGGAAATTACCCAGCCGGATGGTCCAATCAAGCATATCGGAGAATTTGAAGCTGATGTGATATTGCACCCCGAAGTGCGCTTCACCGTAAAGATTAACGTTGACGGCGAGCAATCAGAAGATCCCGTGGAAGCTGCTGCTGATCAGGATAACACTGAAAGCCCGGAGCCCGATAGCGATGGCGATGGCGGAGAAGAAATCGAAGACTAGGGGGCAATTAATGACATCAGTATTGCAGCAATACTGATCCGAAATTGATCCCGGAATTGATCATAAGAGCATCGCAAATTGCGGTGCTTTTTTTTGTCGCCGGAGAATCCAGGACTACGACAAATAAAATTTGCCAGTGTATTCAATGGCTATGACCGCTTACCTTTCAATTTGAATCAATAACCATGACAGCGTACCTCAAGTTGGGTATGCTAGGGTTGCCCATTCAGACTAATATATCGTGGCCGAACCTGTAGAAATCCTTTCTCGATCACCGAAACTACCGCCCCAGGCGCTGGAGGCCGAGCAGTCATTGCTGGGTGGCCTGCTTCTGGATAACAGGCGATGGGACGATGTCATCGAAGAAGTGGGGGAAAAGGATTTTTATAACCAGAATCACCGGCTTATCTACTCAGCAATTGCCACTTTACGATCTGAAAGTGACCCGGCCGATGTAATTACAGTGTCAGAATGGCTCGACGCTAACAACAAGCTGGAAGGTGCTGGGGGTCTCGCCTATATCGGTAGCCTGGCGAACAACACGCCGAGTACAGCAAACATAATGACCTACGCGAAGATAGTGCGCGAGCGCGCTATTTTGCGATCCCTGATAGCTGCTGCCAATGATATCGCCGACTCTGCCTACAACCCGGAAGGCAGAACGCCACGGGAAGTTCTGGACCAGGCAGAAAAACTGGTGTTCGACATTTCGGAACGTGATGGGCGCAGCCGTGAAGGATTCACACCCATTCAGGAGCTGCTGACCCGGTCGATCAACCGCATTGATGAACTGTATGAATCGAAGGAAGCAATTACCGGAATCCCAACCGGTTTTACGGACCTCGACGAAATGACCTCGGGGCTGCAGCGGGGAGACCTGGTAGTTGTTGCTGGCAGGCCATCCATGGGAAAAACATCCCTGGCTATGAATATTGCTGAATATGTCGCCGTGGAAAAACAGCTGCCTGTGGGTATTTTCAGTATGGAAATGCCAGGAGAACAGCTGGCAATGAGGATGCTGTCATCCCTGGGCAGAATCAATTCGAACAAGGTTCGTACTGGCAGGCTCGCGGACGAGGACTGGCCGCGCCTCAACAATGCCGTTGGACTGCTGGACAAGGCCCGGATGTTTATTGACGACTCTGCAAGTCTGAATGCCTTGGACCTGCGCTCCCGCGCCAGAAGGATGGCATCAGAGCACGGAGACCTTGGTCTCATAGTAGTTGACTACCTGCAATTGATGCAGAGCACGGAAAGCAATGAAAACCGGGCCACGGAAATTTCCGCAATCACCCGTGCCCTGAAGATCCTGGCTAAAGAGTTGAAAGTCCCTGTACTCGCTGTTTCCCAGCTGAATCGAAGCCTGGAGCAGCGGCCGAACAAAAGACCAGTGATGTCAGACCTGCGGGAATCCGGGTCGATTGAGCAGGATGCCGACGTCATATTTTTTATTTACCGGGATGAGGTTTACAATGATGAAACCGACCAGAAGGGAGTGGCAGAGATAATAATCGGCAAACAGCGCAACGGGCCAATCGGGACATCCAAATTGACTTTCCGGGGTGAATTTACGCGTTTTGAGAATTTTGCTTCGCCGTTTTCCGGCGGCGCTGTCCAGCCCTGACAGCACACTCATTTGACCCAGCTGCAGTCAGCCCGCAATAGCGCCGGACCGGCGTGGAGAGCCAGGGCTATCATTAATCGGGATGCCCTGAAAAGCAATATCCGGGAAATACGGAAACTGGCGCCGGGCTGCCGCCTCATGGCAGTAGTCAAGGCGGATGCATACGGACACGAACTTGATGGAATATCCAGTTCCATCAGTTCACTGGTCGACGGCTTTGCCGTTGCGACCATTTTGGAAGGAATTCAGTGCCGCGGGGTCCAGGACCATAAACCCGTCGTGGTATTATCCGAACTATGGCGCCAGGACCAGCTTGTTGAGTTCGAAAGGCATTCCCTGGATGCAGTTATACATAGTGAATCACACGTTAAATGGCTGGAGGAATACAATGGCCGACCGCTTAATATCTGGATAAAGTTTGATACCGGAATGAATCGTCTCGGGATTCGAGTTGACCAGGTTGGTGAAGTGTATGACGCGCTTTCCAGAAACAGTTGCCTGGGTCAAATCAGGTTAATGTCCCACCTGGCCAGTGCGGACCAGTTCGATGACCCGTTTACAGAACAGCAACAAATGGCGTTTGATAGTTGCGTACAGCACTTTGAATGCGAGGCCAGCCTCGCCAATTCAGCGGGTATCATGAAATGGCCAGCATCGCATTACAACTGGGTTCGTCCTGGAATTATGCTATACGGGGTTTCACCCCTCGATCAACCTATGGATGACCCGGTTTTACGACCGGTTATGGAGCTGCAGGCGAGACTGATTGCGGTTAAAAATGTCGATGCCGGTGAAACCATAGGCTATGGTCGAACTTACCGGACCACCAGACCCATGGAAATTGCACTAGTGGGCTTGGGCTACGGGGATGGATATCCAAGGGTTATTGATTCCAGGGCCTGCGTCCTGGTAGGCGATAAAAGGGCTCCGGTTGTTGGCAGGATTTCCATGGACATGATCACCATCGATGTCAGCGACCTGGGAACAGCACAACCCGGGGATGTGGTCACGCTTTGGGGAGAAGCATTGAAAGTGGAAGAAGTAGCGAGCTGGGCCAATACCATTCCCTATGAGTTGCTGTGCAAGGTTACAACAAGAATTCCAAGAATATTCCGTTAGGGGTTGTTAGGCAAGTCACCCAGGCAATGGCAAAATCGGACCACAAGTTAATTTACTGCTGCACTCAATGTGGGTCTGAAAGCCCCAAGTGGTCGGGCCAGTGCCCGGATTGCGGCGAGTGGAATACTATACAGGAGCACCGGGTCCAGCAATCACGGACCGCATCGGCTCGTTTTTCAGGGCTGGCACCAGATCCTGAAGTACTCAACCTGAACGATGTTAATGTCGCCGATTTACAGAGAATTTCCACCCACAGCGGAGAATTTGACCGGGTTCTCGGGGGTGGGCTGGTTCCTGGCTCTGTGATCCTGATTGGAGGCGATCCGGGAATAGGAAAATCGACTCTGCTGTTACAGCGGTTAAGTGCTATCAGTGTGGTTAACAAGGTGTTTTATGTCACCGGGGAAGAATCCAGGGAGCAGATAGCGCTGCGTGCCCGCAGGCTCGGGTTAAGCGATAACAATCTCAGGGTGATGGCGGAAAACCGGCTGGAAAACCTCCTCGATGCTGCCCACAAGGAGAAATCAGTGGTGTTGGTCGCGGATTCTATCCAGACATTTTTCAGCGATGCGCTTAGTGCCGCACCTGGAAGTGTCTCCCAGGTCCGTGAATGTGCTGCCAGGCTGGTTCGTTATGCAAAACAAAGTGGTTGCTGTGTCATTCTTGTTGGGCACGTAACCAAGGAAGGCGCTATAGCCGGGCCAAGGATACTGGAGCATATGGTAGACAGCGTACTCTATTTTGAAGGCGACAGTTCCCATAGCTTCAGGTTGATCCGGGCAATCAAGAATCGCTACGGAGCTGTCAATGAAATTGGTGTATTTGCCATGACCGAAGGGGGGCTGCAGGATGTCAGCAATCCATCCGCCATGTTTATCAGTAAGCACGGGGCAGACCGTCCTGGCAGCGTATCCCTTGCTACCCAGGAGGGTACACGACCATTGCTGGTGGAAATCCAGGCCCTGGTAGATGACACTGCGCTTGCCAATCCCAGGCGCTTATGTGTTGGGCTGGAACATAACCGGCTTGCCATGCTGCTTGCTGTTGCCCACAGGCATGCGGGAATCTCCCTCAACAGTTATGATATTTTTACGAATGTCGCCGGAGGAATCAGGGTTACAGAAACGGGGTCTGACCTGGCTGTTCTGCTCGCCATCCTCTCCAGTGTCAAGAACCGGGCCGTCGGCAGTGACCTTATTGTGTTCGGTGAAATTGGACTATCCGGTGAACTGCGGCCAGTGCAAAGGGGCATGGAGCGACTGCGGGAGGCTGAGAAACTGGGATTTACCCGGGCTTTGATACCCGCCGCAAACAAGCCAAAATCACCATTACCGAATCTGGAAATTACTGCACCATCGAGAATAGAGCAGGCCCTGGAAATATTTGATATTTAATGTGGGCGCTGCGCCCGGTTTCTATTAAACTCCCCCATTCTTGGCCAGCCCGTCAGGGTTAATTGCGGCGGAAATCAACTCAAAACCTGCAAGGGAATAATATGTTAACAAAATCAATGGCGGGCATTATTGCCCTATGCGCGGCTGTTTTTGCATACGCACTGCATGCCCAGGAAAACATGGAACTGGATACTGATGACAAAAAATTCAGTTATGCCGTGGGAAGCCGGATCGGGCAGCAACTATTCCAGCAATTTGGCTCCCAGCCGGGTGTTGATATGGCCGTTCTGGTACAGGGAATTTTCTCAGCGGTTCCTGGTTCCGAATCACTGTTGAGCGAACCGGAAATTATTGCGGTAATCCAGGCACGTCAACAGCTACAACTGGAAGCCGCAGAAGCCGAATCAAGGGCAAAAGCAGAATCTGTCCAGGCATTCCTGCAGCAAAACCAGGCAATGGAAGGGGTAAACGTTACTGATTCCGGCCTGCAGTACCGAATCCTCGAGTCGGGTGAAGAGACCGGACTGTCTCCATCAACATCTGACACCGTGGTTGTGCATTACCGGGGTACGCTCATTGACGGTACTGTTTTTGACAGCAGCTATAGCCGTGGAGAGCCGGCAACATTTTCCCTGCAGTCGATCATTCCCGGCTGGCAGGAAGGGTGGCAGTTGATGCGCCCCGGAGACAAATGGTCAATTGTGCTGCCTTCGGAACTTGGCTACGGCGAGCGAGGTACCGGCCAGACAATCGGGCCCAACGAAGTATTGCTGTTTGATATCGAATTGATGGAAGTCAGGGTTTCCGGTAACTAGATTAGGACACTACACTAGCCCCCCTTCATACCTGGCTTGCTGCGGTACTTGTATTCTCCGCTGGTTTTTCCATTCAGTGTTCGTTCATTAAAAATTCAGAGGATGTTCATTCACATTCCCTAAAGTAGTGCCCGGGTAAGCAAACATCTTGCCGTAATGTCAACTTTGGAGGATATAGAATGATGAATCCAGTAAAAATGCTTTTCACTGTTGCGATTCCCGCAGTTTTGGTGATGTCACCCGTGAAGGCCTACAATACCCGGGTCGGCGTATTCGAAGCCAATGTAGTAAGTGCCCAGCCAGTGTACCAGACAGTTCAGGTCAATCAGCCCACTCAGGAATGCTGGCAGGAAGCCGTGTCTGTGCCGAACAAATCCTACAACTCCCGTACCCCGGAAATTCTTGGAGCGATCTTAGGTGCGGGTGTTGGGCGGCTGTTTGGAAGCGGCAGGGGACAGGATGTTGCAACTGTTGCCGGTGCGATTCTGGGCGGATCTATCGGCCGAGACCAAAAAAATAGAACCCAGTCTCAACACAGCGATGTCCGTTACGAACAGCGATGCAGGATGGTGGATCGGTATCATTCTGAAGAACGATTTGAAGGTTACAACGTGACTTACGAGTACAACGATGTATTGTATACCACTCGTACTCGCAACGATCCGGGGGCAACAATTACAGTCAACGTCAATGTAGTTCCTGCAGAGTCGTAATCGATCCGGAGATTTACAAATCTGCCTGGGATTTGTGCCGGGATACTCCCAAGGCATTGAATTTAAATGAGAACACGAATACCATCTTGAATGTTATACTTTGCTGTATTACTTCTTGTGCAGGTAATATGTTAGCCCCCCTGAAGAAAATATCATATTCGGTACTCCTGGCCATGACATTGAGTTTTGCCAGTTCTACCAGTTACGCACTGGATGGGGAAACTCCAGCTGCCAGCAAGGTGAGTATGCATGAGGTGGCCATACAGATACGGCAGTACAAGTCGTGGCAGATTCTCAACGCCAGCTCCCGGCAAAAAGCATCCGGCTACCGGTACTTCAGGTTCAAGTTACTACGCAGTGATGGAAAGGTGAAAATTATAAATATAGACCCGAATAATCCTAACCTGAGAAGACTGGAGTAATGCGAATACTACTTGTTGAAGACGAATTAAAATTAAAAGAGCAACTTTCTGAAAAGCTGAGGCAGAACGGCTATGCCGTGGATGCGGTGGAAACCGGTGAAAACGGCATTTACTATGGCCTCGAATACCCCATCGATATGGCAATTATCGATCTTGGATTACCGGATGTCAGCGGTATAGAGGTGATTGAAAAAATTCGTGGGGGAGGAAAATCTTATCCCATCCTGATTCTGACTGCCCGGTCAAGGTGGCAGGAAAAAGTTCAGGGCCTGGAAAGCGGGGCGGATGACTACCTCACCAAGCCTTTTCACTTCGAGGAATTACAGGCACGGATTTCAGCGCTGATCCGGCGCTCCGCCGGCCACGCAACACCGCTGCTGGTCAACGGCGCCATCAGCCTCGATACCCGAACCCAGGATGTCTTCGTAAATGAATCCCGGCTCGAGCTCACTGCATTTGAATACCGGCTGCTCAATTACCTGATGATGAATGCCGGAAAAGTAGTGTCAAAAATGGAACTAACCGAACACCTTTACGAAGAAGACAGTGACAGGGACAGTAATGTCATTGAGGTTTTTGTCGGGCGGCTGAGAAAAAAGCTTGATCCTGAAAATTCGATCAATCCAATCGAGACCCTGAGGGGCAGGGGATACCGGTTTATTACCGCTGCACCCTGAGCTGCGGGAGTGGCAGTACCTGATTGACCGGTTGACTGCACTTCATAGTTGAGCACAATATCACTCAGGAAAAGGTTGCTTATGGCAACCATTTTTACCCTGGTTGTGTTTCTGGGCCTGGCGGGTATGGCTCTGGATCGAGCTTTTGTTTCGAGCGCAAGGGTCACAGAAAAAAACCAGCTAAGAGACCAGGTCAATTCACTCCTGACTATTCTTGAGATTCTAGAAGACGGTACCCTGTTTGTGCCGGAAAAGGTGCTGGAGGCGAGGTTGTTATCGCCAAATTCCGGACTTTATGCTGTGATCCTTGATGATCAGGGACGAGCGATATGGAGATCCGGTTCATCATTGGGTATAAAACTCGATGCTATCGAAGTTGCGACATCCGGAACCGAATCCTTTTACCAGCTGGGCGACAGTATAGACAGCCCGTTTTATTACAGTTTCGGGATTACCTGGATACTAAGTGAAGACCGGGAAATCAGTATTTCCCTGGTGATGATCAATGAAAATCGGAACTATTCTCAGACAATCCAATCCTATCGGCGTGAACTGGTATTCTGGCTTGGAATGGCCGGGGTATTGTTACTGGTAATGCAAATTGTCAGCCTGCGCTGGGGACTTCGCCCGTTGCGACAGGTGGTGCAGGAGCTTGACCTGATTGAACATGCCCGGCAAATGAAAATTACTGGAGTCTATCCCCAGGAAATCGCCCAGTTGAGTACACGGATCAACCTGTTTATTGAAAATGAAAGAAAGAACCTGGCCCGCTACAGGAATACTCTCGGTGATCTTGCCCATAGCCTGAAAACGCCCCTGGCTGTTCTTAAAGGGATGATGGAATCACGCCGGGATGTTGCTAGTGACAATATCAACGAGCTTGTAGACCAGATGAACAGGATTGTGGAATACCAGCTAAATCGGGCTGCCTCATCCCAGTTTTCAATCATGCATGGTGCGCTTGATATTGAGCCGGTTTTGAGAAAACTTGATAAATCCCTGAAAAAAGTCTATGCAGACAAAAATATCCACATTGACTGGGAACTGCAGGAAAACTCGGTTTTCTACGGCGACGAGAGCGACCTTTTCGAGTTGTTAGGGAACATTTTGGACAATGCATACAAGTGGACCAACAGTTCGATGGTGTACAGATCACACAGCACTGGTACCAGGGATAGCGTCCGTAGCGGGCTGGTAATCGAAATTGATGATGATGGACCGGGTATTCCCCCGGATGAAAGAGCCGGGGTTTTAAAACGCGGCGTTCGAGCGGACCAGCAAACCGCCGGGCAGGGCATTGGACTGGCAGTGGTAAGGGAGATTGTAGAAAGATATGAGGGAGCACTGTACATTGGCAGCAGCACCCAGGGCGGTACGCGAATACGGCTCGAGTTTCCTTCGGGCTGACAAAATGGCTGCTGCCCTATGAAACCCGTACAAGAATAACAGAGACATTATCCGGCGCCCCACTATCCAGGCATGCATCTATTAAATTTTCAACGCATTGTTCAGGTTGATGAGCCCTGAGCGTCAGAATTGTACTGATTTCCTGGTCGCTGAGAACGCCGGAGAGGCCATCCGAACACAGCAGGTATATCTCATTGCTTTGGGGTTCGATTGAAAAATAGTCTGGTTCACAGCTCGATTCGATCCCAAGGGCCTTGCGCAGTACGTGGTGACTATAGGCTGGAAGATCCCAGGTTGGAGTATCGACGCTCAATTCTGTGGCGAGGGTATGGTCCACCGTAAGCTGACTGATATTGCCGTGAGAAAACTGGTACAAACGGGAATCACCGATATGCCCAATATGTATATTACTTTCCTGGAATGATGCGGCGATCAGGGTAGTCCCCATTCCCTCGCAATTTGCGAGCTGGTGTGAATTGGCGTAAACATGGCTATTTGCCAGGGTGAACGCCTCTGACATAATTGTCGTGGTGACTTCACCACCGATTTCATCCCTGATCATTGCCTGCTCTTCGAAATAGTCACAAAGCGAATTAACAGCCATCCTGCTGGCAATATCTCCCGCCTTGTGCCCCCCCATGCCGTCCGCAACCACGGCAAGGTTGAGTGATGGAATGAATCTCAGACTGTCTTCATTGACTTCGCGGACATGGCCTGTGTCCGTAGCCGCGATCATATTGTATGTTATCCCCATCAGATTCCCCAAAACGAATGTAGCCACACCCTAATCAGCAATATTCCTTACCAGTTCGTTGATGCCTACCTTGCTCCTGGTTTTTTCATCTACTGTTTTGACTATTACAGCACAGTACAGGCTGTGGCTCCCATCGCTGGAAGGAAGGGAACCGGAAACCACAACCGAACCTGGCGGGACATACCCATAACTGACTTCTCCTGTGGATCTATCGAGAATACGGGTACTTTGCCCGAGGTAGACACCCATGGATATCACTGATCCCTTGCCTACAATTACCCCCTCAACCACCTCACTCCTTGCTCCAATGAAGCAGTTATCCTCGATTATTGTAGGGGAAGCCTGTATCGGTTCCAGTACGCCACCGATGCCTACCCCGCCGGAGAGATGCACATTGGCACCGATCTGGGCACAGGATCCAACAGTGGCCCAGGTATCTACCATGGTTTTTTCTCCAACATATGCGCCTATGTTAACGTAGCTGGGCATTAACACAACATCGTTTGCAATGTAGGCTCCACGGCGCACCACAGCCGGGGGCACCACCCTGAATCCACATTGTCGAAAGTCTTCTTCAGTATATGATTCGAACTTGGTTGCAACCTTGTCATAGTAGCGGTTGGCACCGCTTTCCATAACCCGGTTCTGGTCGACTCTAAATGACAGTAAAACAGCCATTTTCAGCCACTGGTTAACCTGCCAGCCGCCTCCATTAGGTTGTGCAACCCGGGCTTTTCCGGAATCGAGAAGCAGGATCGTCTCATCGATAGCCTGTTTCAGTTCCGCGCCGACGGTTTTTGGCGTTACGTCGGCACGATGCTCCCAGGCTTCGGTAATAATCTTCTCAAGGTGGTTCATAGTTAATCAGGATATTTCAATATTGAGTTAATCGTCGGGAAACAGCGAATTATAGTAGGGAACCTCTGATAAAAAGCCGCAAATTCATCAAAATTCTCAAGTAATCCCTATCCCGGGAGTGATTCCGAATTCTCGAGTACCGGGGTCATGGATTGTTAATGTATGGGATATTTAAATTGGTGATGTTTTAATGTATCCTATGCGGTTCCCCGAAACTCCGTGCCATTACGAATATAATAACCGTTGGAAAGGATTCCAGTCCACACAAAGAAGTCCACAACAAAGAAAACACCTGAGAAATGAAAAAATACTACGCCGTTACCATTTCAGACCAGATGGGTGCGCGGCATTTTTTCCTGAAAAAGTCCATAAAGCGCAATGTCGTACTTGCTGTCGTCTCCACCCTGGCTATTATGGCAGGATCATTTGCCACAAACTACATGCAACACGATAGCATTAACCTGCTCACATCGACCCAGGAGTCACTGGATAAGGAGCTAATTCGATATGACAGCCTCAATTCCAGTCTCAATTCCAGTCTCAATCAGATTATTTTAAATTATGAATCACAGGTAGAAAACATAAGTCGGGAGTATGAATCACAGGTAGAAAACATAAGCCGGGAGTTAGTCAAAATTGAAATATCCAGCGGTGTGGATACCGGCGACCTCGATGTTCCCCTGCAAGAAAGGATCCGGACTATCGGGCAGTTCTATAACGCCAAGGAACAAGAGTATTCTGAAATTGGAAACCGTGTCGAGCAGATTGAAGACGTGATTGGCCTGGATGAAGATAACAAAAACAACGAGGACCGTGACCTCGCGGCCCGGGTCGAACTTGCAAGCCTGACAGCAAGCCAGGAGCGCATCTTGCATGACAGCATTCCAAGCGGGTTTCCAACCGATCGGGAAATCATTACCAGTAAATTTGGCACCAGGATACACCCTGTTACCAAGATTAAATCCTTTCATAAAGGGGTGGATGTACGGGCGAAAACGGGGAACAATGTATATGCAACCGCAGATGGATTCGTCAGCAATTCAGATTACTCGGAACTGAGCGGGAATCGGATTGTGGTGCTGCATAATTTCGGCTTCGAGACCCGATATTCTCACCTCAGGGAAATGCTTGTCGAACCCGGCGATGTCGTGCACAAGGGCGACCTTATCGGATTGAGTGGAAATACCGGCAGAAGCATCGCACCGCACCTGCACTATGAAATTCACTACCTCGGTAAAGCCACTGATCCATACGAATTCCTCAAGTGGGAATTCGGAACCAACGATATATTTACTCAAGTAAGAGGAATACAATGGCCATCTTTAATAAGCCTGATCAACAAACAGATCACTCATCAAACGTTACAACTATCGCTGCTGGATCAATAATTTCAGGCAAGATAGACATACAGTGCGAGCTCCACATTGACGGCGATGTTGATGGTGAAATCACCTCCACTGGCACAGTTAAAATAGGACAGACCGGCAAGGTCAATAGCGATCTCAAGGCCAAGTCCCTGGTGGTCGCCGGCAAGTTCAGTGGCAATGCAGAATGTGATTCAATCGAACTGATTTCAGGCGGGGAGGCTGAGGGTAAACTGACCACTGCCAGCCTTACCATCGACGCCAGCAGTTCCTTCCAGGGGGAGAGTATCCGCAAGAAGTCCGGGGATTCCAGCAAGGTGGTGAGTTTTGCCAACGAAAATTCCGCTGGTGATTCAGATTCCGTTGTCGATAAAGGGTCTGAATCAAGCGACAAATCGATATTCTGACACCTGAGCATTTTCTGCCCCAGCCAGCAGGATCCAGTCCAGTCTGAGCCATGGGACCATTTACCATGCGGGACTATTCGACCACGGAATCTATGGTCACTGATATTGCCCGCGGATTTTCTCCGGAAACATTAACGGTCTGGCTGGTATAGTCTCCGGGCTGGGCCTGGGGAGTACCGTTGCGTGAAATTCGCGCCAACACTTCTATCTCGTCAAAAAGATCTATATTCATATTGGCGATCATTGCCTGTGCACTGCTCAGGGACACAGTGACTGGTAGTTCTTCAAGGCGGTGCGTACTGACTGCCAGGGGGGCAGGCGGGCCGTTTTTAGAACGGGCAATGACGAATATTACTTCCGAACCGTCGAGGTTGCCGACCAGGTGTGAATCGACATTGACGGTCACATTGATCACTTTGCCCAGAGCCTGCTGACTTTCATTGGCCGTTTCGAGGCTATAGCCGGCAAGGCCGCGGTTATAACTAATCAGCCTGTCAAGCTGCTCAACGGTATCGGGCTCATCAGCGACTTGGCTCCGCAACGACTCAAGGTGTGACAAAGCACGATCATACTGTTCAAGGCTGCTGGCACCCAGGGCTGCGATCCACAGGGAATTCTGGTGGTTGGGGCTAATTTCCAGGGCCTGCTCAACCAGCGCACTGGCGTTGGAACTATAGGAATTGTCGTCAAGCATGATTGTCGCATCGGCCCATGCAGATAAAAAATCCGGATTTCGCGGCACCAGTTGATTTAACCTGCTGTAGGCGTGTTCTGCCTCTTCATAGCGCTCCAGGCTCATATAGGTTCTTGCTGCGAGTTCCCATCCCCTGGGATTATCCGGCTGTTCGGCGATACGTTGTTCCAGTTGGAGAAGTAGATCATTGATTTCCGGAATGCTGTTGCTGCCGCCGGTGGCCAGGCCGGGGCGTTGCTCATCGACATTGAGTAATTCCGGATTACCGATCTTGAAATAGAGGGCAACGGCAAACAACGGCAGCAGGACAAGCACAGCCAATGATTTTGCAGGTGAATAGAGAATATAATTCACGGGCCTGACCGAACTAACGTCGTCTACCAGGCTGGCCCTGACCTCCATTTCTGCTTCCAGCCTTGTATCTTCCTCGTAGGAGGCGAGTTCCTCGATTCTGTGCAGGGCTATGGAGGAGTTTTGCATCTCCGGGTTATCAATCAGGATTTTGCGCCGGTTCAACAGCGCCGGCAGCACTATCAGGCAGGGAACCAGGACCAGAATGGTGAATACCAGGTATATCATCAGGGCAGTTTCCTACGGTCATCCAGCAGTTGCGCCGCAGCAGCCTGTTCTTTGTCACTTAGAACAACCGATGAGGCTGCCGCATTTCGCCGCAGGCGGAACAACGCAACAATCACTATCACCAGCAGGCCGACAAACGGTAAACCCCACAACGCGATGGTAACGGGTTTGAGAGGCGGGCGATAAAGTACAAAGTCACCATAGCGTGCAACCATGTACTCGACTACCTGCTCATAGGATTGTCCCCTGGCTACCATGTCATGGGTCTTGCGGCGCAGGTCGTGAGCCAGTTCAGCATTGGAATCCGCCAGGTTTTGATTCTGGCATACAAGGCATCGAAGCTCCCTGACAAGCTGGTCATAGAGCGCCTGCCGGTCCGGATCTGCAAATTGGCCGGGCGGCGCCTGGGCAGATGATATACCCCTCGCCGCTACGCTTAGCAGCAATAGCAGCAGCACAAAAAACGAAAAGCGCGCTGCGGTCAAAGTTAACCTTCCTGCTGGTCAAGAGCGCTGAGCAGCGGAATCAGTTTCTGCTCAATATCATCCCTGGTAAGTGCCCCGATGTGTTTCATACGAACAATACCGTTGCGGTCAATGACAAATGTCTCGGGAACACCATAGACGCCATAGTCGATTCCGGTGTCGCCTGTCTGGTCCACTGCAATGCCAGTATACGGATTCCCAAACCGGTCCAGCCAGGCGATCGCATCCTGCTTGTTGTCCTTGTAGTTGAGACCAATGATGGCAAAAGTTTCCCGGGAGGATAATTCAATGAGGAAAGGATGCTCATCACGGCAGGCAACACACCATGAAGCCCAGACATTAAGTATCCAGACCTGCCCGAGCATGGACCTGGGTGAAATGCTGCCCTGGTCAGGGCTGAGTCCAGCAAGTTCAAAATGCGGTGCAGCCTGGCCAATGAAAGGGGAAGGAATCTCCCCCGGGTTACGATTCAGTCCCAGGGCCAGGAAAGCCAGCAATACCAGGAATGCCAGGAACGGGAATATCGACTTTTTAAGCATTGACTACGGTTGAGCCAGTGATCTTTTCCGGGGACAGATGGGTTAGTTTCCCGGTATTTCGGTACCTGCGATCGAGAGCGCCCAGTAGACCTCCAGCAGCCATGAAGATCGCACCGAGCCATATCCAGCGGATAAAAGGTTTATAGTAAATCCTGACGGCCCAGTCCTGGTCACCGTCGAGAGGTTCACCAAGGGCGATATAAAGGTCCCGGGTGAAACCTGCATCGATAGCAGCTTCGGTCATCGGGTTCTTTTGTACCAGGTAGGTTCTTTTTTCCGGAAACAGCGTGGTAATTTTTATACCATCCCGGAAAATATCGAAACTGCCTGTTACTGCCCTGTAGTTAGGTCCCTGGGTATTATGGGTGCCGCCAAATTCAAAGCGATAACCACCAATTTCGTAAGAATCCCCGGACTGCAGTCGGATGTCTTTTTCGACACTGTATACATTTGTCATGGTGACCCCGATAATGAACACACCAATGCCTATATGCGCAACTACCATGCCATAAATTGAAATCGGGGTTGCCCTGAGTCGCTGCAATCTTTCCCCTCCACGCATCCTGCCAGCGAGTACCTGGAAGCTCATCAATATGACGACCATTCCACAGAACAACCCGGTTACCGCACCCATGGAATAAAACGGAAGCAGCAGGGGCAGTGCAAGGGCGGCGCAAAGGGCAGGTACCACGATAAATAGCAGCTTGCCCCGAAATCGTTGTGGGTCATCCTTTTTCCATCGGGACAGGGCCCCAAACCCCATCAGTAAAAGCAATGGAAAGCCGACCACGGAGAAAATGAAATCAAAGTAAGGGGGGCCGACGGAGATCTTTCCCTTACCGAGAGCATCAAGGATGAGTGGATACATTGTGCCCAGAAGAACCGAAAAACATAGAATGCCAAAGATTATGTTGTTCAAAAGAATGGCGGTTTCTCTTGAGACCAGGGAAAAGTGGACACGGCTGGCGATTTTCGGCGCACGCCAGGCGTACAGTAGCAGCGAACCGCCGACCACAATGCCAAGAAAAATCAGTATGAACAGCCCGCGTGCCGGATCTACAGCGAATGCGTGCACCGAGATCAGCACCCCGGAACGAACAAGGAAAGTCCCGAGAAGCGAAAGAGAAAATGCGATAACGGCCAATAGAATTGTCCAGGCCTTGAACACGCCGCGCTTTTCAGTTGCTGCCAGGGAATGCACCAGTGCTGTTCCAATCAGCCATGGCATGAATGAGGCATTTTCTACCGGGTCCCAGAACCACCATCCTCCCCAGCCCAGCTCGTAGTATGCCCACCATGATCCCAGTGCGATTCCGATAGTCAGGAACATCCAGGCCATATTGGTCCAGGGCCTCGCCCACCGTGCCCAGGCGGCGTCAAAGCGACTGCTGAGCAGGGCCGCAATGGCAAATGCAAAAGGCACGGAGAAGCCCACGTATCCGAGGTAAAGCACTGGGGGATGAATGGCCAGCCCGATGTCCTGGAGCAATGGATTAAGATCGGCGCCATCCACTGGAACCGGAAACAGGCGATCAAACGGATTGGAGGTAAACAGCGTAAACAGCAGAAATCCGGCACTGACCATGCCCATCACCGCTATAGCGCGGGCGGTAATGGTTTCCGGAATGGATTTCGAGAAAAAACTGACAGCGGTTGTCCAGCATGCAAGTATCAGCACCCACAACAATAACGATCCTTCATGCCCGCCCCATACTCCGGAAATTTTGTAAACCAGGGGCAGGTGGCTGTTGGAATGATTGGCTACGTAGGCGACTGAAAAATCATTAGACAGGAAAGCACTTGTGAGACAAAGGTAGGCTACAAAGATCAATACGCATTGTGCCCGGCACGCCGGTTTGGCAAAAGCAATCCAGGGAACGATGCCCCGGGCAGCGCCAACCAGCGGCAATATCGACATAAGGATAGCCAGGCCAAGAGCCAGGATCAATGCAAAATGTCCTATTTCAGGAATCAATTAATGGTCTCCCCGCCAGCATCATATTTAAGCTGCGCATTGGCCGCCTTGAGAGCGTCGCTTACTTCCGGCGGCATGTAGTTTTCGTCGTGTTTAGCCAGTACCTGGTCAGCGATAAAAACGCCGCCCTTAAGTTTGCCAAGGGCAACAATGCCCTGTCCCTCGCGAAACAGGTCAGGAAGAATGCCGGTATAGGATACCGTAACCTGCTTCGCAGTGTCGGTGAGGTCAAATTGCACAACGATGCCAGTGGTTCCTCTGGACACACTGCCATCTACAACCATTCCTCCGATGCGAAATGTCGTGTTTTCCGGGGCTTCTCCGGCCACGACCTGGCTCGGGCTGTAAAACAGGTTAATGTTCCGGTTCAAAGACATCAGGATCAGGGCGACGGAGACACTGACACCTGCAACTATAAAGGCGGCAATCAATAGCCTTCGCCTGCGTCTGCTTTTCATCGGTTGCTTCCGCCTCCGGCATATTGTCCGATTTTCCGAACAAGCTGCTTCAAGCGAAGTCGTGGCCCCATGAAACAGTAAACCAGGACTAATGTCACAACAGCATAGCTAGTCCAGATATAGAATCCGTGGCCGCCCATGGCAAAAAATTCAGCCATTCACTACGTTCCTCGCCCAGTTTGTTCGACTACCGGACAGCAGCAATTCACATTGCAGGCGTTTAAGCATCGCAGCTATGAAATAAAAGTTTATCGCAATAAACATAATCAGCAGCGGTATCAGCATCTGGGTGTCGATACTCGGACGACCGAGCCTGGTTACTGAAGCTCCCTGGTGCAGGGTATTCCACCATTCCACCGAAAAGTGGATTATGGGAATATTCACAACCCCCACCAGGGCCAGCACTGCGGTAGCCCGGGATGCGGTATTACGGTCTTCCAGGGCGCTGTCAAGGGCGATAAATCCACAATACAGGAATAGCAGCACCAGTTCCGAAGTCAGGCGTGCATCCCAGATCCAGTAGGTTCCCCAGGTTGGTTTGCCCCACAGCGACCCGGTTACCAGGGCGCACAAAGTAAATGCTGCACCGAGGGGGGCACATGCCCTGGCAACAGCAGACCCTATCTTCAGCTTCCAGATCAGCCCGGTAGCAGCGGCTGCAGCCATGACCAGATAAGTGAACATAGACATCCAGGCAGAAGGAACATGGATAAACATTATGCGGTAGCTGTCGCCCATCTGGTAGTCCGGTGGGGCAACAACAAGCCCGAGGTAGAGCCCGATAGAAAATAGCAGTAACGAAGTCCAGGCGGCCCGCGGTGACCATTTGTCGGCAAACCCATAGACGTATTGCGGTGATCCGAATCGATGCAACCACGCCCAGGGTGATCTCGGTTTCCTGACATCGACATTGTCCTGGTTCATTGTGATGAGTGTTCTGTGTTGGTTGTCATAGTCAAGGGATCGATGCGATTTTAACCCGGGAATTGAGGCAGATTATTTAGTCCTTAGTGGATACATGGAGTGATTAGTTCAAGCTGATCCTGAGGGCAGCAGCCGCGGCAAATGGAGCCAGACACAGGCTTAGAATCAGCATCGCTCCCAGCAGGTATATATGTGCAACCCAGTCCAGATTCAAGATAGCCGCATTGATTGCACCCGTTCCAAAAATTACAACCGGAATATAGAGCGGCATGATTATCAGGGTGAGTAATATGCCACTCCGCTTGACGCTGACGGTCAGTGCCCCACCGATAGAACCAATCAGGCTCAATGCCGGTGTCCCGACCAGGAGACTGAGAAACAGGACGGGATAGCTGGACACAGGGATATTCAACATGGCGCCGAACATCATGGCGGCAAGTATCAGCGGGGCTCCGGACACCAGCCAGTGCGCGAAAACCTTGGCCAGCACCAGGATATACAGGGGGTGTTGGCCGATTGCAATCAGGTCAAGGCAGCCGTTGTCAAAATCTGCCTTGAACAGGTTATCGAGCGCCAGCAGCATTGAGAGCAGGGCGCATACCCAGATCACTCCGGGAGCAATCTGCCGAAGATAATCGGGATCGGGACTGATGGCAAGAGGAAACAGGCTGATTGTAATGACGAAAAACAGCAAAGGCTGCAGGCATCCCGCAGGATTGCGAAATGCAGTCCTGAGATCGCTGTTGAGAATGGTAGCAAACATGCCCGGGGCCTACCTGACAGGCTCCCTGTGGGCCTGGCCCAGGCCCAGGCCTAGACGTATAGTATGGGTATCTACCGCGCCGGAATTGAGGTCCTGGTGGCTGCAATAGACCACAAGGCCGCCTGCAGTGGCATGCTGGTGTATCAGGTTCCCGAGCAGCTTGATGCCGTCCCGATCGAGGGAAGTGGCGGGTTCATCGAGAAGCCATAGTCGGGTCCGGGCCAGGCACAGGCGGGCCAGTGTTACCCGCTGCAACTGCCCGGCAGATAACTGGTGGCAAGGCAGGTTATGAAAATCTGTGCACCCGGTGATAACCAGGCTCTGTGGTGCTGTCAGCGACAGTTTGTTGGTAGCCAGGCCGGAGAAAAACTCGAGATTTTCCAGTGGGGTGAGGTCCGGGCGAAGCCCGGATTTATGCCCGACAAAGCTGATTTCACTGGAAAACGAGCTGTCACTCCCGGCGACTGACATTCCATTCCAGTAGATATCCCCCTTTCGCTGTTGGTGTATTCCTGCCAGGGTGCGCAGCAGGGTTGTTTTTCCGGAACCATTCGGGCCTGAAATTCGGGTCAGTTCGCCCTCTCTCAGGGAAAAATCCAGGTCACTGAACAGGATATTGAACCCACGCTCGCAACTCAGTCCCCGGACTTCCATGCAGACATCGCGCTGGTACGGGTTATCCTGGCAATATTGAGCGAAAGCGGTTTGGAACAAGGGGCTGATCCTTTAAAATGGGCAAGTGTACCTTACTCAAATTGACGAATCAGTAACATTGAAAAAACCTTTTTCCGCAAAGTCAGCCTTGTCAATGGCTGCGCGCCCGCCAGGCCGATGATCCTGCATGTCGATATGGACGCATTCTATGCTTCTGTGGAGGAGCGGGAAGAGCCGTCACTGCAAGGCAAGCCGTTGATTGTCGGGGGCCTGGCAAACAAGCGCGGGTTGTATCTGCCGCAAACTATGCCGCACGTAAATTTGGTGTGTATAGTGCCATGCCCACCATAACCGCGTTGAAAAAATGCCCCAGCTGACGATTATCCAGCCCAGGCATGATCTCTATGCAAGTGTATCCCGTGAAATTCGTGACATCTTCTACCGCTATACACCGATGATTGAACCACTGTCCCTGGATGAGGCCTTCCTTGATTGCAGTGGCAGCGAGAAACTGCACGGTGATGCTGCAACAATTGGCCGAAAAATCAAATCAGCCATTCTGGACGAACTGGATTTGGTCGCCTCCGTTGGGGTTGCTCCCAACAAGTTCATTGCCAAGCTCGCCAGCGATCATGACAAACCGGATGGTTTTACCGTGGTTGACCATGCCGGTGTGCAGGAATTCCTTGATCCCATGCCGGTGGACAGGATCTGGGGAGTCGGGAAAGTAGCGAAGGCCAGGCTCCAGGCCCAGGGAATATTTACCATCGCTGATCTGCGCGGCACGACAGCCGGATTCATGGACCAGGAATTCGGTCAACATGGCGCCCAGCTGTGGGAGCTGGCCCATGGTCGTGATGAGCGGGCTGTAACGCCGGACAGCGAGGTCAAGTCTGTATCACAGGAAACCACGTTTTCAGAGGATGTTTCAGATTACCATGCTATTGAATCTACCGCCCTGCACCTTGTTGAGGGAGTTGGCTTCCGGCTGCGCGAGGCGGATTTAACCGGTAAGACACTGACCCTGAAGGTGCGTTACGCGGATTTTCGCACGATCACCCGATCACGCACCCTGGACGCCAGGTCTAACCAGACAGATACGCTGTGGAATGTTATAAAAACCCTCATCAGGGAAACATTGAATCACGATAATTTCTCTATTCGGCTGATCGGGGTAGGGGTATCCAATTTTGACGAGGGAAAAGAGCAAGTCAGGGAACCCGTCCAGGCAACACTCTTTGGCGAGATTGAATGCGATCAGCAAGATGACAAAAGACCCGGCAACCTGGACCAGCTTTCTGACGACATCAGGCATCGCTTTGGAAAGGAAGTAATCAAGAGGGGTAAATCAATTCGCCGCCAGTAGTCGAATTTCCCACCATACTGTTAGTGGCTACCACAACTGGTGGTAGAATCGCACCGGTCAAAACAACCAAATTTACATGAATCATCTGAATACCCGCCAACTGGAGTTGGGGCTAGATCATATCCTCGGGTCTCCAGCTGACAATGGTGAGCTTGAAATGATTGTCAGGCGTCCGGAAACAGACCAGCGTGAAGTTCTATCCAGTGGGGAACTCGATGAGGTTGAAGGTTTGGTAGGTGACAACTGGATTATGCGCGGCAGCGGCAGCACTGCAGATGGTGCCGCCCACCCGGGCATGCAGCTGAACCTGATGAACAGCCGGGTCATTGACCTCATCGCCGGCGAACGGAATCGATGGTCCCTTGCCGGGGATCAGTTGTTTGTCGATATGTCGCTTGATCCTGAAAACCTGCCACCGGGTACGCGAATATCTATTGGGGAGACCGAAATCGAGGTTACCGCGGTGCCCCATCTGGGGTGCAGCAAATTTTCTGAAAGGTTTGGTCGGGATGCCATGGTTTTTGTTAATGACGAGAGGGGCAGGAGTCAAAATCTACGCGGAATAAATGCCAGGGTGGTCCGTGGAGGACAGATCACCACAGGGGATCGACTGATAAAAATCTGATCGTTCGATGGGCCGGTTCGGTTTTATCAGCCGCCCATGTTTATTGCCTTTTCTACCCACCTTGGAGATATAATCCGCAACCCGGACTGGGTTGACGGAAGGGGATAGAAACTTTCCACATCCCTGCTGTATCACAACCTGCAAGTTAACCCTTTAAATGTACATTCTCGGAATTTCCGCCTATTACCATGACAGTGCAGCAGCACTTGTCTGTGATGGCGTGATTGCAGCTGCCAGCCAGGAAGAACGTTATACCAGGAAGAAACATGATGCCGGGTTCCCGGGAAATGCCATCAAAAACTGCCTGGAACAGGCAGGTATCGGTCTCGGAGATATCGACCAGATTGTTTTCTATGACAAACCACTTCTCAAGTTTGAACGGCTGCTCGAAACCTATGTCTCATTCGCACCCCGGGGGTTCACATCCTTCCTTACCGCGATGCCGGTCTGGCTCAAGGAAAAACTGTACCTGAAATCGATACTTAGAAAAGAGCTTGCCGATCTTGGTGGGCTGAAGCCGGCAGAGCTTCCGGAACTGCTGTTCAACCTGCATCACCAGTCCCACGCGGCATCGGCCTTTTTCCCCAGTCCCTACCAGGAAGCCGCGGTAATGTGTCTGGACGGGGTAGGGGAATGGGCAACGACTTCAGTATGGCATGGCAGGGGAAACACCCTGGAACCACTGTGGGAGATAAAGTTTCCCCACTCACTCGGATTGTTGTATTCCGCGTTTACCTATTTCACCGGATTCAAGGTCAATTCAGGAGAATACAAACTCATGGGCCTGGCTCCCTATGGCCAACCAAAGTATTGTGACGTGATCCTGGACAACCTGCTCGACCTCAAGGAAGACGGTACCTTCAGGTTACAGATGAAGTACTTTGACTTCGCCACAGGGTTGAAAATGACCAGCCAGAAATTCAGTGACCTGTTTGGCAGGCCACCGCGCAATCCCGAAGCGGACATAACCCAGATGGAAATGGACCTCGCCGCATCCATCCAGAAGGTAACCGAACTGGTGGTGCTGAGACTGGCAAAAACTGTCCACGAGGAAACCGGCAGCCCTAATCTGTGCCTGGCTGGCGGGGTTGCGCTCAACTGCGTATCCAATGGCAGGCTGCTCCGGGAGGGCCCGTTTGAAAACATCTGGATACAGCCGGCAGCAGGAGATGCCGGGGGAGCCCTGGGGGCTGCACTGACCGGCTGGTACGAATATCATGGCAATCCAAGAACTGTCGACAACCGGGTCCAGGACAGTATGCAGGGAAGTTACCTGGGAAAACGATACTCGGATGACGAGATTACCGCACAACTGGACCGAATCGGTGCGATTTACAAAAAACCCGATGACGATGAACTGTATCGCGAACTGGCAGCAATTCTGGCAGATGGCAAGGTGGTGGGCTGGTTCCGGGGGCGCATGGAATTCGGGCCAAGGGCACTTGGCGGTCGGTCTATTATCGGTGATCCGCGTAATACCGCTATGCAGTCCACCATGAACCTGAAAATCAAGTACCGTGAATCCTTCAGGCCGTTTGCACCTGCGGTGCTGGCCGAAAAAGTGAGCGAATTTTTCGATCTGGACCAGGCAAGTCCCTATATGCTCATAGTCTCTGATGTCAGGGACGAACACCGAATCGCCATGACTGAAGAGCAGCAGGCGTTATTCGGAATCGACAGGCTGAAGATTCCAAGGTCACAAGTACCTGCCATAACCCACGTTGATTACTCCGCCCGAATCCAGACCGTGCACCGGGAAACCAATCCCGGGTTTCACCGTCTTTTGCAGGAATTTGACAAAAAAACTGGTTGCCCGATGCTGGTAAATACATCTTTTAACGTACGTGGCGAGCCAATCGTATGTACTCCCGAAGATGCCTTTCGCTGTTTTATGCGAACAGAAATGGATTACCTGGTCATCGAAAATTACATCATGGTCAAATCAGACCAGCCGGAATGGGAAAAAGATGACAGCTGGAAGGATGAATTCGAACTTGACTAGTGTAGTGTATGAATAGCGCTTCGAAATTCCTGGGCCAGGAAATTCCGGCAATCGACAGGGCAGGCCTGCGGCAGTTTGGGCTGGTATTTGCCGGGATTGTCTCCATCCTGTTCGGATTAATACTGCCTTTCCTGTTCGATTTCGTCTATCCTCTATGGCCCTGGATAGTTGCTGCTGTTTTTGGCCTCATTGCCCTGGCTGTTCCTCGAGGGCTGGGACCATTTTATTTTATCTGGATGCGATTTGGTGTGGTCATGAATATAATTATGAGCCGCCTGATTCTCGGCACGGTATTTTTTCTGACTGTCGTTCCAGCGGGGCTGATTTTCCGCCTCCGGGGCAAGGATATTCTCAGGCTACGCCTCGATCGAGAATTGGATACTTACCGCGATGAAGTCGGAAAAGATCATATAAATGACTTGAAGAAACCATACTAATGATTGAATTATTGATAGATTTATGGGGTTTCATGAAAGAACGCAAGAAGTTCTGGCTGGCTCCTATAATCATCGTCCTGCTACTACTGGGTGCGCTTCTGGTTTTTGCCCAGGGTTCCGCAGTAGCGCCATTTATCTATACATTATTCTAACCCGGAAATTGTAAGTCCGGGTTTAGCCGATGACACCTGGATCCGTTGCACTCCGATCGAATTATCTGTGTTAATTCCATAATGTTAACCGGGGCTCGAGTTGCAATGGTTTTTTTGATGATATCCATGTCGATTTCCGTACCAGGGGAGTTCTCACGCCCCCGCTACAGATAACTGTATTCCAATCAAAAAAATAATGGATGACTGATTTGATTAAACTGAATTACAAACTGGTACTGGGACTCCTGGCCGTAGCTTCCAGTGTGGCAGTTATTTTCGTCATGAAATCGGGCTCGGATCATTCCAGCAGTCCCGAAAAATTTAAATTCGCCGTGGTCGGGGACTATGGATTTCATCAGATAGAATCCCAGGCTGGTGAGCGAGTTGCAAGCCTGATAAAAAGCTGGAATCCGGATTTTATTGTGACACTGGGGGATAATAATTACCCCAACGGCCATCCCGATGATATTGACGATAACATTGGGCAGTTCTACTCGGATTATATTTACCCCTATACTGGCAAGTATGGTGAGGGCAGTCCCGACAGGATAAATAAATTTTTTCCCACTATCGGCAACCATGATCGGCTCATAGCCGATGGGCAGGCGTACTTTGATTATTTCTCACTACCAGGCAATGAACGGTATTACGACATAAAAAAAGGGGCAGTCCACCTTCTGATTCTTGATTCCACGCGATCTGACCTGAGAAAAAGATCCTCGAAACAGGGGCAATGGACCAAACAACTGTTGAAAAACTCTGATTCGCCATGGAAGCTGGTTTTCATACATCACCCTCCACATTCATCCAGCAGACGCGATACTTTAGCAGACCTCAGGTGGCCATTCAGATCCTGGGGCGTTACTTCGCTTATCGCAGGGCACGAGCATTTTTATGAGCGCATTGACAATAACGGTGTACCGTATTTTATCAACGGCCTGGGAGGGGCGACAGTGCAAGGATTTGGTGAAATTATGGACGCTGAGGGTGCGAAAAGCGTTGTGCGTTACAACGAATTTCACGGCGCGATGCGAATAACAGGCGACGAATTCCGGATTACTTTTGAATTTATCAATATTAACGGAAAGATTGTTGATCGCTACCAGATCCAGTCTGACCCTGCCGGCAATATCATTTATTCAGGTGAGTAACAAGCATTGTCGTATCTGATCACTTCATTGCTGCTTATTGGCCTGGAAAGATTATTGGCGGCTTGAATTCCAGCCAGGAGCAATTGCCTGATGGGAGTTACCGCTCACTGGGTTCTATAATTACCAGCCAGTCGTCTGGTGTCGCACATGGATTTTGGGACAAGCTCTTAACCACTGCAACCGCCGCCTTGAATCGTCCGATAAATGGAAATGTGTGGGTTTTATTAGGACAGCAGGGCGCCGCCATCTACGTCAACGGTGGTACCCGTGACGAAGTCGTTTTCAAGTACGAACAGAATTCCCCTGGCGACTTCTTCCGGATTTCCGGCCCGGGGGATGATATGACCTTCTGTGCTGCCTGACAGGAACGCGTCTCTTTCCTCACCCTGGTGCGAAAACATCGGCGTATCGATGATCCCGGGTGAGACAACATTGATTCGCCGGGGTGCAAGTTCGGCTGCCAAACCACGCACAAATCCCTCTATTGCATTGCCTACTGTGGAGATTGCTATGTATCCGGGTTTGAAATTCCGTGCCGGGTAACCGCTGACCAGCGCAATGGCACCCTTATTGCTTACATAGTGTCCGCCGATCCGTACTGTATTGGCATAGCCCCAGAGTTTGGCAAATGAACCCTGGAATCCATCCAGGTCCATCTCCATGAATGGCCCGATTGCGCGCGCACCACCGGTTGCCGCATTGACCAGGTAATCAATCTCGCCGTGCCGCTCAAAAAATGTGGTGAGGCCATCACGGTCAAGCACATCCACTGATTCAACTTCCACCCCGGAAATCTCTTCAGTCATGGATCCGCGCCTGCTGGCGGCAATCACCTCGGCACCACCCTGTGCAAGCAACCTTACTGTCTCCAGTCCGATGCCGGATGTTCCACCAAGCACTATTGCTTTCTTATCTGCAAGTTTTGTCATTTATTTTTCCTCATATGTAGCCAGTGTTAGTGGCTGGATTTAGTCATTGGTTAAGGAGCCTCTGATTAAAACTGGGCGAATCAAGTTGAAATTCAAAATGATCAAGTTCAAGGCGCACAACGCACGTAATAGCAGGGCTATTGCGAAGTTTTGCAACATAGGAATTGATTATTTTGAAATCAAACTGATCGTTCATGTTTTATTCAGAGGTTCCTAAATATATACGGACTGGCCCTGTTTTAACCAGAGGTTCCCTGAGTACCACCGAGAAACAGGGTATCGATGAGCCGGACCTTTCCGACATATGCAGCAACCAGCGCCCTGGCAGATGACAAATTTGTTTGCGGGGTTTCGGCACTCCAGTTTTCCGGGTCCCGCACTGCAGCATATTCAGCAGTGAGACCCGATTGGTCAAGATTCTCACGCATTTTCTGTTCAAGAACTGCGGCAGAGCGTTGTCCCAGTTGCCAAAGCGTCCGGGCTTCAATCAGTGCGGTGTGCAGAGCCGAAGCCCGGGTACACTGGCTCACTGACAACTGCCGGTTTCTTGATGACATTGCAAGGCCGTTTGCTTCGCGTACAGTAGGGCAGACCACGACTTCTACCTGGGGACCATCATGCCCCAGCCGCCTGGCAAGGTCCCTGATCACCAGGGTCTGCTGGAAATCCTTTTCCCCAAAATAGGCCCTGCAGCTTCCGACGGTATCAAACAGGCGGTCCACTATGGTTGCGACACCATCCAGGTGTCCCGGGCGAAATGTGGCTTCCAGGCCTGCAGCAGAGGGCCCCGGGTCGAGCAGTGGAATATCCTCTGTGCCGGTAGCGCCGGGAAAGAACTGGTCCAGGGACCCGGTGAACACCATATCGCAACGGTCACTGTCAAAGGCCCGGATATCCTGGTCAAATGTATCCGGATAGGATGCCAGGTCAGTAGGGCTGTTGAACTGCAGCGGGTTAACATAAATACTGGCACAACAGACATCATTTTCCCCATGTGCCGACCGCACCAGGGATAAATGCCCTTGGTGCAATGCACCCATGGTTGGCACGAATCCGATTTTCAGCCCCATAGACCTTTGCTGGTTACACCAGTCGGATGCCTGCCGTGGTGAACTCAGCACTTTCATGGCATCTGACCCATCATGGCAGCCAGTCCAGCAGTTCACTGGGGTGGTCAATAAGTACATTGGCACCCCAGCTGGATGGGGGGCCCTCCTCGATATGGTAACCGTAGGTAACAGCGATTGTCAGCACGCCGGCACGTTTCCCCGCCTGGACATCTCGCTCATCGTCTCCGACATAGACCGCATTAACCGGCCTGGCGCCAATGTCTGCCAGGGCCTTGAGCAGGGGTTCGGGACTGGGTTTTTTAACATCAAGCGTATCACCGCTGACCACCGTATGTGGTTTCCATGGCATTTCAAGCTTGTCGAGCAGGAGCCCGGTGAAGTAACCCGGCTTATTGGTTACGATGCCCCATTTGCGGTCGCTGGATACAATTTTTTCGAGGATAGCATCCATGCCCGGAAACAATTCAGTGTATCGGGCAATGTTGTGTTCATAAGTCTCCAGCATTTCCCGCCGGTATTGCCTAGCCTGGTCACTCTCAGGCTGGCACTGGAATGCAACGCACAACATGGCCATTGCTCCCCGGGACACAAAAGGGCGCAGAACGTCATCTGGCAATGCGGGTTTGCCACGGCTTTCCAGCACTACATTGACTGCGGCGCACAGGTCCCTGTGGGTATCCAGCAGAGTCCCGTCCAGGTCGAACAGCACTGTATCGATGTAGCGATCCATCCGGGTCCTGGTGGTCAAGGGTTCTCGGTTTTTGTTGTTACGGATATGTAATTTACCTGGGCTCCGGGTCCCAGGCTATAGGATTTCAACAGCGGATTGTAATGCATCCCGGTGATCGCCCTGGTCTCAAGTTCACACGATTCACACCACCTGTCGAGCTCGCTCGGCCGTATAAATTTTTCGTACTGGTGTGTGCCCCTGGGCAGTAAATTCAGAACATATTCTGCTCCCACAATAGCCAGCAGGAACGATTTGGGGTTGCGGTTTATGGTTGAAAAATAGACATATCCTCCAGGCTTGACCAGTTTGCTGCACGCCTCAACCACGCTGGCGGGGTCAGGCACATGTTCCAGCAACTCCATGCAGGTGACAATGTCCCAGTGGCCCGGAACCTTCATGGCAAGGTCCTCGGCGGTGGTTTTCCGGTAATCGATATCAACGCTATTTTCCAGGGCATGGAGCCGGGCCACGTTCAGGGGGGCTTCTCCCATATCAATGCCGGTGACGGCTGCACCCCTGGCAGCCATCGACTCACTGAGGATTCCGCCGCCGCAGCCTACATCCAGGACAGCTTGCCCGGAAACCGGAGAATGTCCGTCAATGTACTCCAGCCGCAGGGGGTTGATGTCATGCAGGGACCGAAACTCGCTCTCCGGGTCCCACCATCGCGATGCCAGTTCTCTGAATTTGCGAATTTCGGATTCGTCTACGTTCATACTGTTTTGATTTTCTGTCTGGTTTTAAATTTGTAGCATGACCAGGTTCAGTGGCGCTGTATTTTTTCTTTCCACTCGTTGGCTACTGCGAGAATCCGCTCTTCGTCCATGGTTGTCAGCTGCCGGTTTTCCAGGACCTGTTTTCCCGCGATCCAGACGTCACACACCTGGTCCCGGGTTGCACTGTATACCAGTTGGCTCAGCGGATTATATACGGGCTGTGTAGCGGGTCGAGAGAGATCAACTGCTACAAGATCGGCCTGTTTGCCTGGTTCGATAGAACCGGTGATATGGTCGAGTCCGAGTGCTTTTGCCCCATTGCGGGTTGCAGTACTGATTGCATCGTGAGCATTCATGGACACCGGGGACTCGCTCACGCCTTTTGCCAGCAGCGATGCAGTGCGCATCTCGCCAATCATGTCCAGGTCATTGTTACTAGTTGCGCCATCGGTCCCGAGAGACACATTTACGCCAGCCTCCTTCAGCCTGTGGACGGGACATGACCCGGAAGCGAGTTTTAAATTCGATTCGGGGCAGTGAACCACGTTGACACCTCGCTCCGCTACAATGTCAATTTCCCCGTCGAGTAGCTGGGTCATGTGTACCGCCAGCAACCGGGGGCTGAGAAGACCCAGCTGTTCGAGCCTTTCCAGCGGACGAATGCCATAGCGCGCGGTAGATTCCTCGATTTCATGTCGGGTTTCGTGCAGGTGAATATGTACCGGGCAGTCCAGTTCCTCGGCAAGGGTTGATATTCTGGACAATGGCTCGTCTGAGACGGTGTAGGGAGCATGCGGAGCAAATGCGGCTGTGACCAGGGATGAGTGCCTGACCTGGTCGCGCACCGCCAGTCCCTTGTTAATATATTCATCCGCATTCTGGGCCCATACCGTGGGGAAATCGATCACGATCATTCCGACACAGGCACGCAGCCCGGATTTTTCTGCCTGCCTCGCCACAACATCGGGAAAAAAGTACATATCGTTGAAGCAGGTTGTGCCGCTCCGGATCATTTCAGCACAGGCCAGGTCGGTGCCGGCTTCGACAAAATCGGTGTCTACCCACTGCGCTTCCGCCGGCCAGATATGTTCTGAAAGCCATTCCATCAATGGTATGTCGTCCGCATATCCACGCAGCAGGGTCATTGCAGCATGGGTGTGGGTATTTACCATTCCAGGAATGAGTATATGATTGCCCAGGTCAGTAACGGATTGTGATTCGTATGCAGATCGGGCCTGGTCCTTGTGGGCGACCGCCAGGATTACCCCGTTATCGACTACAACACCGTAGTTTTCAAGCACAAGGTTTTCACCCGTGTGAACATCACCGTTCACCGGCACCAGCCAGCGGGGGAAAATTATTTTGTCTACTACCTGCATATTGTTATTGGATAAAGTGGATTCCGGTTGCTGGATTTTATTGCAAATCCTTAACCGAAGGGGGGCTTCGATAGATAAGCTGGATCAAAAAGAAACCAGCCAGGAACCCGCCGATATGGGCCCAGAATGCGACGCCACCGCCGGTAGAAGATTGCAGTGAAATAACGCCGCTTAACAATTGGACTCCAAACCAGATTCCAAGCATGGCCCAGGCGGGGATGGTCTGGCGAATGACAAAAAACCCCAGGATAATGGCTATGCGGACGCGCACGGTCGGATAGAGCCAGGCATAGGCTCCCATAATGCCACCAATGGCGCCGGATGCGCCTACCATGGGGATCATGCTGCTGGAATCAGCCAGTAGCTGCCCAACCACGGCTGCAATCCCGCCCACCAGGTAAAAAAGAATAAATCTTACCGGCCTCAGTACATCCTCAATATTGTCCGCGAACAGCCACATGAACCACATGTTGCCCAGCAGGTGCAGCCAGCTGCCATGCATGAACATGGAGGAAACTGTCACCCAACCCGGTTGATGGGAAACGTTGCACACACTGCCCGCTGCTTCGATGATCCCCCGGTCGAGAACAGCGCCTGGAACAATGCCGTAACTGCAAATAGACTCGGACAGGGTCGGTTCGACACCCATGCCCTGTAAAAATATCCAGGCCAGGAAATTCAGGCAGATAATGGTATAGGTGACAAACGGAACATGGTGGGTCGGGTTGTCATCTTTGTAGGGAATCATCGGGTTTTTGAGGTCTAAATGCTTGCAGCGTTAATGATGCCGCTAATCTTTTGCACCAGGTACTCGGCCCGGTTTTTACAGAAACAGCGCCTGCGATTTAAATTATTCGCCATCATGGTAGGCGGCCAGTATCCTCTTGAGATCATCGAAGCAGCGGGCAGTGTGTGCAACGTTTCCCATCAACCGGCTTGGGTGAC
>PVMK01125456.1_pt1 | contig 61455 bp, 61 predicted proteins | sample 1853481 | NCBI WGS metagenome assembly PVMK01 (sample SAMN08533507, study PRJNA380276) | Marine sediment metagenome, whole genome shotgun sequencing project.
CTCCGTTGAACAGCCACTGGCTGGCGTCCAGTCGTGCGCTGCTGGATGTCTTCGGTGGCGCGCGGGTGGTCGTGGCCGGCAGCTGTGCGGAGTACGACTGGCAGGCCGGCCTTTGTCATGAATCGGAAACGCCGCTGAAACCGATCTCAGCGTATAGCCGGGCGAAAGCGGAATTGTCGCGCGATCTTGCCGGTCGTTCGCTATCGTCGGCCTGGGCGCGGATGTTCTGGCCGTTCGGGCCGGGCGAGCCGCAACAAAAACTGGTGGCCTCAGTCGTGCAGGGGCTGTTGGCCGGCCGGCCCGTGCCGTGTACCGAGGGGCTGCAGCGTCGGGATTTCATGTATATCGATGATGTGGCGCGCGCGTTGGTGGCATTGGGTGACAGCGAGGTGACCGGGCCGGTCAATATCGGCAGCGGGCAGGCGATCGCCGTGCGCGACCTCGTCTTGCAATTTGCGACCGCGCTTGGCCGACGTGACCTTATTGAGTTCGGTGCCCGGCCATCCGACCCGGCGGAGCAGCCGTTGGTGGTGGCGGACGTTACGCGCCTTGCCGAAGAAGTCGGTTTTCAGTCGCGTGTTTCGCTTGCACAAGCAATCGACCATACAATTGCTTATTGGAAAAGTGATGAATCAAACCGCTAGTTAATAGCTGATCAGTATTTTCTCAAAATTATCATGGGGTATTGAAAGTTCCTCACGAAAAATTTCGGAAAACGGTCTTCCATGGAATACAGAACCGAAAGCATTTCTCTGCCCAGCCTGTTATCCGGGATCAGTTTTTTCTGGAAATTTGAAGAAAACGAGCGCCAGGGAAGTTTCTCTACCTTGGCAATATCCTGAAACCTTTCCCAAAAATCCAGCGGGTGCGGGTAAAAGTACAGGTTGAATTCATTCTGCTCGACCTGCTCGGATTTTGCGCGGGATCCAAACAGCCCTTTCAGGCGACGTGGCAGCCGGATCACCCGCCTGACCAAGGCGTCCGGATTACTGTAAACGATGATCACCGGCGCCCCGGGCTTCGTGACCGCCAGCATTTTTCTTACGGCATTTTCCTGCTTGTCTTTGTCAATATGATAGATGGTATGCAGACTGACGGTACAGTCAAAAAGATTGTTCTCGAAATCTATATCTAGAAAATTTCCGTGAAAATATTCGCCGTGACTGCCAATTCTCTTTTTGGCGTCACTTAAGGCTTTTGATGACAAGTCAACACAGTATCGTTTTTTAAAGTTTTTTGAATATTCCAGGTACTCTTGGTACTGGATAGGGCCCGATGCCATGTCCAGCATGTTTTCGCCCTGTGCTGGAATGTGCCTCAAGACCCGCAATCTGCATTTCGTCACATATTCCTTTGCGCAATTCCGAAGATCTTCGAATAGTATAGCGTCCTGTGTGTTGTCCCCGTCAGTTTCCCAACCCACTTCGTTGTAGAATTTCGATACGTTTTCATCACCCTTCGTCATGGCGGTGTTCCGTTCCCGGCAAGTGATTTCAATTCGTTGAATATAAGTTAGGGTTTGAAGCAGTCGGAATTTCCAATATACACTTCTGGTACTCTTGTCGAGGTGCCATTCAAATTGCGCAGTCTGTTACGCCGCGCTTCGAAACCCATTGAAAAATATGGCGCTCCCTAGGGGAATCGAACCCCTGTTTCAGCCTTGAGAGGGCCGTGTCCTAACCGCTAGACGAAGGGAGCATGCGGCATCTGCTTCTGCCGCCGGTCGGCGGGGCTGCTATTATAGGCGGCCATACCTCATTTTGCCCAAGCGGGTGACCGTTGACCGACACCCATAAATCCCTCCAAGCATCACCGCAAATTATTTCCCGCCCGGAGCACAGCATCAGCCGGGCGAACATTTCTCGAAGCGCGCTGAAAGTGCTCTACCGGCTCAAGGACGGTGGATACCAGGCGTTTTTGGTCGGCGGCAGTGTGCGGGACTTGCTGCTGGGAAGGCACCCGAAGGACTTCGATATTGCAACCAACGCTCGCCCGGAAGAAGTGCGTGCACTCTTTAATAACAGTCGCCTGATCGGCCGCCGGTTTCGCCTTGCACATGTTCGCTTTGGCCGCGAGGTCATCGAAGTCGCTACCTTTCGCGGCGGTGAAGATCAACGGCAGGCCTCTGAGCATCACCAGGTCGCAAAAACGACTGGGCGGGTGTTGCGCGACAATGTGTATGGCACGCTGGAGGAGGACGTCTGGCGGCGCGATTTCACGGCCAACGCGCTCTATTACAATATTGCGGACTTCTCGATCTGTGACTTTACGGGCGGTCTGGACGATGTTCGCGGGCGCCGGTTGCGGTTAATCGGGGACCCTGATCAGCGCTACCGGGAAGACCCGGTGCGCATGTTGCGCGCCGCGCGTTTTGCCGCGAAGTTAGGATTTGAGATTGACCCTGACACGGCCGCCCCAATTCCGGGACTGGCAAATCTGATTGACGGTGTTCCACCGGCTCGCTTGTTTGACGAATTTGGCAAGCTTTTTCAGGCGGGCTTCGCGCTTGAGTCGTTCAGGTATCTCTCGAGGCTCAGATTATTCGAACATTTGTTTCCCAGCACCGAAGCTTGGCTGGCGGACGACCGTGACGAAACCCGGCGGGGGTTTGTCGAAGCAGCCTTGCAGAATACCGACCAGCGCGTTGCCGCGGGCAAACCGGTAACGCCGATGTTTCTGTTCGGGGTTTTTCTGTGGGGACCGGTCAGCGAGCGGGCCGATGCGTTGGTCGCAAGTGACGGGCTCACCGAGATTCAGGCGTTGGTCGCGGCATCGTCAGAACTGGTGGCCGAACAGAATCAACGTATTACTCTGCCCAAACGGTTTTCATTCCCGATGCGGGAGGTGCTGCAAATTCAGCCACGATTTGAGCGACGCAATGGTCGCCGTGCCCTGAATCTGCTGTCGCACCGGCAGTTTCGTGCGGCTTATGACCTGATGCTGTTGCGCGTGGCCCTGGGAGAGGTAGACGACGACACGGCTGCATGGTGGACAAAGGTACAGACGCTGTCGGACGCGGAACAGCGTCGCGAATTCGGCATTCGTCGACACCGCAAACCGCGCCGCCGGGTGCCAGCGCCCTCCATAGGTTCGCCGTGACCGCGCTCAATTGGTCGCCCGCCTATGTCGGGATCGGGGCTAACCTTGAAGACCCCGCAGACCAGGTTCGCGATGCGTTGCACAGGTTGGCGGATATCCCACAAACGCGGCTGCTGCTAAGGTCTGGGCTGTACCGCAATCCACCGATGGGGCCGGCCGATCAGCCCGATTACGTCAACGCGGTAGCTGGCTTGCTAACCCGGCTTACCCCCCCGGACCTGTTGTCCGAGCTGTTGGGCATCGAGCGGTACATGGGACGGCGACGCCAGCCGGTCAGCCGCTGGGGGCCGAGAGTCATTGACCTCGATCTGCTGCTGTACGGCGATCGGATCATCGATACGCGGAATCTTTCGGTGCCGCATCCGGGCATTTCAGAGCGAAATTTTGTATTGTTTCCACTACTCGACATTTCGCCGGAGCTTGCGATCCCGGGCCAGGGTAAAGTCTCTACCATGGCCGGTGGGCTCGACAGTTCGGCACTACAAAGAATCGGTTAGTCTGGCTGCCGGCTCGATCCGGCAATAGCAGAAGAAAAAGAACATGGCGGAGTCCCGTTACATTGCAATTGAAGGACCGATCGGTGTAGGCAAGACAGGCCTTGCACGGCGGCTCGCCGAGGAACTAGACGGCGAACTCGTGTTGGAGGAAGCAGGCACCAACCCGTTTTTGGAGCGCTTTTATCACGATCCCCGCGGAGCCGCTCTACCGACCCAGTTATTCTTTTTGTTTCAACGCGTCCGCCAGCTTGAACAGTTACGTCAGGCTGACATGTTCAGCGACTTACGCGTATCAGATTTCCTGATCGATAAGGACCGATTGTTTGCTCAGACCACGCTGGACAGGTACGAACTGTCACTTTATGAACGAGTCTATGAAACTCTTGATTTTGACCCACCGGCCCCGCATTTGGTTGTCTATCTCCAGGCTCCGGTTGATACGCTATTGTTCCGAATTGCAAGGCGCGGCATCGCTTATGAGCAGGAAATTGGCAGGCGCTACCTGGAGCGTTTGGCCGAGGCGTACTCCCGATTTTTTCACGATTACCGTGACTCACCGTTGCTAATCGTCAATGCGGAGACTATCGATCCGATTAACAATGAGTTGCATTTTCGAATGTTGCTGGACGAGATTCAGACTCCACGGGGAGGGAGGCGATTTTTTAACCCCGTTGCATCGGCGTTCGCATGAGGTAGGAGTCCCACGTTGAACCGGATTAAATAAATGTACAAGCAACTCGAACAGCGCGGCATGTCGGAACCGCCGGTCAATGTGTCGACCCTGAAAAAGATGAAGGCGGAGCACGAGCCGATTGCCTGTCTGACCGCTTATGACGCCAGTTTTGCACTGATAGTCGACCGCGTTGGCACTGACGTGGTCCTGGTTGGGGATTCACTCGGCATGGTGATTCAGGGGCACGATACGACGGTCCCTGTTACGGTCGATGACATCGTTTATCACACCAGGGTCGTTGCGCGCGGACTGTCGCGGGCCTTTTTGGTGGCCGACATGCCGTTCATGAGCTACTCCAGTCCGGATCAAGCGCTGGACAATGCGGTACGCCTGATGCAGGAGGGTGGCGCAATGATGGTCAAGCTGGAAGGCGGGGCCGGGCAGCTTGCCGTCGTTGAACACCTCGCGCAGCACGATATTCCAGTGTGTGCGCATATCGGCCTGAAACCCCAGTCAGTGCACAAAATCGGCGGTTTCAAGGTTCAGGGCCGGGACGAGGACTCGGCCCGTCGAATGGTCGACGACGCCGCAGCGCTGGAGGCTGCCGGAGCCGATATTCTGCTCGTGGAATGCGTACCGAACGAAGTGGGGAGGGCCGTGACCAAAGCCATATCGGCGCCGGTGATCGGTATCGGTGCTGGACCTGATGTCGATGGCCAGATTCTGGTCCTCTACGACATGCTGGGTATCACACAAGGGCCACTGCCCCGATTTGTGCAGAATTTCATGCTTGAGTCGGACTCGGCGATGGAAGCATGCGGCCGGTTCGTGCAAGCGGTGCGGGATAGGAGCTATCCCGGTGCCGAGCATTGCTTTTCCTGATTCCGCAGCTGGCGATGTTCCGGCTGTGTTAACTGACGGCAGTGGGTTGGCGTGAAGCAGATAACCGACATCCGTTCTCTGCGCAACGAAATCGATAACTGGCGTCAGGCCGGCGAATCGGTCGCGCTGGTGCCGACTATGGGTAGCCTGCACAAGGGGCACATGAACCTGGTCAGTCTTGCCCACGAGCACGCCGAGCGCGTGGTCGTCAGTATATTTGTCAATCCAACCCAGTTTCGCCCCGGCGAAGATTTTGCCGAATATCCGCGCACGCTGGCTACTGACGCGCGCCGTTTGGCTCGTGCCGGCGCGGATATCTTGTTTGCACCGAGCAGCGAAGAGATTTACCCGGAAGGCGCCGAGCAGATGACCACTGTTTCGGTCAAAGCGCTGTCCGAGATCTTCTGCGGCGCCGCCCGACCCGGGCACTTCGACGGCGTCACGTCGGTTGTCTGCCGCCTGTTCAACATGGTCGCACCCGACGTCGCCGTTTTTGGTCAAAAGGATTATCAGCAGCTCGTGATCTTGCGGCGGATGGCCAGCGATCTGCATATACCGGTGAATATAATTGCTGGACAGACGCAGCGGGAAAAAAACGGGCTGGCCCTGAGTTCTCGCAATCAGTACCTGTCAAAGGAAGAACAAAAAGCCGCTCCAACAATTTACTGGGCGCTGGCCGACTGCCGGCAGCAACTGCTTGACGGGCAGCGGGATTTGGATCGCCTGGAGGCCGAAGGCCTGGACCGGCTGCATGCGGCTGGCCTGGACCCGGAATTTTTCGCGATCCGCAAAGCTTCCGATCTGTCGCCACCGAAAGCCGACAGCCAGCACCTGGTTGTCCTGACAGCCGCCCGGTTAGGTGCTGCGCGATTGATCGATAACGTGCTGGTCGAGTTGTAAGCTGCTCAAGCCGTGCTATCCCCTCGCGCATCGTGTTGCGCCAATGCCCAGGCCACGTGCTCGCGCACCACTGCCGATGGATCGTCGGCCCGTGCTCGCAAGCTCTTAACGACCGTCGGCGAGCTGGGCGCATTTCCCAACGCCACGGCGATATTCCGCAGCCAGCCGGCATAACCTGCCCGGCGAATGGCGCTGCCGGAAGTTTTTTGCCGCCACTCGGCTTCGCTCCAGCCGAACAACTCGATCAGCGAGACGTCATCCAGACCGTGTCGGGGCGCAAACGCCGGCTCGGACGTGGGACGGGCAAACTTGTTCCATGGACAAATCAGTTGGCAGTCGTCGCATCCGAATATCCGGTTGCCCATCGCCCGTCGAAATTCCACCGGAATACTGCCGCGTAGCTCGATCGTCAGATACGAGATGCAGCGGCGTGCATCGAGCCGATAAGGTGCGACGATTGCGCCGGTTGGACAGACATCGATGCAGGCGCGGCAACTGCCGCAATGGTCATTGGCCGGTGTGTCCACTGGCAATGGCAGGTCCGTCAGCAACTCGCCCAACAGAAACCATGAACCGCTGTCCTGGCTGATCAGGTTTGTGTGTTTGCCGATCCAACCCAACCCGGCATCGCGAGCCAGCGGTTTTTCCAGTACCGGGCCGCTGTCGACAAATGCCCGGTATCCAAATGGCCCGGCGACGTCGGCGATGCGGTCGGCCAGTTGCTGCAGGCGGCGTCGCAACAGCTTGTGGTAGTCGCCGCCCAGCGCATAGCGGGCGATGTAGGCATGCTCGCCATCGTCGAGTAGCGCGCTGGGGGGGCGCTGTTCAGCCGGCTGGTAATCCATCCGCGCCGCGATGACCCGCACGGTGCCCGGCACCAGTTCGTGCGGACGGGATCGTTTTGAGCCGTGTTGCGCCATGTAGCCCATCTCGCCGTGATAGCCATCCGCCAGCCAGCGATTCAGGCGCGCTTCGTCCTTTGGCAGGTCGGTACCTGCGATACCGACTTGATTAAAGCCCAACTGCTTGCCCCAGCTTTTGATCTGCTGGGCAAGCTTCGTCGGCACTAGGGTGGTGGGTGCAGGCATGGCATAAGCGGGTATGGGCTGGGCAGCGGATCAGTATAATCGGCGGCATGTCCAAATTGGCAGGCTTTGCGTACACGCCACAGAATGTGCGCGAACTGGATCGCATCGCGATTCAAGAGGTTGGTATTGACGGTTACGAATTGATGTCGCGTGCCGGTCGCGCGGCATTTAACGCGACCGGCACGCGCTTTCCTGATGCCCGGCGATGGCTGATATTGTGCGGCGCCGGCAACAACGCGGGGGATGGCTATGTCATCGCGCGGCTGGCGCGGCAAGCAGGTCTGGACGTCACGGTGGCTGCGTTGGGTGATCCGATCCGGCTGTCAGGCGTTGCGGGCAGGGCGTATGGCGAATTCATCCAGACCGGCGGCGTGGCCGTACCCTTTGATGCGGGCCTCCTCAACACGGCGGAACTGATTGTCGATGCGTTGCTCGGCACCGGGCTGGACCGGCCGCTCCAAACAACTTACCTGGACGCCGTTGAGAAGGTTTCGCAAACACCGGTACCGATTGTGGCGGTGGACATTCCTTCGGGTCTGAACGGCCTCAACGGTGAGGTGATGGGTGCGGCGCTGCGCGCGCAATTGACCGTGACTTTCGTCGGCCTGAAGCAGGGATTTTTTGTCGGGAACGGCCCTGATTATGTTGGAGACCTGGTATTCGACGATCTGGACGTGCCGTTCGATGCAGTCCGGGAAGTGCCCCGGTCGCTGCGGGTGTACCGTCAGCTAAATCTGAATCGCTTGTTGCCGGTTCGTGAGCGAACCGCGCACAAAGGCGACTTCGGACACGTGCTGGTGGTCGGCGGCAATATCGGCATGGCGGGGGCGGCCCGCATGGCGGGTGAGGCCGCGTTGCGTGCCGGAGCCGGGTTGGTCACGGTGGCCACACGCCCCGAAAATCTGGCTGCGATCAACGGGCAGTGTCCGGAACTGATGTGCGTTGGCGTAGAAAAGCCCCGAGACCTGGCCGACGTACTCAAACGCGCGACCGTGATTGCCCTGGGCCCGGGTCTCGGCCAGGATTTGTGGGCCGCAAGCCTGGTGCGAAAACTGTTGCGCGCTCCGCAGCCCAAAGTCATCGATGCAGATGCACTGAACCACATCGCCCATAAAAAACCGAAGCCTCGTGATGACTGGATACTGACGCCACATCCCGGCGAAGCTGCGCGCTTGCTGCGAACTGACACCGCGGCGATACAGGCAGACCGGATAGCGGCCGTGACGGAACTTGTCAGGCTCTACGGTGGCGCCGTGGTGCTTAAAGGCCGCAACACCCTGATCGCCAGCGCTGACAGCGGCACAACGGTTATTCCCGCCGGTAACCCGGGCATGGCCAGCGCCGGCATGGGTGACGTGCTGACCGGAATCATCGCCGGCGTGTTGGCACAAACATCGGGCCGGAATCTGGTCGGTGCCGCCGCGGCCGGCGCATACGTGCACGCCTGTGCCGGAGATGCAGCCGCCAAGTCCGGCGAGCGCGGCATTATTGCAACCGATCTGCTGACGCACCTCAAATCATGTCTGAACGACAGCGGGTAAAACTGCCGTCGGCGGATGCAACCGAAGCAGTCGGCAAACGCCTCGCGATCGCAGTAGCAGCGATCGCGCCCGAGCGGTTTAATATTCATCTGCGTGGCGATCTGGGCGCGGGCAAGACAACTTGTGCGCGTGGTTTTTTGGCCGGACTCGGGCATCGCGACAGGGTACCAAGCCCTACCTATACTCTGGTCGAACCATACGAGTTGGAAGCCTTCACGGTCTACCATGCAGACCTTTACCGTGTGCGTGGTGCCGAGGAAGTAGCTTACCTGGGGCTGCATGAGCCGGCCGGTGACGCGAGCATATGGTTGATCGAATGGCCGGAACACGGCGGCGAAGCACTCGACGCGGCAGACCTGACCCTCGAGCTTTGAAATCGCGGATCCCGGCCGCTGGCTGCAATTCGGCGCGAACAGTGACGCCGGGCACAACGTGCTCGAGGCGTTCGATCTGGACTAACGCCGCCCGCACTCGGTGCCGCGCCCGTGAGAGCAGATATAGGTTTATTGCGTATCTCTATCATTTTATCTGCTAAATTACTTGGCACCGGCGTCAAAAAACGTATACTTGGGAGCCCTCGGTGACGGGGTTCGATAAGCGCATGCTGATTAGAGGACTGTTTCCCGGGCTGCTGGCGTCTGCTGCTATGCACACAGCTGCAGGCGGCGACGGTGCGCGTGCAGGCGATACGTATTGCTCAAAACGGGGACGAGACCCGAGTCGTGCTCGACCTTGATCAGACCACCGACCATCAACTGTTCACTCTGTCCGACCCGCACCGCGTCGTCGTCGACCTGTCAGCCGGTACATTGACTGAGCAGGCAGCTCGGTTTCCGGATGGCAAGGGGCTTGTGTCGCGGATTCGCGGCGCCAATCGCAGCGACGGTTCAACCCGGATCGTGCTGGATCTCGGGCAACCAGTTCGGCCGCGCAGCTTTGTTATCGGACCTGACGGCGAGCACGGACATCGTCTCGTCGTGGACCTGGTGCCGTTGGATCAGCAGGTGGTGGTTAAGACTATTTCCGATAAACTCGGCAACGATCGGGATCTCGTGATTGCCGTAGATCCGGGACATGGCGGCAAGGATCCGGGTGCCCGCGGACGGTCGGGGTTGTTGGAGAAGGATGCCGTATTGCAGATCAGCCGCCGCCTTGCCCGCAAGATTGATCAGGAACCGGGAATGCGTGCAGCGCTGACGCGCAAAAACGACAGCTTCATTCATCTCCGTGAGCGGATGGAACGCGCGCACCGCCAGCAGGCAGACCTGTTTATTTCTATTCACGCCGACGCATTTCGTGATCAGCGCGTCCGCGGGGCCACGGTCTACGTATTGTCGAATAAGGGTGCCACGGACGAAGCTGCACGGCGGTTGGCCGAGCGCGAGAATGCGGCTGACCTTGTCGGTGGTGTCACGCTCAAGGACAAAGACCAGATGTTAGCGTCGGTGCTGATCGATCTGTCGCAAAATGCATCACTGAGTTCGAGCATGGATGTTGGCGATCAAGTACTGGATGAATTGCGACGGATCGGCAAAATCAGAAAACCCCGGGTGCAGCAGGCGCCGTTCATCGTCCTGAAGTCACCGGATATTCCATCGATGCTGATCGAAACCGCATTCATTTCGAATCGCTACGACGAGAGCAACCTTGGCAGCGTTCAGTATCAGGAAAGACTGGCCCAGGCAATTTTTGCCGGAGTCCGTCACTACTTTTACGACAATCCGCCGCCTGGCACGAAGGTGGCGACACTCGCCCGCACGACCAGGTTGCGGGAAGTGCAGCACGTGATTCGCCGCGGAGACACGCTGACCGGTATTGCCAACCGTTATCAGGTCCCGATTGGACGAATTCGCGATGTCAATCAAATTCCCGGAGATAAGCTCATCATTGGCAGGGTGCTGCAGATTCCGCAGCCTCAAGATATCTAATTCACTCGAATCGATGTTCTATTTTTCCGGCGTATCTGAAAGAATGCCGGGATGCCAATCCGTCACTTGCCGATTGCTTTGATAAACCAGATCGCCGCCGGTGAGGTCGTGGAGCGCCCGGCGTCGGTCGTCAAGGAACTGCTGGAGAATAGTCTGGACGCCGGTGCCAGCCGCATACAAGTCGATATTGAGCAGGGAGGCATCAAGCTGCTACGGGTACGGGACAATGGCGGCGGCATTCCGGCAGATGAACTTCCGCTGGCGCTGGCGCGCCACGCGACGAGCAAGATCACCAACCTGGAAGACCTGGAGCACGTTGCATCGCTCGGGTTTCGTGGCGAAGCCTTACCCAGTATCGCGGCCGTGTCGCGTCTGCAGCTGATTTCCCGATCCCGCGGCGCGGACCAGGCCTGGTCGCTGACTGATCAGGCCGACCAGCAACATGAACCGACACCGGCAGCGCTGCCAGAGGGCACTTCGGTTGAAGTGCGGGACCTGTTTTACAACACGCCCGCACGTCGGCGATTCCTGAAAACGGAACGCACCGAGTATATGCACGTCGATCGCATTACCCGTCGGCTCGCCCTGAGCCGGTTTTCGGTCGGGTTTCAGGTTACCCACAACCGCAAGCCGGTCCTGGATCTCGCGCCGGCGACCAACCTGGCTGAGCAACAGGCCCGCATTGCCGAGGTTTGCGGCGCGAAATTCGTTGAGCATGCCCGGTACCTGGAGCGCGAAGTGGGCGGAATGTCGCTCAGGGGGTGGATTGCTCAACCCACTTTCTCCCGCAGCCAGTCAGATCTTCAATTCTTTTTTCTCAACGGGCGTGCAATACGGGACAAGCTGGTCAGCCACGCCGTTCGTGCGGGCTACCGGGACGTGCTTGCGCACGGCCGGCAGCCTGCCTACGTGTTGTATCTGGAAATCGATCCCGCGCGCGTCGACGTCAACGCGCATCCGGCAAAACAAGAGGTAAGGTTCCGTGACAGTGGCTCCGTCCACGACTTCATTCGCCATACGGTCGAAGCGGCGCTGGCTGATACGCGGCCCGACGCAACCGCTGCCCGGTCAGCGCCGGCTACACCGGTGGGTGCGCCGTCGGACCAGTCTTCGCTCGGGTTTCAGCGGTCGCCAGCCAGCCTGCGTGAACAGATGGCAAGTTATGCGGCACTGGCAACGTTGCCCGGTACCGATGTTGGCCCTGCCACTGGATCCCCGGACGCTGTGCCACCGCTGGGCTATGCAATTGCGCATCTACACGGGGTTTACATTCTTGCCATCAACGCGCAGGGCCTGATCATTGTCGACGCACACGCCGCCCATGAGCGGGTGACCTACGAGAAGCTTAAGACGGCGATAGCTGCCGGTGATTTGCGCAAGCAGCGGTTGCTGATACCGCTGACCGTGCACCTGTCGGCCTCCGAGACGGACTTGGTTGAGGCCCACCAGGAAGCGTTTTTGCGGCTGGGGATCGAGGCGGACCGAACCGGGCCGACGACGGTCGCTGTGCGTCAAGTGCCGACACTGCTGGCGCACGCCGATGTCGAGGCCCTGTTGCGCGATGTGCTCAGTGAATTGGCCGACATCGGCGAAAGCATCCGAATAGAGTCGGCGCAGGCCGATATGCTCGCCACGATGGCCTGTCACGGTTCCGTCCGGGCGAACCGAAAATTGACGCTGGAGGAAATGAACGCGCTGTTGCGCGAAATGGAAAGCACGGAGCGTAGTGACCAGTGCAATCATGGTCGGCCTACCTGGACCCAATTTCAAATGCAGGATCTGGATCGCCTGTTTCGGCGGGGTCGTTAGGGGACGCACGCCGTGGCTAGCGATGTGCGTCCGCTCGCCGTCTGTCTGAAGGGCCCGACGGCCGCGGGCAAAACCGCTGTTGCCCAGGAATTGGTCCGCGAGTTGCCGTTTCAGATCATCAGCGTGGATTCTGCGCTCGTCTATCGGGGCATGGATATCGGCACGGCCAAACCGGCTCCACCGATTTTGGCGCAGGCTCCGCATCGGCTGATTGATATTCGAGATCCGTGGGAAACTTACTCGGCCGGTGATTTTCGGCAGGATGCGCTCGCGGCGATGCGCGACATCATCGCCGCCGGTCAAATTCCGTTATTGGTGGGCGGCACCATGCTCTACTTTCATGTACTGCAAGCTGGTCTTGCGCCGCTGCCCCAAGCTGATCCGACCCTGCGGGCCGAGATTGACCGCGAAGCTGCCGACAAAGGCTGGCCCGCGCTGCATGACGAACTGTGCCGGGTTGACCCCACCGCAGCAAGTCGCATCGAACCTGCCGATGCGCAGCGGATTCAGCGCGCGCTGGAGGTGTACCGTCTGACAGGCGAACCATTGTCAGAACTTCAACGGCTGACCGAACCGGATCACGATTATCGGTTTTGCAGTATCGGGCTGATTCCGGCAGACCGGGCGACGCTACATCGCCGAATCGAATCGCGGTTCCGTAGGATGATGGATTGTGGTCTTGTAGAGGAAGTTGCGGGGTTGCTCGGGCATGCCTTGATGACCGAGGATGCGGCATCGATGCGTGCCGTCGGATACCGCCAGATCGTGCAACACCTCCGTGACGAGATCAGTATAGAAGAAGCGGAGCGGCGGGCAATTGTCGCGACACGCAGGTTAGCCAAGCGCCAGTTGTCCTGGCTGCGCACGGAGCCGGGCCTGCTTGAGGTCAATTGCATGGCGGAAGACACCCTCCACCGTGTCCATTCTCTGTTGAGTGGCGAAAAGAGTTTAGTGCAACCGTCCGCATAAGCGGCTAGAATCGGTCCGTGGTGAAAGCTGTGACCGCTGTTTGCCGGTCTCATTAACGACGTCAAATCAACGAAAACAACAAGCCAGGAGTCGAAAATGGCAAAGGGGCAAACTTTGCAAGACCCATTTCTAAATACTCTTCGCAAGGAAAAGGTTCCGGTTTCTATTTACCTCGTGAACGGCATCAAGCTGCAGGGAACCATCGATTCATTCGATCAGTTTGTGGTGCTGCTTAATAATAGTGTCAGCCAGATGGTTTATAAGCACGCGATATCGACCGTCGTGCCGGGCCGTGCGGTTCACGTGCAGCATGGCGATGAAGGAGCCGAGGACTGATACCAACCGGTATGGTGGGCCTCCTTCGCCGACGATTCCACGGACGGAACGAGTGGAGCCAGTGATTGTTTGATCGACCAAAGCGCGGCGAACGTGCAGTTCTTCTGGATGTCAATCTTGGGCGTGCCGGCGGTCGGGAAGATCAACAGGAATTCGAGGCACTGGCAACTTCCGCCGACGCTGAAGTTGTCGCGCGCATTGCTTCAAATCGCCGCAGCGCAAACCCGCGCTTTCTGGTTGGCAAAGGCAAGGTCGATGAACTCGGGGAGGTAATCCGCCAGTCCCAGGCGGACCTCGTGCTGGTCGATCACGAGCTTACGCCGCGTCAGGAACTCAACCTCGAGCGCGCGTTGGACTGCCGGGTCGTTGACCGGACCGGTTTGATTCTGGATATTTTTGCCCAGCGTGCCCGCACTGCGGCGGGTAAGTTGCAGGTTGAGCTAGCGCAACTGGTCCATCTGTCGACCCGCCTGGTCCGTGGCTGGACCCACCTTGAGCGTCAGAAGGGCGGCATCGGTTTGCGCGGGCCGGGCGAAACCCAGCTGGAGACTGATCGGCGCCTGATAGGGCGGCGTATCAAGCAGTTGAACGGGCGGTTGGATCGGCTCGCCCGGCAGCGCGGGCAGGGACGGCATTATCGGCGTAAGCGAGAGGTACCGTCCGTGTCACTGGTCGGGTATACAAATGCCGGTAAATCTTCGTTGTTCAATCGCCTTTCCGGAGCTTCGGTCGAAGTTGCTGACCAGTTGTTCGCGACACTGGATCCGACTTTGCGAAAAGTGTGTTTGCCTGACGATACGACGATCGTAATCACCGATACGGTTGGCTTCATCCGGGACATACCGCATGAGTTGATCGCTGCGTTTCACTCTACTCTCGAGGAAACCGTCACCGCGAGATTATTGCTGCACGTTGTCGATTGCGCTGATCCCGAGCATCAGGAACGCGTCATTCAGGTCAATGAGGTGTTGGGCCGTATAGGCGCTGACCATCTGCCCGTCATCCAGGTGTACAACAAGGCTGATATACTAGGCTTTCCGCCTCGCATTGATCGGGCAGAAACCGGCATGCCGACGCGAGTCTGGGTATCTGCCCGGACCGGGGAGGGCATAGAAGACCTGTTGGCCGCTATAGCAGAGTTTCTTCATAAAGACCGGGTGCGTGGAACGGTGCGGCTCAACGTTTCCGAGGCCAAGCTGCGAGCACTTCTGTATGACAGGGGTAAGGTGTTGGCCGAGCGCGTGCAAGAGGATGGCGGCTGGGAGATCGATATAGAAATGGACCGGCGCGGATTTTTGCATCTCCAGCGTCGGGAGAATTTGCAGTTTGCATCGGAAATCGCTGACCGTAAGCCAGCGGCAGTTCAACAAGAAGCTGCCACCTGAATGGATGGAGATTAATGGCCTGGAACGAATCGGGTAACGGCAAAAACCCCTGGGACCGCAGCCGCGGCCAGGATGGACCCCCGGACCTGGACAAAATTGTGCGCGAGTGGCAGCAACGCATCAATGCGTTGTTTGGCGGCCGGCGTCGGACCGATGGATCGGGCAACAGCTCGATGTTTATACTGCTACTGGTGTTGATTGCGATCGGCTGGGCCGCGACCGGGCTCTATCGAGTCGATGACGCGGAACGCGGAGTCGTGCTGCGTTTCGGTCAATTTCAGCCGCCCGCGACCATGCCGGGCCTGCGCTGGCACTTTCCATGGCCCATAGAAGACGTTGAACGGGTCAACATTACGGCCGTCAACCGCTTCAGTCGGACCACGCGGATGCTGACCGCGGACGAAAATATTGTCGTGGTCGATATGGTGGTGCAGTACCGGAATGCGGATCCCACCGCTTATCTGTTCAATGTCCGCGATCCCGAGGAGGTGCTCGGTAACGTCAGTGAAAGCGCGATCCGGGAAGTCATCGGCCAACGCGAGATGGATTTTATTCTCGGGCCCGGACGAGCGGAGATTGCCGTAAATACGGCTGACGTTATCCAGGAGGCCCTGGATTATTACGAGGTCGGAATCGTGGTCACGAAAGTGAACCTGCAGGACGTCAATTTTCCCAGCCAGGTCGAGTCAGCCGTCCAGGATGCAATCAAGGCTCGTGAGGATGAGGTTCGCCTGGGATTCGAAGCACAAACATATGCCAACGACATTCTGCCGCGAGCCCGCGGCGAGGCAGTGCGGCGGATCCAGGACGCCGAAGCGTACCGGGAGGGGGTGATTGCCAACGCTCAGGGCGAGGCAGCCCGGTTTGAGAAACTATTGATCGAATATCACAAGGCACCAGAGGTGACGCGCGAACGCCTGTACATCGAGGCAATCGAGGACGTGTACGCCGAGGCAAACAAGGTTTTGATGGACGCGAGTGGCAGCGGCAATCTGCTGTATCTGCCGGTGGACAAAATTATTGAGCAGCAACAACAACGCCGGTCGTCTGGCTCGGTTTCAGGGAACAGCACTGGCAGTTCCACCAACGCTGATGCTGCCGCCGGCAGTCGCGCAGCGCGCGACGATCAACGACGCAGGGGGACCCGCTGATGAACTCCCCAAGACTGATAATGATTATATTGGCCATCGTCGCGATTGCCGTTTCAATGAGCCTGTTTACCGTCGACGAGCGCGAGTTGGCGGTTAAATTCAGATTCGGGGAGATCATCCAGACCGATTTCGAGCCCGGACTGCACTTTAAGTTTCCGATCGTCAACAACGTCAGTAAATACCCCCGGCGCTTGCTAGCGATCAATAACCCGCAGGAGTTGTTCTTAACCGTTGAGAAGAAGAACCTTTTGGTTGATTTCTTCATCGAGTGGCGCATTGTCGATGTCGGAGACTTTTATCGCACCAGCGGCGGTGATGAACTAACTGCGGCGCAGCGGTTGCTGGAAATTGTCAAAGACGGTATCCGCGCTGAATTCGCCAAACGAACCGTGCTCGAAGTGGTCTCGGCCGAGCGCCGCGAGCTGATGGATGACATGTTGACCAAGGCGCGCGCCAATGCGTTGTCTCTGGGTATCGAGGTGGTCGATGTGCGGGTGGAGCGCATAGAATTCTCCGACGACGTCAGCGAGTCCGTGTTCAATCGGATGCGTCAGGAACGTGCGCGAATCGCTGCCGAACTGCGCGCCCAGGGTGCCGAAAACGCCGAGCGCATTCGCGCCGAGGCAGATCGCGAAAGAACTGTGCTCCTAGCTGAGGCTTACCGTGACGCCGAAATTCTGCGCGGCGAAGGCGATGCGACGGCCGCGGATATATACGCCAAGGCCTATGATAAAGATCGTGATTTTTACTCGTTCCATCGCAGCATACAGGCGTACCGCCGCGCGATCGGACAGCCGGGTGATTTGCTGATTCTGGATTCCAAGGGCGAATTCTTCCGCTACCTAAATCAGGCGAATAGCAAAGACTAGCCTCGAGACGACCGGTCTCCCCTTTACCGCATTCCACACGAAGATGAGCGCTTGATGATCTGGAGCGACCTACTGGCTGCCTTTGCGCTATATCTCGTCATCGAAGGTTTATTGCCTTTTGCCAGCCCGAATAGTTGGCGCCGAAGTCTGGCGTTGATTTCCCAGCTAAACGATATGCAGTTGCGGGCATTCGGTGCGGGCAGCATTGCTGTCGGTTTGCTGTTGTTATACGTGGCGCGGGGCTGACGTCTGATTTATGGGCAAGAGCGTCATAGTCATCGGCACCCAGTGGGGCGATGAGGGAAAGGGCAAAATCGTCGACCTATTGACGGAGCGTGCCACGGCCGTCGTGCGATTCCAGGGTGGCCACAACGCCGGGCATACCCTGCTGATCGGCGGCAAGAAAACCGTACTGCACCTGATTCCATCCGGAATCCTCCGTCCGGGGGTCGACTGCATCATTGGCAACGGCGTTGTGGTTCATTTGCCGTCCTTGCTCGAAGAAATACAGATGCTCGCAGACCAGGGAGTTTCTGTCGGGTCCCAGCTGATTATCAGCGCCGCCTGTCCACTGATTTTACCCACCCACATTGCACTCGACCTGGCACGTGAAACCGCAAGTGGCCACCAGGCCATCGGGACTACCGGTCGCGGTATCGGTCCTGCCTATGAGGATAAGGTCGCACGCCGTTCGGTGCGTGTTTCCGATCTGTACGATGCAGAGCGCTTCGAGGAGCGGCTTGGGCAAGCACTGGACCTGCACAATTTCATGCTGCAGCAATATTTTGGGCAAGAGCCGCTGGATGCTGCTCCAATCCTGCAGCAGTGGCTGGAGATGGGAGAGCAAATCCAGCCCTTCGTAGGTGATGTCGCGGGTTATCTGGACAAGTTGCGCCGCCAGGACGCTGACCTTTTATTTGAGGGGGCCCAAGGTGCGATGTTGGATGTTGACCATGGAACCTACCCGTTCGTCACGTCATCCAATACCACGGCAGGGTACGCAGCAACCGGATCCGGCATCGGTCCCGGCGATTTCGATGGCGTCCTCGGTGTCGTAAAGGCTTACACGACCCGTGTCGGCGCCGGCCCGTTTCCGACAGAGTTGTTCGATGACATGGGCAAGCATCTGGCGAGCGTCGGCGCTGAATTCGGCGCCACGACCGGGCGCCCACGGCGCTGTGGCTGGTTCGATGCAGTCGCAACGCGAAGGGCAGTACTGAATAACGGCATCTCGTCGCTGTGCATTACCAAGCTGGATGTACTCGACGGTCTGGACACGATCAAGATATGTGTTGCGTATCGATTGGATGGTGAATTAATCAAAGCGCCTCCGTTGCGTGTCGATCGATTGACCGAATGTGAGCCGGTGTACGAAGAGTTGTCAGGATGGCATGACAGCACGGTGGGCCTGGCGGAGTTTTCGGAACTTCCGGAGGCGGCGCAACTCTATCTTCAACGAATCCAGGACATTCTCGACGTTCCGGTGGAGATTATCTCGACCGGTCCGGATCGCGAGCAGAATATTATCTTGCAGAATCCGTTCAACTAGTGGTCCTGGATGATTCGCGGCGACCCATCCATACAATCGTAAATATCTGTTTTTATTAGGTTTTTATCCGCGCATGCGTCGCTGTCTCACCCTGGCGTTTTTTCTTGCTGTACTGATTTCGGTCTCCGGCTGCAGCACCCGATTCATATACAACAAGCTGGACTGGGCAGCAGTATGGTATCTGGACCGCTATTTTTCGCTGACTGAGGAACAGGAAACCGAACTACGCGCAGCGGTCGACCGCAACCTCGAGTGGCACCGATACACGCAACTGCCCCGTTACGCGGAATTCTGCCGCCAACTGGATCGCCAGACGGGGGGGCAATTGACCGCGGAAATGATGCGTGCACGCTACGATGAAATGTTGATGTTTTGGGATGATTTCATGCTGCACATTATCCCCGATGCCCAGGTGTTCTTGATGAATTTGACGCCCGAGCAGATCAACGAAGTAGTCGAAAAGATGGAGGAATCGAATCAGGAAATGCATGAAGAATATTCCGGCGACACTGCTGAGAAACGCCAGCAACGTCGGGATAGGGCATCGATCAGAGGGATCCAGATGTTTACCGGGAAGCTGAATGACGAGCAAAAGGAATTCATTAAAGCTTCGACCGCAAGCATGCTGGATGCCAGCGAGGATTGGATCGACAACCGGCGCAAGTGGCAGCAGCGATTTCGACAACTGCTCAAGGATCAGCCGCCGCCAGATGAATTTCGTGCCGAACTAACCGAATTATTCGTATATCCACGAAACGCTCATGATGAAGATTATCGACGGCGTGTCGAGTACAACCTTGATATTTTTTTCAACATGGTTGTGACACTCGACGGAATGCTGACCGACTCACAGCGAAAACGGATGAGTCGGCGATTGAACAACTATGCGAAGGATTTCGAGCTTCTCGCAGCGGCGCAATGAACCACGATTCCGCTCATCTTAATGCGCAGAGCCGAAAGGCGGAGCGCATTGACAATCGTGCCCCTAGGGCACCAGTTAAAAAGGCCGCTACAAAGCGGCCTTTTTAACTGGTGCCCAGGAGAGGACTTGAACCTCCACCTACTTGCGTAGACATGGACCTGAACCATGCGCGTCTACCAATTCCGCCACCTGGGCTGCGGATGCAGAGTGCGGGGCGGAATGTACCGGCAGGCTTTATTCCTGTCAAACCGTTATGCTTGCGCCCACAATGACTGATATCCACGATGACCTAGATGGCCGGGCGTCCTAAAAGCTCGAACAAGCCGCAGCCAAAACCGACCTCCAAGCGCTACCAGCACGCAGTGCCCGATGCGGGCACGATCCTCAAGACCCTGGGAGAGCAGGGGTTGCCGATGACGCTCGGTCAACTCGCGAAATGTCTCGATGTTCGCGCTGAACAATCTGTCGCAGCGCTCAAAAAACGGCTCGAGCAGATGTCCACCGCCGGACAACTGTTGGTGAACCGGCGTGGCGAATATTGTTTGCTGGAAAAGATCGACGCCTTTGCCGGTGTGGTTATGGCACATCCCGACGGTTTCGGATTCATGAGGCCGGAGGATGGCTCAGCGGATGTGTATCTGCCCTATCACGAAATGCGAGCATTGTTGGACGGCGACCGCGTCGCCGTGCGCCTGGCTGGCCGTGGGCGCGGGGATCGGCGCAAAGGGTCAGTTGTTGAAATCCTGGAGCGCGGCAAGGTGGAACTGGTTGGACAGTACCATCGCGAGCACGGCGTCGGCTACGTACGCGAGGCGGCTTCGAGGTCGCCCCACAACTTCATGGTTCCCGACCATTACCGTGCTGGCGCTAAACACGGCCAAATGGTGAAGCTCGAGATCACCGACTACCCTTCGGCGCAACGCGAGGCGCACGGCAAGGTGGTTGGCGTACTCGGTGAACCGTCCGATCCCGGCATGGCGACGACGCTGGCTATCGAGAGCTTTGGCTTGCCGGCGGAGTGGCCCGCAGCAGTCATAAAAGATGCCGCAGCCCTGGGCGATCAGGTGCGTCCTGCAGACAAAGTTGGTCCGGTTGACCTACGCGAGTTGCCGCTGGTTACGATCGATGGGGCTGATGCCCGGGATTTCGACGATGCCGTGTTCGCGGAACCGATTGGCCCGGATTGGCGGCTCATCGTAGCGATTGCAGACGTATCCCGGTACGTGCAACCGTCCGATCCAATCGATCACGAGGCGCAGCGGCGCGGAACGTCTGTCTACTTTCCCGACCGGGTCGTGCCGATGTTGCCTGAGTCGCTGTCGAACGGCTTGTGCTCGCTGAATCCAAAAGTGGATCGGCTATGTCTCGTCTGCGACATGCGGGTTAGCGCGAACGGCAAAGTATTGAAATCGAAATTCTATCGCGCTGTCATGCGATCCAAAGCGCGGCTGACCTATAACCAGGTGCATGCGGCAATCGGTGAACGCAACCAGGCCGCGCAGAGAAAGTTCAGCACACTGTTGCCGGCGCTTGAGAACCTGTACGGAGTTTACCGGGCGCTGCTGCGCGCCCGGCAGCGCAGAGGGGCGCTTGACCTTGAGCTACCCGAAGTGAGAATTGAGCTTGATAAGCAAGGTCAGATTAAGAGTATCGCAGCAAGACATCGAAACGATGCGCACCGATTGATCGAAGAATGCATGATCGCAGCGAACGTGCAGGCAGCGAGGCTTCTGTGGCAGCACCGCCTGTCTACTCTTTACCGTGTGCATGCCGGCCCGGAGGCCGAAAAGTTCGAGGATCTGCGCTTACTGTTGCAGGAACTGGGCCTGAAAGTTTCAGACCAGGCCCTGACGCAACCGCGGGAGATGAACCGGATTTTGCAGGCGCTGCGTGAACGCCCTGATTTCCAGATACTTGCGGTCGCCGTGCTGCGTACGATGTCCCAGGCAGTTTACCAGCCCGGGCACGCGGCGCATTTTGGATTGGGCCTTGCTTCCTATGCACATTTTACGTCACCGATTCGACGCTACCCGGACCTGTTGGTTCATCGCGGCATCAAGCATGTCCTCGACAAAAAGAAACCTGGGGCATTCGACTATGATCAGCAGCGCATGGAGGGACTGGGGCGCGATTGTTCGGCTCTTGAGCGCCGTGCGGAGGATGCGGCACGCCATGTCGAAGCACGGTATAAATGTGCCTATATCCAGGACAAGGTTGGTCAGGAGTTCGACGGCGTTGTCACCGGCGTCACCCACTTTGGACTCTTCGTCATGTTGCAGGATTTATTCGTTGAAGGATTGGTGCACGTGTCCAGCTTGAGCAACGATTATTACCATCTGGAGCATGGAGGGCTGCGTTTGGCCGGCGAACATAGCGGGCGCGGTTACGGGCTCGGTGACCAGGTCAAAGTGCGCCTTATTCGTGTGGATATGGATGATGCGAAAGTCGATCTGAGCTTGCTTGATCAAGAGTCGGGCAAAAAGAGCCGCAGTCCGACCCGCCGACGTGGCTCGGGTCGGCGCCGAAGGTCGCGGTGATCGATCGTGTCATCTGAAGCGACTGACCGGATCATTTACGGCATCCAGGCTGTGCGTCATGCCCTCAAGGAGCAGGCAGGCCAGGTCCTCAACGTCTATTTGCTGCGGGAGCTTGGGCGCGAGCGCCATGCGCGGCTCGCGGATGAGTTGCGCGGCATGCTGGTGAATCTGGAGCGTTGTGACGCCGGGCGGCTAGCTGCGCTAACCGGAACGGACAAACATCAGGGCGTCGCGGCCCGCATCGCACAGACCGTGGCCATGGGCGAGCGCGAGGCGCGGGACTTCGTTACCGGCCTGACGCAGCCGCTGATCCTGATTCTGGACGGCGTGCAGGACCCAAGAAATTTCGGGTCCTGTCTGCGCACGGCTGAAGCTGCCGGAGTAGATTTGGTGGTCACCGCACGCAACCGGTCCGTCGATCTGACCCCGGTGGTCAGCAAGGTGGCATCGGGGGCCGCTGAACTGCAGGCTCAGGCGCGGGTAGCTAACCTGGCGCGTTTCATCGAATTTTTACGGGAACAGGGCGTCTGGGTTGTCGGTGCGGATGCCGCTGCCGAACAGAGCCTGTTCGATCTCGATGCCAGCGGGGCCACTGCGCTTGTTATCGGGGGCGAAGGACGGGGCTTGCGGCGCCTGACGCGAGAGCGCTGCGACCAGCTTGTCCGTCTGCCAATGCGTGGAACAGTCGACAGCCTGAACCTGTCCGTGGCAGCGGGTGTGTGCCTGTACGAGTGCCTGCGGCAGCGTGGAGCAACATAATCGCGGGTCGAGCTTGCGCGGTATCAGTGGCTCCGGTAGGATTCGCGCTCCCTCTGGGGACTCCTTGCCGCACCACGAGTTTGGGCGGCTGACACCCTTAAGGAGACACAATGAGACATTACGAAGTGGTTTTTCTGGTCCACCCGGATCAGAGCGAGCAGGTTCCTGGCATGCTCGAGCGGTATCAAAGCATGATTACCGCTGATGGCGGGCAGGTTCACCGGCTCGAAGACTGGGGCCGACGCCAGTTGACCCACACCGTTAACAAGGTTCACAAAGCCCATTACGTGCTCATGAACATCGAGTGCGAGCGGGCTGTCCTGGATGAGTTGACCGGCGCGTTCCGTTTCAACGACGCGGTATTGCGCCACCTGGTCATACGCCGGGACGAGCCGGTTACCGAGGCCTCGCCGCTGGCGAAAAGCGAAGCAGACGAGGCGGAGGCCCCGGACCGGCATAAACAACGTGCCGAATCTCAAAAAGGGCCTGCGGGCCAATCCGAGCCGCCGGCTGAACCGGCCGAGCCGCCGGCTGAACCGGCCGAGCCGCCGGCTGAACCGGCCGAGCCGCCGGCTGAACCGGCCGAGCCGCCAGCTGAACCGGCCGAGGAGCCGGTTGCAGAGTCGTCTGAACCAGACGCTGGGCCTGGTGAGGAGGCTGCTGCCTCCGATGCGGAGCCCGCGGACAGCTCGGATGAACCTCCCGAAGAACCGGCTGCGCGAGCGGCGAACTAAACGACTCACCCCGGGCATGACCCGTGTGGAGGCAATAAGCAATGGCCAGATATTTCCGACGCCGAAAGTACTGCAGATTTACCGCCGAGGGGGTCAAGGAGATCGATTACAAGGATCTCGATACCCTGCGTAATTACGTCACCGAAACGGGCAAAATTGTCCCAAGCCGAATAACCGGCACCAAGTCGCATTACCAGCGCCAATTGGCTACCGCCGTCAAGCGGGCACGTTATCTGGCGCTGCTACCCTATACGGACAAGCACTGAGCAGGCGCGCGCTGCGCCCTCGGGGATTCCGTTGCAGGTGAACTGTGGCTAAGTTTGCCGCATGGGTTGTCGCCCACCGGCTGCGTCGGGTGAGTTTCATCACCGCGCTTTTCCTATTGCCGCTTGTAGGGTTTATCAGTGCAGCGGTCGTTGTGCTGGTCGCCAGTGTCAAAGGGCCGCGGGAAGCATCGATCGATTGTCTCCTGGCGCTGATAGTGCTTTCGGTTTTACTGACTTTTGCGGGTACCGGCATCGCCGTTGTCGAAATCACGACTGCGCTGGTTGTCTGGTGCACCGCTATCGGCCTGGGGTTCCTGGTTGGACGCTACCGCTCACTGACGCTGGCGATGCAGGCGGCGGTTCTGCTCAGCGTTCTCGGGTTGCTCGGGTTTGTTGGCTGGGCCGGCGACCCGGTGGTGTTCTGGCAGGAGCTACTGGAGCTGCTGGCGGAAATGTCGCGTCAGGCAGCCGGCGTGGACATCGAACCGTTACCTTGGGAGCCATTCGAGCAGCTGGCACCAATCATGGCCGGCATCATGGCCTCGGCAGCGCTGGTGGCGCTTTTGCTGGCGTTGTTCCTGGGAACCTGGTTGGCTAGCGGCTTGCAGGGCGGTTCGTTTGCCGCCATGTTCAGGAACCTCCACTTGGGTTACGTCATTGGCGGCCTCGCGACCATCGCCGGCGTCGCCGCGATTTTCGGGCTGCAGCCGCTTGCAGGAAACGTGCTGCTGGTGCTCGCGACAGGCTTCGCATTTCAGGGGCTTGCGGTGGTTTACTGGTGGTCCTGGTCTAAACAGTGGCCAAGAGGTTGGTGGGTGGCTTTGTATTTCCCGCTGTTTCTTGGGCCTGCTGTGAGGATTTCGGAAATGGGATTGCTCGTAACGCTGGGCTTTATCGACAATTGGTACAGGCTGCGACCTCAGCGCGCGGATATGGTTTAATTGGTCACGGCAGGCCGAGGTTTGTCAAAGGAGAAAAAATACGATGGAAGTTATCCTGCTCGAAAAGGTCGACAACCTTGGCAACATAGGCGACATGGTTAAGGTGCATGCTGGTTATGGCCGGAATTTTCTGTTGCCGAAAGGCAAGGCCACTCTGGCAACACCCGAAAACATAGCGGCTTTCGAAGCGCGCCGGGCGGAACTCGAGGGCCGCGAAGCCGGCGAGCTTGCAGCGGCAACCGAACGCGTCGCACAACTCGACAGCCTGAATCTGACCTTGACCGCCAACGCGGGGGCAGGAGGCAAACTGTTTGGCTCCATCGGCACAATTGATATTGTGGAAGCATGCTCGGAAGCTGGGGTTCCCGTAGAGCGCAGCGAGGTGAGGTTGCCCGATGGACCAGTTCGCACTACCGGGGAACATGAAATCGAGATTCACCTGCACACGGATGTGAACGTCAAAATTACGATTACCGTTGTCGGCAAGGAAGGTGCCGACTATCTGGATGATCCGGATGATGAAGAAAGCATAGAAAACGTCGAAAACGTAGAAAACGCACAGAGCGAATAAGGCGAAAAAGACACGGAAGCATTTTCCGTTCGAGCGCACCACCCGTGGCACAGGCAGTCAGACAATCGCAGCAGAATGTCTCGTTAAGCGAGCAGGTTACGGTGCCACCGAATTCTGTGGAGGCCGAGCAGGCATTGCTGGGAGGCCTTATGCTCGAAAATCGGGCCTGGGACAAAGTTGCGGGTAAAGTCTCCGAGGCGGATTTCTACCGCCCTGATCATCGGCTGATTTTCGTCGCCATCCAGGAACTTGCCGACCGCAATGAACCGCGCGATGCAGTCACCCTTTCCGAATTCCTCGAACGACGCGATCAGCTGACCGAGGCCGGCGGACTCGGGTATCTGGGTACGCTGGCCAAAGACACGCCCAGTGCGGCAAACATCGTTGCCTATGCCGATATCGTGCGGGAACGCGCACTATTGCGCGAACTGATCGAAACCGGTAACGATATTGCCGCCAGCGCTTACAGAACCGAAGGTCGCCCAGCCAAGGATCTCGTCGACGACGCCGAAAGGCGGGTATTCGAGATTGCCGAGCGCGGTGAACGGCAGGGGGCGGGTTTCATACGGCTCAGAGACGTCCTGGAGAACACTGTCGATCGCCTGGACACGCTGCACCAGGCCAAGGGCGACATCACTGGCGTTCCCACCGGGTTCAAGGAATTCGACCAGTTAACCGCAGGCCTCCAGAAAGGCGACCTGATCATAATCGCGGGACGCCCATCGATGGGCAAGACGACCATGGCAATGAATATCGCGGAGAATGCGGCGTTTGGTCAGAAATTACGCCTGCCGACGGCGATATTCAGCATGGAAATGTCGACCGAGCAGCTCGCTTTCCGGTTGATTTCATCGCTTGGACAGGTCAACCAGTCGCACCTGCGAAACGGCCGATTCAGCGACGAGGACTGGCCGCGAATCAATGGCGCCATTCAGCAAATGTCCGAGGCGCCTTTGTTCATAGATGACAGCGGGTCACTGACACCAACGGAGCTCCGGGCCCGGTCCCGGCGGCTGAAGCGGGAGCACGGTCTGGAATTGATCGTGGTGGATTATCTGCAGCTGATGCAGGTTCCGGGAACCAAAGAAAACCGGGCCACCGAGATCTCCGAAATCTCGCGCTCATTGAAGGCTCTGGCTAAGGAACTGCAGGTGCCTATTATTGCGTTGTCTCAGCTCAACAGGAGTGTGGAGCAGCGCACCGACAAGAAGCCGGTGATGTCGGATTTGCGTGAGTCCGGTGCGATTGAGCAGGACGCGGATCTGATTGCGTTTATCTATCGCGAGGAAGTTTACGACGCTGACACGCCCCGCAAAGGGATCGCGGATATTCACGTTGCCAAGCAGCGGAACGGTCCGACCGGAGAGTTTCGTTTGACGTTTCGCGGCGAATTCACACGCTTCGATAACTACGTGCCTGAACTCGAGGCGTTTCCGTGACCGAAACCGCCGTGGCGGTTATCAACGCCTCCGCCATTCGGCACAATCTCGAACAAATCAAAAGTACCGCCGCGGGCTGCCGAATCATGGCAGTAATAAAAGCCAATGCTTATGGGCATGGGCTGATTCAAGTCGCCCGAATCCTGCCGGATGTGGATGCTTTGGCGGTGGCTCGGGTCGAAGAGGGCGCAAGTCTCCGCGTGGCGGGAATTGGTCAACCGATTCTGGTACTCGAGGGCTGCGCGGACTTTGCCGAGGCGGAACTGGCCGCCGAGCATAATCTGGACCTGGTCGTGCACGAGCGCTCGCACTTTGAAATGCTGGATGCGTTGCCAAACGAGCAGTCCGTTGGAGCTTGGTTAAAGCTGGATACGGGCATGGGTCGTCTGGGCTTCGACGCTGAATCGCTGGATTCGTGCCTGAAGCGAATTAAGGTTTGTGCGGCGGTGAAACCCGACGTGAGGGTTATGACTCACCTGGCTTGTGCGGACGACCCGAATGACCGAACCACTCTCGAGCAGGTGCGCAGTTTCGGTGCGGCGCTGGGAGACTTTACCGGCGATGTGAGCATCGCCAATTCCGCGGGTGTATTGCTTTGGCCGCAAACGTTAACGCCGTCTGCAATGCTTAACTATAAGGGCGAAAACTGGGTGCGTCCCGGTCTGGCCTTGTACGGGGCGTCGCCCGTCCCCGGACGCAGTGCACGGGATTTCGGCCTCGAGCCGGCAATGAGTTTTGAATCAAGGCTGATCGCGATCCGAACAATTTTAAAAGGTGCCCGCGTGGGCTATGGCGCAACCTGGCAGGCAGACCGGGAAACGGTTGTCGGCGTGGTCGCGGTCGGATACGGCGACGGCTACCCGCGCCACCTGGAAACGGGCACGCCGGTTGTTGTCAATGGCCACCGGGTTCGGCTGGTCGGACGAGTGTCCATGGACATGATTACCGTTGATTTGACCGATGTGCCTGCCGCCGACGTAGGTGATCGCGTGGTGCTGTGGGGATCGAATCCTAGCGTCGAGGAAATTGCGGCGCGAGCCGGAACGATATCGTATGAAGTGATGTGCGGCCTGAGCCAGCGCACCAAGCACCGAATCGTCGAGGATAAAAAATCGCGATCGCGTCCGGCGGGGATCAGCCGAGGAAAAACCCCATCTTGATACCGATCAACTCGACTACATCGTTATCGGCGAGTTTTCGCGCCTTTTGGCTTAACGGTTCCCCGTTGACACTGGGCGGGTCGCCTTTTTTGTTTTCTACCGCAACGATAAAGAAACCCTCGTTGCGACGAGTGATTGCAACTACCTGAACTCCGGGCTGTCCGAGAGTCGTCAGGGCTTTGCTCAAATCCACCTCGCGTCCGGCAAAACTCCCGTTCAGCACCTGAACCTTACCAACGGGCGCCGGTGTCGGCACCGGAACTGGATCCACTTTGAGTGTCTTGGCAGTCTCGCTTTTAGCCGTGTCGGCTGCCTTGCTTTTAATCGTTTCGGAAGCGTCCTTTTTAACCGTTTTGGCCGCGCCGCTTCTGACGGTGTCCATAGCTCCGACCGGAGGACGAGTTTGCTTACCCGTTGCAGCAAACTGCCGCGTGGTTCCAACGGCTGTGGCTTGCTCAGCCTGGGCCACTGCCTGTGCGGCAGCTTGCGAATTATCGATGATCATCGTGCGCGCAAATTCGTCCTTGGTGGATTCTTCGTCGGCAGCGCCCTCTACGAATCGCATCTGATGGTGACCAACCGTGATGACATCACCGTGCTGCAGCGCATGTTTCTTGATCAGTTTTCCATTGACATAGGTGCCGTTGGTGCTGTTCAGGTCCTCAAGGAAGGAATCGCTGAGAATATTGATTATCAGCGAGTGATGCCCGCTTACGGCCGGGTTGTCGATACGCACGTCGTTGTCCGGCAGGCGCCCGATGGTATAGCGCTCCTTGTTCATATTGTATTCGGCCATGACCTGGCCACCTAGGCTGAGTATTAGACGTGCCATACGAGGTGTCGTTGCCTAATGAAAAAGCTTCTTCAGTAATCCGAGCAGGCCGGTCTTGGCGGGGAAGGGTTCCAGCACGTGAGTCAGAATGATGGAAATATTATCCTTGCCGCCCTGATCATTGCTGAGTTGAACCAGCTGTTTACCAGCGGTGTCAAGGTTAGCACTAAAAGTGCTGATAGTTAAGTGAATGTCCTCGTCCTCAACCATGTCCGGCAGACCGTCCGAGCACAGCAAGTAGAGATCCCCGGGCTCTACACTTGCCTCGGCGACCTCGACTTGCACCGCCGCTTCCACACCGAGAGCCCGCGTCACATAGTTTTTGTTGGTGGAGCGTTGGGCTTCTTCCTGTGAGTAGAAGCCTCTTTGAACCAGCTCCTGCAGTAACGAATGATCCATCGTCATCTGTTCCAGGCGGTTATTGCGCACCCGGTAGAGTCGGGAGTCGCCGACGTGAGCAATCGATATGCGATCGTCAAAAAACAGGCAGGCCACGATGGTGGTGCCCATGCCCTGGCAATCGGCGTGGCTTTGCGCCGCTTGGTGAATGATCTTGTTCGCTCTGGCAATCGCATCTCTGAGTACGATGGTCTGGCGCATCAAGCCACTTTCCACTTCGGTCTCATGCCGTGCCTCGCTCAAACAGGCCGGTGGAATGAGGTCCAGCAGCGTTTTCACGGCGATTCCGCTGGCGACTTCACCCGCGTTGTAACCGCCCATGCCGTCTGCGAGAACCAGCAAACCGGTCTCCATATTGGAGCCGATAGCGTCTTCGTTATGGTCCCGAACCCTGCCGGTGTCGGTGACTTCAACGCTGTTAAATTTGTTCCGCAAATTCATAACATCAAACCGCTACTGGTGCGTCAGCCGGTAAATTCCTTGCAGCAGTCCCGTAGGACCAGCGCCAGCGCCCGTCCGGTTTGGAACCGGTCTTCCGGGTCCTTGGAGAGCAACCGGCCCACGATCGGATCGACGCACGGAGGAAGCTCGGGTTTTATTTCGGACAACGGTCGGTGTTTCTCATTGACGATCATATCCATCAGCCTTGGGATCGATTCCGCTTTGAAAGGCGCGAAGCCCACCAACAGCTGATAAATCGTGACTCCCAGCGAGTACAAATCGGTTCGTCCGGTGACCTTCTCCGCCGCCAGCTGTTCGGGCGACATGTACGACGGAGTACCGAGAATGATACCGGTCTTGGTCCGGCTGGAGTCAGTCAGTCGTGCAATACCAAAATCGGTCAGCTTTAAGGTGTCGGTTGCGGCGTTGTACATGAGGTTGGCCGGTTTGATGTCCCGATGCACGACGTTTTGCTTGTGCGCATAGTCGAGCGCGTCCGCGGCGCGTGCCGCGAGCTCGAGTACCCATTTGGGGGGTAGCAGATTTTCCGGACGGGAATGGTCATTCAAAGCGACGCCGTCGAAATACTCCATGGCCAGGTAGGCGACTCCACCTTCCTCACCGACGTCGTAGATGGCAATGATGTTTGGATGATTCAGCCGCCCGGCAGATTCGGCTTCGCGCAAGAACTGCTCCTTGGCTTCCTGCAGCTGCTCTTCGTCGAATTCTTCGGCCAGCGCGATGGTCTTGAGTGCAACTTGCCGGTTGATTTTTGGGTCCCGGCCTAAGTACACCGTTGCCATGGCACCTTTGCCCAGCACGTTGGAAATTTCATACCGGCCAAGGGTTTTGAATCTCCCGCTCGCCTGAGTGTCCGGCGGCGCTTGAGTGGTTTCAGGTATTTCCATTTCCTTTTCCTTTGGGGGTTCTGGGGCAGGTTCCTTTGGGGGTTCCGGGGCAGGGGCGCCGGAAAGCTTTTGCAGCTTTTCACGAACGTCACGGTAGTCAGGCTGCAGGTTGTTCAGGTAGTTGAGAACCCTTTCGCCTTTGGCGAACTCACGTAATTCGATGTGGGCGCAGGCGACCTGGTAAAGCCTCTGCTTGGTATCGTCAGTCGGTTCCTGCTGGCGTAAAACCGAGAATTCGAGGTCCAGTTGATCGCGGTGGGAAATCCTGGCGGTCTTTAGTGTGCGTTCACTGGGTGTGGCAGTAACTGCCGGAGCTGGTTCGGCGGCCCTGCGCCACAGGGTCATCGACCACATAGCAAAGACCCCGAACAGCGCAGCAGTTACCAGCGGGACCCAGATTCGCATCGCAAGCAGCAGATACGTTTCCAGACTAAGTAAGGTCACGGCGACGACCAATCCGGCCAGCACCAGGCCCACTGACGATAGTGTGGACGCCAAGATCAGCGCGATTATACCGACGCAGACCAACAGGATCAGTTGCATCAATTGCGCCCAATCAGGCCGCAATAGAAAATCGTCGTTGAGCAGATTGGATAGAGAAGTTGCCACCAGCACCAGCGGCGACATATTGGAGGCGACTGGCGTGACGTAGGTGGTCTCGCTGGATTGCGATGATGGTCCGAGTAGAACAATGCGATTTTTAACTCGGTCCTTTGCGAAATCATCGCTAAGTACCTCGTCCGCGGTCATCGTGGCGAACGGTTGCCGTTCCGAGTCTTGGGGATAGTATCGATTCAGGATAGTGAAGCCCGGGTTGGTGCGGATCCTGCGGCCGCCCACCGCCAGTGTCTCGTCCGCTGCCAGCATTACCGGGCCGTTGGCAGGGCCAATGGCGGCTGAAGCCGCGGCCAGCGACAACGACGGGTAATAAATACCATTGGCGTTCAGCAGCAACTCCGTTTGACGTATGACACCGTCCTTGTCCGCCCAGAAGTTGCTATAGCCGATAGAGTGACCCGCGAAGCAAATCTCCGGCGGTGGTACGATCAAATACCGGATTCGTCGCACCTCCTGAATGTTGCTGGCGTTTGCGTTAGTAAATTTAACTGCATGACTGGCACAATCGGCTGGCTGGCTCCCGTCTGCTGTTCCGAAGTCGGTAACCACTGCCGCCAGGAGAACATTTCCAGCGGCGCCGATTCGTTCGGCCAACTTGCCCCGGCTTTCGTACTGATCACGAAATTGCTGCAATTGCCGGCTAAGGGAATCCATGTCACCGCTGAATTGGTTCGCTGTGGATGTCTGTTCGCGTGAGCGCCGCGCACGCTGCTCCAGCTTTGCGAGTGCAGCCATCTGTTCGTCACCGGGAAGCTGCGGGAAGCTCAGTGGAATGGTGGCAACCACCAGCCGTGCGCCGGCGGAATTGAGTCGTTCGGCCAATTTCTGAAACTGCTCGCTTGACCAGGTGGATGACGGCTGGCCGTCATAAGGTTCCGCTTCGACGAGGAGAATTTGGTCACTGGCGGGCCTATAGAGGAGTTGCTGCAGAAAATCGTAATACAGGTTCTCGAGAATGCCGTTCCGGCCGGCCGCGGCAAACACGACAACCGCCATCAGCAGTAACGCAATCCGACCAATGCGGCCGGACCCGTCCGATTTCTTGGACCCCGGTGAAAGCATTTCGACATATTATCGGGATTGGGTAGAGCGGATTGAGACGTGATTGGCGTTTTTCCCGGCAACTGAGCCGTTTTGGCCCGGTCCGGACCAGCCGACTGAGACCCAGTTCACACATTGCTTCGACCCGGCAGTCCTTCTGCCCGGCGGCGTCGCGCCGTCTACGCAACCGCTGGGGCCTTCGGAGGTTTCCCTTTAACGCTAGGCTACGCAGGTTTGTGAATGGGGTTCGACAAAAAGCACTGGACTCATCACGCGGAAACTAAACGGTCCAATGTCAGGATAGGCATTGTGTTCGCCACTTTTTAAGGTGTTCAGTAACCGCGCGCCCACTATGGCCGGTTGACGTTGCGAATACCAGATACATCTTGTCTGCGCTGGCCGAACTGAAAGTACCCAGGGAACTTATTGGTGAAGTGCGACAGACGATAGATAGCCTGAGGGAGCAAGTTTTGAACAGATAGATTATTCGTCCCGTTAATGTCCGCTAATGGCCGAAAGCGGACATTCAGCCCGCCTCGATCGCTTCGGCTTCTGCGGGCTCAGCCTCACCCTCGGCAGCTTCTTCGATCCCCTCTTCTTCTGGTTTGAGAATCGTATCAATACCGGCGAGAAGCTCCGCAGCCGTCGCGTTCAGTTCCTCCGCCAGGGGCTGCAAGGCATCCATCGCGGCAGGGCTCAGGTCGCGGGCCATGAACATCCCCTGGTCTTTCAATGAGATAATGAACGGTTGGTAGGCTTCCTCTGCCGCGTCCATTCCATCGATCATCTGTTGGTTCCGCGTTTGTGCCAACTCGAGCCTTTGCATACCAACTTGTTTCATCTGCTCACTTCCAAAAGCGTCAACGTCCTTCTGCCAGCTGGAGAACAGTTTGTCGCCCTGCTTCCGCATTTTGTCGAAGCTTTTACTGGCATCCGCCCAGAGTTTTTCGCTTTTTTCAGTCGCCTTTGTCAGATCTTTGTAGGCTTTTTGAGGATTGTCGGCTTCAGCGCTGACGATGGAGTTGTAAATTCCCACTGTGGACTCGAACTGACCTCTTGCTTCCACGATGGCCTCGCGGGTCTCTTCGCCAACTTCCTGGAACTTCTGGGCGTCCTTTGACCCTGCCTGGCCGAAAGCAACGTTGGAACAGAGCAGCAGTGCCATCGAGAGCACGCTGATAAGTGCGTGAGAATTCGTATTTTGGAAAATGCCAAGATTGGGGGTGGTATTCATGATTCTTATCCCTCGGTGATGCGAGATGAAATTATAGACTGAAAAACCCCGCCCATAGTGGCGGAGTCTCCTAATGTCCGCTTCTGGCCGAAAGTGGACACTCAGCCGGTCCCGATCCCCCGACGTTTTTGCCAACAGAATTGCTAACGGATTGCTGGGGACGCGCGGGTATAGCACGGCAAATCGGGCATTTCCGCCCAAACGAAACCCAACAGAAAGGCAGGCTTTACAACGCTTGGGGCGATAAGGGGATGGCGTATGCCGGACTAACCGACCGCTGCCTTGCGGGTATCCACCGGCGGGCGGATTCGAACCGTCTTGACGACGTTGTCACTAGTCTGCAGGATTTCGACCGGATAGTCGCTGAGCTTGAGGCCGGTTCCGGTTTTCGGGATTGTCTCAAGTTGCTCGAGGATCAGTCCATTGAGTGTCTTCGGCCCGTCAGTCGGCAAATGCCAGTTCATCATGCGATTTAAAGCGCGCACATTGGCGCTTGCGTTGACGACGTATCCGTCGGACTCGGTATCGGGCTGGACATCTGCGTGAGCAGGTAGTGGCTCACTCGTGAACTCGCCGACAATTTCTTCGAGAATATCCTCAAGCGTCACCAAGCCCTGAATATCGCCGTATTCATCCACGACTAGTGCGGTGCGTTGCCGCAGGCGTTGAAACTGTACCAGTTGCCGGTGCAGCGGCGTGCCCTCTGGGACAAAGTACGGCTCTTCTACCAGTTGCCGCAGTTGGCGTTTTTGCAATTGTTCCAGCGCACCCTCCTGAACCAGGCGTTTCAGGTGGAGCATGCCAACGACATTGTCGATGCTATCGCGAAACACCGGTAAACGAGTGAAGCTGCTTTGACGAATAGTTGCCAGAATCTCGTTCCAGGGATCGTCGAGGTCGATGCCGACAATCTCGTTATGGGGGACCATGATGTCGTCAACCGTAATCTGTTCCAACTCCAGAATCCCCAATAACATCTTGTGTCGCTTCTGCGGCAGCAATGTGGCGGACTCAGTGACCAAGATACGCAATTCATCCATGCTGAGCAGCTCGCTGTCGGGGGAATCGGGGCGTACCCCAAAGCATCGCAGAATGCCGTTCGAGAACACGTTGATCAGCCATATCAGCGGGTAGGTCAGCTTGAGCAACGGGTAATAGATAAACGCTGCCGGACGGGCGAGGCGTTCGGGATGCAAGGCCGCCAAAGTTTTCGGCGTAACCTCCGCGAATATCAGTACAACCAGGGTAAAGATGAAAGAGCCGAGAAGTACTGCCGGCGGTCCGCCGAGCCGCTGTGCAAATACCGCAACCACCGAGGCGGCGAAAAAATTTACCAGGTTATTGCCGAACAGAATCAGGCCAATGATGCGGTCGGGTCTTTGCAGCAGCGCTTCGGCCAGACGCGCGCCCCGATCACCCGCGCGCGCTTGATGTCTCAGCCGGTACCGGTTCACGCGCATCAGTGCGGTTTCGGTGCCGGAGAAAAAAGCAGAACAGACCAATAAGAAAGCCAGGAGTCCGAGTAAGGCTCCTAGGGGAACATCGTCACTCAAGAGAGTGAGTCTCCTGATCAGCTAGACACGCTGCTATGGTGGACAAGGAGCCATGGGCCTGTCAAGGGTTCCGATCACAGCGCGTGATGGCGGGAAAGTGGGCAAGGCGGTGGCGAAAAGCCACGCCGGTGAGGCACTGAGGCAGACGGCTTTGCAGGTACAATCCAGCGCATATCCCGGGGCCATCGCGGTTACGCCGGCCAGCGGCTGGCAAGCGCGGCAACGTTAAAACCCGGTCTTGATGCCCGGTGATCTCTGCGAGACGAATGTGTTTAAAAATCTGAGTGGACGGCTGACCGATATTGCGAACCGGCTGCGCGGCCGGGGGCGGCTTAGCGAGGGCAACCTCCGCGACGCTGTTCGGGACGTGCGACGGGCTTTACTGGAAGCCGACGTGGCGTTACCGGTAGTCCGCGGGTTCATCGAGCAGGTGAAACAGCGTGCGCTGGGCCAGGAGGTTGCCGGAAGCATCAGCCCCGGACAGGCGTTCATTAAAATCCTGCACGATGAACTGGCGGCCGTGCTCGGGGGTGGGTCGGTTGCGTTGGACCTGCGCCAGCAACCACCGGCAGTCATTATGCTGGTCGGACTCCAGGGCGCGGGCAAAACGACGACGGCCGCAAAACTAGCGCGGTTTCTGGCGGAGCGCGACCAACACAAGGTGATGCTGGCAAGCCTCGACACCCGTCGACCAGCGGCGATGCTGCAATTACAACAACTGGCAGCACAAATCGGCGCACCGTGCCTGCAAATCGAGCAGGCCAGCGAACCGGCGACGATTGCCAGCCGGGCGATTGACGAGGCCCGCCGCGGGCTGGCGGACGTATTGATACTGGATACCGCCGGTCGTACGCGTCTGGAAGCGGATCTGCTCGATGAGCTCAGCGCGCTACACCAGCTGACCGCACCCGCGGAAACCCTGTTTGTTGTCGACAGCATGGCGGGCCAGGACGCTGTGCATGCTGCCCAGTCCTTCAGCGACGCTTTGCCACTGACCGGACTGATCCTGACCAAGGTCGACGGTGACGCGCGCGGCGGCGTCGCACTGTCAGCCCGCGAAGTGACCAATTGTCCGATCAAATTTATCGGCAGCGGCGAAACACTCGAAGCGCTGGAAGTATTTCACCCCGAGCGCATGGCTTCGCGGATCCTTGGCATGGGCGACGTGTTGGGCCTGGTCGAGGAAGCGGGGCATAAGGTCGACCGTGACAAGGCCCAGCGCCTGGCGCGCAAGGTCAAAAAGGGTCGCGGTTTCGATCTCAACGATTTGCGCGAGCAACTCGAGCAGATGCTGAGCATGGGGGGCATATCGGCGTTGCTGGAGAAGTTGCCGATGGCCGGCAAGGTCGATACTGAAGCGGTGGCTCGGCAGATGGATAGCCAGGCGCTGCGGCGCCAGGTTGCGCTGATTAATGCTATGACGCCGGGCGAACGTCGTTTCCCCAAATCGATCAATGGCTCGCGCAAACGTCGAATAGCGGCCGGCAGCGGCCTGGCCGTGCAAGACCTCAACCGCCTGCTGAAGCAACACATGCAGATGCAAAAACTGATGAAACGCGCTGCCAAAGGGGGCATTCAACGTATGTTGCAGGGCCTTGGCGGAACTCCGGGCGGCGGCAGATGACGACCCGGCTCGCCAAGCTGGGCCGGCTGCGGCCAGCGCTGTCCGAACCAGAGGTTCACTTTAGCGGCTTTTCCAGTAGAATTACTCGTTTACGCGGCGGACAAGGGCCCACGGGCGCGAGTTTCCGCCGTTTTAGTGAGGAGGTTCAGGATCAGGCATGGTTAGCATTCGATTATCCCGTGGGGGTGCCAAGAAGCGGCCGTTTTACCACATCGTGGTGACTGACCAGCGAAACCGTCGCGATGGCCGGTACCTTGAACGGCTCGGCTTTTTTAATCCGGTGGCCGTAGGAAACGAGGAAAAACTTCGAATTGATCTGGCACGGGTTGAATACTGGCTGGGGCAGGGGGCAAGGCCGTCGGAACGCGTGGTTTCGCTCGTCAAAGGGTACCGTAAGCAGCAAGGCGGTGACCCCAAAACGCCAGAAGCGGCAACACTGGCGGAGAGCGCCTGAGTCGCAGGCCGGTTTCAGTTCAAAAAGGCAGTCAGCCTGAGCGGGCGAAGATCTGCATGGCCGGTACCGAAAGTCGTCAGGTTTGCGTTGGTCGTATCGCGGGTGTTTACGGCGTTAAGGGCTGGGTCAGGGTCAAATCGTTTACCGACCCACCGGAGAACATCTTTAAGTACAAACCGTGGCGCTTACAGGGTAAATCGGAAGCCCAAACCCTGACAGTTGCTGAAGGCCGATGCCACGGCAAAGGGACGGTGGCACGACTGGAAACGGTTGGCGATCGCGACGCGGCGGCAGCGCTGTCTGGCATGGATATATTTGTCGAACGGGCTCAACTCCCAGAAGCCGATAACGGACAATATTATTGGACCGACCTGGAGGGCCTTGAGGTAGTGACAACCGATGGTACGTTGCTGGGCAATGTGAACAGTGTGATCGCAACTGGGGCCAACGACGTGCTGGTGGTGTGCGGAAATAGCCGTCGCCTGATCCCGTTCATCGTCGGTGACACGGTACAGTCGGTCGATTTTGAGACCGGCACGATAACAGTGGCGTGGGACCCTGCTTTTTAGTGGCCTCGGGCTGACCGAATGGAATTCGCGGTTGTCAGTTTATTTCCGGAGCTAATCCTGGCTGCGTCCAGCCATGGAGTATGCGGGCGAGCGGCCGAGCGTGGATTGATTGAAGTGCGGTGCACCAACCCACGCGATTTTGCGGCAGACGTGCACCGAACAGTCGATGATCGTCCTTATGGCGGTGGCCCGGGAATGGTAATAAAAGTGGAGCCATGCCGTTCGGCGGTCGAGAGCGCGAAAGCAGGCCTGCCGAAGGGTTCTCCGGTTGTGTTTCTTGGGCCGCAGGGGCGCATTTTTGATCAGGCGGTGGCTCGCGAACTGGCAGAGCTGCCGGGTATGATTCTGGTTGCCGGTCGCTACGAGGGTTTTGACGAGCGCCTGATTGAGAGCGTCGGCGATGATGAAATTTCGCTGGGCAACTTTGTGTTAAGCGGCGGCGAGATTGCCGCTGCGGCGATTATTGATGCGGTAACGCGTTTGCTTCCCGGAGTTCTGGGCGACGACGCGTCATCGGAGCAGGATTCGTTTTCGGAAAAACTTCTCGATTGTCCACATTACACCCGCCCTGAAAACCTGGATGGAATGCAAGTGCCGCGAGTGTTGTTGGACGGAAATCACCGGGAGGTCAGCCGATGGCGGCTGAAGCAGGCGCTTGGCCGAACCTGGGCGCGACGGCCGGAACTGCTGGCCGAACGAACGCTGACGGCTGACGAGGAAAAACTGTTACAGGAATACAAGGCGGAGGCAAGCGAAGCAGAGACGGGGCGCCGCTAAGCACGTTGGCGCGAATTCTCACCGAAGCTGCCTATAGCAAGAAAGAGCGAGTGTGCATATATGAGCAAGATTATTGATGAACTGGAAGCAGAACAGATGGAACGCGAGGTTCCGGATTTTTCACCGGGCGATACGATAGTCGTTCAGGTTCGCGTCAGAGAGGGCAGCCGCGAGCGATTGCAGGCATACGAAGGCGTCGTCATAGCCAAGAAAAATCGCGGACTGAATTCGGCTTTTACCGTGCGTAAAGTTTCGCACGGTGAGGGCGTTGAGCGGGTGTTTCAGACCTACAGCCAGGCTATTGGCGGCATCACAGTCAAACGGCGCGGAGATGTGCGCCGGGCCAAACTGTACTATCTGCGCAAACGCAGCGGCAAGTCGGCGCGTATCAAAGAAAAAATCTGATTCGGACGGAATCCTGCTGTGATCTGCAAGGGTCTTCTGCCGGTGATATCGCGGTCCTCAACAGTCGGAAGGCCGACGCTGAGCCTGTGGGGCCTGGCGGCGTTTTGCTGTGCTAGTCATGCGTTCCTGTCCGGTTGCAGCGTTGCATCGACGGCCGCAGCCGGCATTTCGGACAACCTGTCTCAAGCGATCGTCAATCAGCCCGATCCCGAACTGGTCGGTGATGCGTTGCCCGCCTACTTGCTGCTGATCGACGGCTTTGCCCTGACTGAACCCGGTAACGCTGGCATTCTCGGGTCCGCTGCGCAGCTCTACGCTCTCTACGCGACGACACTGGTGCCTGATGAAGCGCGCGCTGCCGCGCTCGCTGCACGGGCGAAAGACTATGGAGATCGTGCCCTTTGCGCCGAGGTTTCCCGGACCTGCGAGCTGGCCCAGTTGAACTTTGATGATTACGTTGCTGCCATCGGTAAGATCGGGCCGAGCAGCTCGGAGGCTTTGTTCAGTTACTGCGTCGGAAATCTGTCGTTTATTCGCACCAATACCGATGACTGGAACGCACTCGCGGATCTGCCCAAACTTGAATATGCGCTAGAACACTTGCTGTCTATCGGTGCGGACCAGAAAGCCGGCAGTGTCAATATGTACCTCGGCATCCTTAATACACTGAGGCCCGAGGCATTTGGCGGTCATCCCGAGCGTGGCAGGGCATATTTCGAAACGGCCATTGAACTGACTGAGGGCCGGGACCTTGCGGTCAAAGTTGAGTTCGCCAAAGGCTATGCGCGCATGCTGTATGACCGCGAGTTACACGATCAGTTGTTGAACGATGTCCTGGCTGCAGATGTCCAACAGCCCGGCTTTACGTTTTTCAACCAGCTGGCACAGCAGCAGGCAGTGGAGTTGCTAGCGACCGCAGATGACTACTTTTAAGCGACGCGTTCGTTAGAGGAATTGAACATATGTTAGTTAGTTGGCGGAATGGTTTTTATTCACTGCTGCTTGCCGCTTCAGTCGCGACGCTGCCTGCACCGGCCGTTGCGGCGGTCTTGAAGATCGCCACCTGGGCTCCGGAAGGATCGCAATGGATGCGTGAAATGCGTTCGAGCGCGGCAGCGATCAAAGAACGCACGGAGGGTCGCGTCGTCGTCAAATATTACGGCGGTGGCGTTATGGGCAACGACAAAAAGGTCCTGCGCAAGATTCGCATCGGTCAGCTGCAGGGAGGGGCGTTCAGCGCCAGTGGGCTGGTCGAACGCTACCCGGACATCGCGCTCTATGGGCTGCCATTAATTTTCCGCTCTCAGGCGGAGGTCGACTACATCCGTGAGCGCTTCGACCCGGTATTGATGGACGGCCTGGAGCAGGCCGGGTTCGTTAGTTTTGGCCTTGCCGGCGGTGGTTTTGCATTGATGATGAGTTCTGAGCCGGCCACTCGATTGGATGACATGCGCGGGCTGAAAATCTGGGTACCCGAAGGCGACCGGATCAGTAGTTTGGCCATGGTAGCGATGAACCTGTCACCCGTCGTGCTACCCATATCGGACGTTCTGACGGGCTTGCAGACTGGTCTGGTAGATATTGTCGCGACGCCACCGGTAGGCGCGGTGCTGTTGCAGTGGTACACCAAAGTGCATTACGTGACGGAGGTGCCGATCGCCTATACCCTCGGCCTGATGGCCGTCGACAAACGTGCCTTCGATCAATTAAGCGAACCCGATCAGAAGATCTTCCGTGAAGTTATGACCGCGACATACGACGCGTTTGAACAGACCAACCGGACGGATAACGAAGCAGCCAAGTCTGCGATGCAATCGAATGGTTTGGAATTTATTCCGGCTGCGCCCGGAACCGCGCTTGAATGGCGCAGGCAGGTGATGCCGACGAACATTGCATTCTGGGCTGAGGGAAGCTCCACGCCGGAGCTGTTGCCGCAAATGCTTGAAGCCCTGGATCGGTTTCGCACCCAGTCTGAAATCCCGTCTACAGCAGAAGCCGCCGCGGACAGGTGAACGAAACCAGCAGTAGTCCAGGGCCGCTCGCGCGCGCCGAGCGTCTCGGACGCCTGCTGGAAAATTCCGTACTGGTTGGGGTCTTGTCCGGGATGATCCTGCTAGCCGGCCTGCAGATCCTGCTGCGAAATTTTGTAGGTACCGGCTTTCCCTGGGCCGAGGAAGCGTTGCGGCTGATGGTGCTGTGGACCGCAATGATTGGCGCGGTGGCTGCCAGCCGTGAATACCGGCACATCAGTATCGATATTCTGTCCCGGTTAATGCCGCCGACGGCACGACTATGGTCGGCGTTGATCGTCGATCTGTTCACGGCTAGCGTGTCGTTCGCATTGTGTTGGTACTCCTACGAATTCGTCGCCGACGCGTTCCAGTACGATGACCGGTTGCTGGGTGATCTGCCAGCCTGGCCATTTCAAGCAATCCTGCCGGTCGCATTCGGCCTGATCGGCTACCGTTATACCGTCTGGTCGTTGACACGCGTGAAAGCAATCATTCAGCCGGAACAGTCAGCGTGATCTGGACCGGCTCGATCCTGTTGCTACTGGCGCTGCTCGGCGCACCTTTATTCGTGATCATCGCCAGTGGCGCAATGCTCGGCTATTTGGGCAGCGACATACCTTTATCCGCCGTTGCTATCGAGATTTTCGGTATTGCAGAAATGCCAATCCTGTTGGCGATCCCGTTGTTTACCTTTGCCGGTTACATTCTCAGCGAAAGTGACGCGCCCGGCCGTTTGGTCCGCGTCACCAATGCCATGCTGGGATGGTTGCCGGGCGGGCTCGCGATTGTCGCAATCGCGACATGCGCGCTATTTACCGCATTTACCGGCGCATCGGGCGTTACGATCATCGCACTTGGAGCGCTGTTGTACCCGGCCCTGGCGCAAGCCGGCTATGACGAGCGCTTCAATCTCGGGCTCGTGACGGCCGGTGGCAGCCTCGGCTTGCTATTCGCACCGTCATTACCGTTAATTCTGTACGGAGTCGTTGCGGAGGTGTCGATCGACGCTCTGTTTATCGCCGGGGTCTTGCCCGGATTGCTGATGATGGTGACCTTGTCGGCCTATTGTCTGTGGGTCAATCGACGCAATCGCGTGCCGCTGAGCAACTTTTCCTGGACCGAGGTCGGGCGGGCCCTGTGGGAGTCCGCGTGGGAATTGCCGTTGCCGGTGGTCGTGCTTGGCGGCATCTATTCGGGCTTCCTGGCCGTTTCGGAGGCGGCGGCGGTCACGGCCATTTACGTCGTCGCGGTCGAAGTGGCGTTCCGGCGCGAGATCCCGTGGTCGCGGGTGCCCGGCATCATGCGGGAATCAATGGTACTGGTCGGGGGTATTCTGCTCATCCTCGGTGCCTCACTGGCATCAACCAATTACATGATTGACGCCGAAATTCCGCAGCGGCTGATTGGCCTGGTCGGTGAACTGGTGTCCAGCCGCACGAGCTTCCTGTTTCTGCTGGTGTTGTTCCTGCTGGCACTGGGCGCAATATTGGATATCTTTTCTGCCCTGATTCTGGTTGTGCCGTTGATTTTGCCGGTTGCGGCAGAGTTTGGTGTGCACCCAGTGCATCTGGGAATCGTGTTTCTTGCCACCATGCAGCTTGGTTATTTGACTCCGCCGGTTGGTCTGAACCTGTTCATCGCCAGCTATCGTTTTGACCAATCCATTGTGAGAGTATATCTGGCAACCCTGCCGTTCCTGCTCATACTGCTGGTCGCGGTGATGCTCATCACCTTCTGGCCGGGGTTATCGCTGGCGCTGTTGGAAAAATAATTCCCCCAAACTGGGAGGGTTTGTAGTTGAGGTTCCGATGTATGAAACGCGCATTGACTACTGGTTTATTGTCAATTTTATTTTTGGTGCCATGCCTGCCGGTGTCAGCCAGCACCGATTCAACGATTGATACCGCTCGACTGCGGTTGCCGCCCGGCTTTCGCATCGAAGTCCTGGTGGCGGGAGTGCCCAACGCGCGATCGATGGCGCTGAGTGACCAGGGCACGCTGTTCGTCGGCACCAGGAGAAACGGCAACGTTTACGCAATCCGCAACGTATTTGGCGAGCGGCCGGAGGTATTGACGATTGCCACCGGAAGGCGAACGCCCAATGGCGTAGCCGTTCGTGGCGGGGACCTCTATCTGGCCGAGGTTGGACAGATTTCACGGTATTCCAACATCGAGGACCATTTGCCCGATGTGGGCCAACCCGAGATTATCGTTGACGATCTGCCATCGGCCAAATTGCACAGCTGGCGTTACATCGGGTTCGGGCCTGATGATCGCTTATACGTGGCGATCGGCGCTCCGTGTAACGTTTGCGATGAACCGAATTATGGAATGATTCTGCGTATGAACCCGGACGGCTCGGAGCGCGAAGTATTTGCGCGGGGCGTTCGAAATTCGGTCGGATTTACATGGCATCCTGAGTCGGGGGAGTTCTGGTTCACCGACAACGGCCGCGACATGATGGGTGACGACATTCCTCCCGGAGAACTGAACCGCGCGGGAGAGCCTGGTCTGCACTTTGGCTTTCCGTTCTGTCACGGGGGCACGATACCCGATCCGGATCCCGAACTTGCCAGTCTCGGAGCGTGCGACGGCGCAGAATCTCCAGTGCAACTTCTTGGCGCGCATGTCGCACCGCTCGGCGTTCGTTTTTACACGGGCGATGCTTTTCCGGACGAATATCACAACCAGGTTTTAATTGCTGAACACGGGTCCTGGAACAGAAGCGAAAAAATTGGTTATCGTGTCAGCCTGGTGCGTTTGGAGGGCGGTCAGCCGGTCAGTTACGAACGATTCGTGGAGGGCTGGCTTGACGGTGACGAAGTTTCCGGCCGACCCGTGGATCTGCTGGTTGCTCCGGACGGCGCGGTGCTGCTGAGCGATGATATGAACGGCGTGATCTACCGGATCAGTTACAGCGGCGTGAGTGACTAATCACAGTACACAAGGACACAACGATGAATGGACGTAATTGGTTCAGCGCGGTCTTCGGCGGCCTGTGGCGGGTTCTGGGTAAACTCGCGAGAGCCGTTAAGGTATTGATATTATTTATGTTTTTCTTGTTTCTGGTGACGAGCCTGTTCGGCGGTCGGATCCAGGTACCCGAGTCCGCGGCATTGATCGTTGATCCGGCCGGAATTCTGGTAGACCAACTCGAAGGCGATCCGTTGGAGCGGGCGCTGGCGCAGCTGCAGGACAGTCCCACGGACCAGACGCGGGTTAAGGATGTTGTCGACAGCCTGCGGGCGGCCCAGGACGATGAGCGAATCCAGGCGGTGGTGTTACGGCTGGGCGCCCTGCAAGGCGGTGGTTTGAGCAAATTGCAGGAGGTCGGCGCCGCGATCGATGAGATCCGGGCGGCCGGCAAGACAGTCATAGCGATGGGCGATGGTTATACCCAGGCCCAGTATTATCTTGCCTCCCGGGCTGACGAAATCTATATGCACGACTTCGGTTTTGTGTTGATCGAAGGCTTCGGTCACTACAAAGCCTATCTGCGCTCGGCGCTCGAAAAGCTGGGGATCGATGTAAACGTTTTCCGGGTAGGCGAGTATAAATCGTTCGTCGAACCATATTTGCGTGATGACATGTCGGAGGAGGATAAAACTGCCAGCCGCCGATGGTTAGCCGCTCTATGGGGTGCCTACCAGGCAGATGTTGTCGGCGCTCGAGGCCTGCAGCCGGGCGCGCTGGATACCTACGCGAACTCTACGGTTGAATTGGTGGAGGCTACCGAGGGAGATACGGCACAGGCTGCATTAAATGCTGGGTTGGTGGACGAACTCTTAGGCCACCAGGAATTTCGCGCACGCATGATCGAGCAGGTTGGTGAAAGCGACGATTCCGATGGCACCTACGCAAGTATCGGATTTCGTTCCTACCTGTCGGCGGTGGGGCCGATTGCGGATAAGCCGGCCGTTAACAACGACAACGTCGCCGTCCTGATGGCGACCGGTACGATAGTGGATGGGGACGCGTCACCCGGAACGATCGGCGGCCAGACCTTAGCCGGCCTCGTGCGGCGCGTGACCGAGGACGATTCGATAGCGGCGGTCGTGCTGCGCGTCGACAGCCCGGGCGGCAGCATGTTTGCCTCGGAGGTCATTTACGACGAACTCGAAGCGCTGAAAGCCGCCGGCAAACCGTTCGTCGTATCGATGAGTAGCGTGGCGGCGTCGGGCGGGTACTATATTTCGATGCTGGCCGACGAGATCTGGGCCAATGCGACGACGCTGTCGGGATCGATTGGCGTGGGCGCGCTGTTTCCGACGTTTCAGCGTGGACTCAGTTCGCTGGGTATACACGTGGACGGCATTGGCACAACCAGTCTGACCGGCCAATTCAGTCCGCTGCGAGAACTGGGCGGCGATGTGCGTCAATTGATTCAACTCAGTACCCAGGATGCATACTGGGTGTTCGTCAACAGGGTTGCTGCAGACCGGGACATGGATCCGGCGCGTGTCGACGAGATCGCCCAAGGGCGCGTCTGGATCGGAACGGATGCACTGGAGCTGGGCTTGATCGATCAAATTGGCGAGCTGCAGGATGCTATCGACGCCGCGGCGAACCTCGCCGGCCTGGAGTCGGGAAAATTCGGCGTAAAGTACCTGGACCAGGAACTGGACCTGCTTGAGCGAATTGTCGTGCGAATGGCCGGCTTTGCTGGAAATGCCGCCGCGAGGCTGGGTATCGCCATTGGGGGCAGTGCGCCCGGTCCGATGGACAAATTCTTGCGGCTCGTCGAGCAGGAGTTTTCTGAATTGATGCTGTGGAACGATCCGCGCGGTTTGTATTACCACTGTCTTTGCGGAGCCTGGTGACGGTTGCGGCCGCCATTCTGGTACCGATCGGGTACCGGCGATCCGCGTGAGACGTTTGCGACCAGAGGATGTACTCTGCGCCTGAATCCGGTTTCTCGGATCTCAGCCGGGCCGAATTATATTCCGCGGTTCACGTCTGAGCAGACCATCACGGTCAATACGGCGGCGGTTGGCGGTAACGCCAGCCTGTTGACGCTGGACGACGATTGATGCCGATTGCTTATTGAGGCCGGTTCTTCGGGTAATCGAAGAACACGGTCTTGCCATCGGCTGCCACGATTTCCGTCCATTCCTTGACGTCCAATTCAATTCCCACCATACCGCAGGTCGGTACATTGTCGATGTTGCGGTCGCCGAGTCGATTTGCCAGCTCTGTTATGCCGGGGTTATGGCCAAATAACATGACATCGTTGAAGCCGTTGTCCTGACGGGCGACAACCTGCAGGATCGTCTCAGGCGTGGCCAGGTACAACTCGGATTCGCTCTGTATGAATTCCAGTGGGTAGTTGAGTTCGCGAGCGATCAGTCGCGCGGTTTCCCGGGCACGCTTGGCCGGGCTGGTCAGCAGCAGCGATGGCCGGACGCCGAGTTCGGCGAGCCGCTTGCCCATGTCGGGGGCGGTTTTGTTCCCGCGTCGGTTCAGGGGGCGGTCGCGGTCTGCCAGTGACGCATCTTTCCAACTGGACTTGGCGTGTCGCAGTAGGGTAATGCGCTTTTGCATCGAGCGCAGCTCAGTTACAGCAGACCGACTTCAAGCTTGGCGGCTTCGGACATCATGTCCTGATTCCACGGTGGATCAAACACCATTTCGACGTCAACCGCCACCACGGTCGGAATGATGGCAACTTTTTCGCGGATATCTTCGAGCAGAATTTCTCCCATGCCGCAGCCGGGAGCGGTCAAGGTCATCTTCACCGCCACGCTGCGCTGGCCATCTTCGTTTGCGGTAGTGCAGTCATATATAAGGCCGAGATCAACGATATTGACCGGAATCTCCGGGTCGTAACAAGTGCGCATCTGATCCCACACCAGGGTTTCGAATTGTTCATCGGTTGCGTCTGGCGGCAGGTCGGGCGGCTCAACCGGCTCCTTTCCTAATGCGTCGGCGTCCGCACCCGCAACCCGGAACAGATTCCCTTCGAAATAAATCGTGAAGCTGCCACCCATCGATTGAGTCAGGTAGGCAAGGCTGTCCTTTTTCAGGTCGACCTCCGAGCCGGCCGGCACGACGATCGCCTTGACGTCTCGGCGAAGCACTACGGGTTCGCTGTCTTGTCCAAACACGATTACTGCCTCAATGTCATTCGGTGCTGACCTGGCCCGCGTCGCTTGGGCCATCAAGTGCGGCCTGTAGCGTTTTCCACGGCAGCGTCGCGCACTTGATGCGGGACGGGTAAGCCCGCACCCCGCCAAGCGCTGCGAGGCCCTCTATATCACTCCGGGCGGGCGATTCAGCGTCGCTTTGGAACATGTCCTGGGCACGTTCGGCGATTTCCCCGGCTTCCGACAAAGGCCGCCCCTGGATCGCCTCCGTCATCATCGATGCCGAGGCCAGCGATATGGCGCAACCGGTGCCTTCAAAGGCAATGGAGTCGATCGATTCATCGGCCAGGTCGATGTACACGGTGATTTTGTCGCCGCATAAAGGATTAAAGCCTTCCGCGGTCCGATCCGGCGCGTCGAGGCGCCGAAAATTCCGCGGGTGACGGCTATGTTCCAGCACGGTGTGCCGGTACATCTCCTGCAATTCCTTGTTATCGCTCATCAGTCAAACATCTTGATGGCCACGCGAAGCCCGTCAACCAGTTGGTCGATGTCCGCGGTATTGTTGTAAAACGCCATCGACGCCCGGGCTGTTCCGGGCACACCGAAGAATTCCATAACCGGCATGGCGCAGTGATGCCCGGTACGAATCGCTACCCCCTGATGGTCCAGCACCGTGCCGAGATCGTGTGGGTGTATCCCATCGACAGTGAATGACACTACGCTGGCTTTATGTTCCGCGGTGCCGATCAGACGAATTCCCGGAAGATTCCCGATGGCCTCGGTAGCATGGTCGAGTAGATTCGATTCATAAGCAGCAATGCGGTCCATGCCGACGTCCTGCAGGTAATCGACGGCCGCGCCGAGGCCGATCGCGCCGGCAATGTTTGGGGTTCCAGCCTCGAACTTGTACGGCAACTCGTTGTATACCGTTTTTTCGAAGCTCACGCTCAGGATCATTTCGCCGCCGCCCTTGAATGGGGGCAGTTTCTCCAGCAGTTTTTCTTTGCCGTAAAAAATCCCGATTCCGGTAGGTCCGAACATCTTGTGTCCGGAGAACGAGTAGTAATCGCAATCGAGTTGTTGCATATCCACGGATGCATGGGGAACGGCCTGCGCGCCGTCGAGCATTACTGGAACACCGTGCTCATGTGCCGCGGTGATAATGTCACCGACAGGGTTGATGGTGCCCAGCGCGTTCGAAACATGAGCCAGGGTAACGAGGCGGGTGCGTGGTCCGAGCAGGCTCCGATAGGCGTCGACTTCGAGTTCGCCGCGCTCGTTAATCGGCACGACTTTCAGTATGGCGCCGGTTCTTTCACAGAGCAGCTGCCACGGAACGATGTTGGAATGGTGCTCCATCCGCGACAGCACAATCTCGTCCCCGGCCTTAATCCCATCTTCGAGCGCATATGCCAGCAGATTAATAGAGTCCGTGGTTCCGCTAGTAAACACGATCTCGCGAGTCGATGCGGCATTGATAAATTGCCGCACTTTTTCCCTGGCCGCCTCAAAGGCGTCTGTTGCGCGTTGGCTTAAGGTATGTACGCCCCGATGCACATTGGCGTGATCCTTGGAATAGTAATTGCTGATCGCGTCGATCACTGATTGCGGGCGCTGGGCAGACGCTGCATTGTCCAGGTACGCCAGCGGCTGTCCATGGACAGTCTGATTCAGGGCCGGGAAATCCTGCCGAATCAGGTCGACGTCAAACGCATCGCCGCGATTCTCCGGCGATAGTGGCAGCTTGTCTCTCGCAACGGTCATGACAGGGGCTCCAGATCGGCATGCGCCAGACGCTGCTCGACAGCAGCGGCAACGGGCGCGCGTAATTCGGCGCTGCCTATTTGGTCAACAATTACCTGCGTAAACGCGGTAACCAACATGCTGCGGGCCTCCGCTTGCGAAATGCCTTTTGCCTGCAGGTAGAACATTGCGTCCGGATCCAGCTGGCCGGTTGTCGCTCCATGGTTGCACTTGACGTCATCCGCGTAGATTTCCAGCTCGGGCTTCGTATCGATTTCGGCGCCCGGGCTCAGCAACAGATTGCGGCTCTGGAGCTCTGCATCGGTTTTTTGCGCGCCGACTTGCACAAGAATTTTCCCGTTGAATATGCCACGGCCTTTGTCGGCCAGCACACCGCGATAATCCTCCCGGCTGCTGCAGTGAGGCGCTGCATGATCCACTACGGTGTGATTATCGATATGACCGTTACCCTGAGCCATGAACAGGCCGTGCAGCAAGGTCTCAGCCCCTTTGCCCCGCAGCTCGACTTGCAAATCGTTGCGGCTCAATCGTGCGCCCAGGTCCAGGTGTACCCCGTGGAACCATGAATCCTCGTCCAGCCGCACATGCTGGCCGGCCAGGTGAAAGGCGGACTCGTGTTCTTGCTGCAGTTTGCAATATTCGAGGCGCGCTCCCGGCGCACAGTGAATTTCGGTGATCGCATTGGTGAAGCTGGGTCCTGTGCTCAGGTAGTGCTCGACCACCGTAGCGCTGCTTCCGCGACCCAAACTGAGCAGCAAGCGCGGTTGGACCGTGGTTTTTTCGCCAACAGCGACATTGAGCACGTACAAGGTTCCATTTAATTGCCGGTCGTCGTCGGTCAAAAGAATGACGCCGTCGTCGAGAAACGCCGTGTTGAATGCGGCGAGGCTTGATTCATCGATGTCGGCGATGGTGCCCAAGCCTCGAGTGAGCCATTCGCTGCGCTGGTCAGCCAGGTCGTGAAATCGACTGATGTAAACGCCTTCCGGCGTCGGTACCCCCAGCGAATACTCAGGGTGATAGATGCCGTTGATGAACACCAAGGCATGCATGTCGGACAGCTGCAATCCCTGCGCCTCGACGATGCCGGCGTAATCTTCGCTGCGCTCGCACGGCGCGCTATCGATGTTATCGACAGAGCGCTCGGCGACTGCAGTCAGGTCCGTGTATCGCCAGTTTTCTTCAACAGTCGTCGGAAATCCCTGGTCGATGAAATTCTGCAGCGCCCGTTTGCGCAGTGCCTGCAGCCATGGTGCGCCGGAAGCAGCTGGTTGCAGCTGACCAAAGGCGTCACTATAAGACTGAGCGTGCTCCATGCTGGTATGTGAATCCGGGTTCATGCGTACATCACGAAGCTGTCAGCTGTTCGCGGCCCCTGCTCGCAACCCGTCGTAGCCATGCTCCTCGAGGTCGTGCGCCAAGGTTTTGTCGCCCGAACGGACGATGCGCCCGTCAGCCAGGACATGGACGAAATCCGGCTCAATGTAGTCGAGCAGTCGCTGGTAGTGCGTGATCAAAAGGAATGCGCGCTCATCGTTTCGCTGGCCGTTGACGCCGTTTGCGACGACCTTCAGCGCATCGATATCCAGGCCAGAGTCCGTTTCGTCCAGTATCGCCAGGGTAGGTTCGAGTACCGCCATCTGAAAAATCTCGTTGCGCTTTTTTTCACCGCCGGAAAATCCCTCGTTGACGCCGCGGCTCAGGAAACTCTCATCCATTTCCATCAGCTTTGCTTTTTCTTTGATCAGACGCAGGAATTCGATGGCGTCCATTTCGGGCTCGCCCAGTGCCTTGCGCCGCGAATTCAGCGCCGCCTTTAACAGATAAACGTTATTTACCCCCGGGATTTCGACTGGATACTGAAATCCCAGGAAAATGCCAGCGATAGCGCGTTCTTCGGGGGTCAGCGCGGTCAGATCCTGGTCCTGGTAACTGATGCTGCCGGCACTGATCGCGCAGTTATCGCGTCCGGCAAGCGTCATGGCCAGCGTACTTTTGCCGGACCCATTGGGCCCCATGATCGCGTGGACTTCCCCGGCTCCGACCTCGAGGTCCAGCCCCTTGATAATTTCACGATCCCCGACCGAGACGTGCAGATTGCTGATGTTCAGTAACATTTATAGGTTTCCGCTGTTCGTCCCATCATCCGACCGCCCCCTCCAGGCTGACGTTCATCAGTGCCTGCGCCTCGACGGCGAACTCCATCGGCAACTCGCGAAACACGTCCTTGCAGAAACCGTTGACGATCATGTTGACGGCATCCTCTTCCGAGAGTCCGCGTTGCCGGCAATAAAATAACTGGTCGTCACCAATTTTTGAGGTGGTCGCTTCGTGCTCAACGACCGCCGTGGGATTTTTTATTTCCATGTACGGGAACGTATGGGCGCCGCACTTGTCGCCCATTAACAATGAATCACATTGCGTGTAGTTCCGTGAGTTCTCGGCTGTCGGAAATATTTTTACAAGTCCGCGGTAGGAATTCTGGGCATGCCCCGCCGAAATACCCTTCGAAATAATTGTGCTGCTCGTGTTGGGGCCGATGTGAATCATTTTCGTCCCGGTATCGGCCTGTTGCAGGTTGTTGGTCACCGCAACTGAATAAAACTCGCCGACCGAATTTTCGCCGCGGAGAATACAACTCGGATACTTCCAGGTGATAGCGGACCCCGCCTCCACCTGCGTCCACGAAATCTTTGAATTTGGCCCGCGGCAGTCACCTCTTTTGGTAACAAAGTTGAATATACCCCCTCGACCTTGCTCGTCACCCGGATACCAATTCTGGACGGTCGAGTATTTAATTTCGGCGTCCCCCTGTGCGACCAGTTCAACGACCGCCGCGTGGAGCTGATTCTTATCTCTTTGCGGAGCAGTACAACCTTCAAGGTAACTGACATGGCTGCCCTCGTCGGCGATGATCAGTGTTCGTTCGAATTGCCCCGTATTCGCTTCGTTGATGCGGAAATAGGTCGACAGTTCCATTGGGCAGCGCACGCCTTTCGGAACGTAAACAAACGATCCATCGCTGAACACGGCCGAGTTCAGCGTGGCAAAAAAGTTGTCGCGATACGGCACGACCGATCCGAGATATTCTTCAATCAGTTCCGGATGCGTTTGCACGGCATCTGAGAAGGAGCCAAAGACGACCCCGGCCTCGGCGAGCTTTTTCTTAAACGTTGTCGCTACCGATACGCTGTCGAATACGGCGTCGACCGCAACTCCGGCCAGCTTGGCGCGTTCATGCAATGGGATACCAAGTTTTTCATAGGTCTCCAGTAGCTTAGGATCGACCTCGTCGAGACTCTTCGGCGCATCCTTATCCTGCTTCGGGGCCGAATAGTAAGAGATCTGCTGGTAATCGATCAGATCATGATGGACTTTTGCCCACTTCGGTTCCGTCATTGTCAGCCAGTGCCGATAGGCTTTGAGCCGCCAGTCCAGTAAAAACTGCGGTTCGTTCTTTATGCGGGAGATACGACGGATGACGTCTTCGTCGAGGCCCGGCGGAAAAGTATCCGCATCGATGTCGGTGACGAAGCCGTGCTCGTACGGACGTTCAACGAGGGTTTCCAGGTCTTTCCGGCTTGATGACATGGTTTTCTCCGCAATCCCGACTAACCGCCGCGGCTGTTCGGATTATGCATTGGCGATTGCCGCAGGTCCCGCAGCACAAATTCTGTTGGAGGTCGCCGCAGGTCCGACAGGCAAATGTCTTCCATCGCACTGCGGATCGCCCGGTTGATTTTTTGCCAGGCAGTGCCAACCTGACACAGCGGTTCCAGTTCACACTCGTGCAGGTCAGTACTGCATTCGGTTATGGCAACCGGCCCTTCGAGCACGTTCAGAATTTCGGCCGCAGTAATCTGCTCCGGCGCGCGCGCCAGGCGGTAGCCGCCGTCCGTCCCGCGCACCGAGCTCACCAGCCCTGATTTCGCGAGTGTTTTGAGCAGTTTCTGCACCGTCGGCAGCGCCAGATGGGTGCCGGCGGCCACGTCGCTGGCGGAACAAAGCCCGGCGTTCTTTCCGGCGAGGTGTACCAGGATCATGGTGCCGTAGTCGGTCAGTCGGCTGATGCGTAACATCGGTTTGTCCTCTGGACCTTAAATAGGACCATTTTAGTCCAATTTCGCCTGTCCGCAAGGCCCCGTGGGCCTTTGGCCCGCCGCGAGGGCCAGTAGTGCTATGCTATGCGCCGAATAAAATCAGGCCGGCATCCCGCCGGTTAACATAATTCTGCGAGGAGACGGGTGCATGACGGGACAGGATTTGGCGGCTGTGGCTGCGGCTATGGTGGCGCCTGGCAAGGGTATTCTAGCGGCCGACGAGAGCTCTCCAACGATCAAAAAGCGCTTCGATTCGATCGGTGCCGAGTCCACCGAGGACCAGCGGCGGACCTACCGGGAAATGTTGTTCACGACGCCTGGGGCAGCAGAATTCATAAGCGGGGTCATCCTGTTTGATGAGACTTTGCGTCAGGCAACGGCGGACGGCACTCCGTTTCCAGAGCATCTGGCGGCACAGGGCATGCTCCCCGGCATTAAAGTCGACACTGGCGCCAAACCGCTCGCCGGTTTCCCCGGCGAGAAGGTGACAGAAGGCCTCGATGGGTTGCGCGAACGCCTGGCCGAGTACCGTGAACTGGGGGCGAAATTTGCGAAATGGAGGGCCGTGATAGTCATCGGTGACGATCTGCCGACTAGTTTCTGCATTCACGCCAATGCGCATGCCTTGGCGCGCTACGCGGCTCTGTGCCAGGAAGCCGGTATCGTTCCGATTGTCGAACCCGAGGTGCTGATGGACGGAGCGCACACGATTGAGCGCTGTGCGAGCGTGACCGCTGCGACCTTGGATGAAGTATTTGCAGAACTGGCCCGTCACCGGGTCGACCTGGCCGGTACCGTTTTAAAGCCCAACATGGTGATTTCGGGAACCGAATGTCCCGAGCGTGCCGGGGTGGAGGAGGTCGCCGAAGCGACCGTGGTCTGCTTGACGGCGCACGTGCCACAGGCCGTGCCGGGGATTGCATTTCTGTCCGGCGGCCAAAGCGCTGAGGAGGCCACTGCTCATCTCAATGCGATGAACCGCTTGGGCCCGCATGCCTGGCAATTGTCTTTCTCTTATGGCCGGGCCCTGCAGGCGCCCGTGTTGAAGGCTTGGGGCGGTGACAGTTCGGCTTATGGCGCCGGCCAGTCGGCGTTTATCAAACGCGCCCGGTTGAACGCCCTGGCACGCAGCGGAGAATACGCACCGGAAATGGAGGCCGCCTGACCGCCAATTGCACCGGACATGACGGGCGTCGCATCTACACCGGACCCGGCGCGTTAAGATGCCAGCCGGCCGCCCATCCGTCCTCAGTGAGCGCAGTATCCACGCAAGGAGCAAAGGAATGAGAGCCAGATTCGCAGCGTTGCTGCCGGCGATGATAGTGGCGTTCGGATTGTCGGCTGATGAATTGACGCCGCGCGAGGTGGTTGAGGAGACCGCTTCGGGTTTGCAGTCAAAACTGCAGGGTAAGCAGGAATTCTACGCGGATAACCCGGACCAGTTGTACGATGTCATCAACGACATTCTGCTGCCGCATTTTGATGTTCGTTTGGCTGGACGCATGGTGCTCGGAAAACATTGGGGGTCTGCGACCGAGGATCAGCGCAACCGCTTCATTGATGCTTTCTACACTTTTCTGATCAAAACCTACGCGAAAGGCATGGTGGAGTTCGACCAAGATGGCCTGATAATTTTTGCGGAGCAAAAGCCACCGAGCGAGAAACGGGCTGTCATCATGACAGAATTACAATTAGACGACGGTACGCGGGTGGCAGTGAATTACAGTCTTCGCAAATCGTCAAAGGGTTGGAAAGTCTATGACGTGCGTCTGGACGGAGTCTCCTACGTACGGAACTACCGCAGTCAATTCAATGCCGAAATAAGTGCTCTCGGCATCGATGCGGTCATTGCGCGACTCGAAAGCGAAACATCGGACGCCGCGCCCAAAGGTGATGGGTAAGCACGCGGCGTATCAGAACTCTTCGTCTTCGAAATCTTCAAAGTATTCTTCATCCTGCGGCGGATTACCGTCGTAGATCAGGTATTCCCGATGCTGCAGATAGCCCTCCTTCACGAACAGGTAGGGGTCGAAGGCCTCGTCGATCTGTTCACTGACCAACAGCAACGAAGCGCGCTGCTGGATGAACCAAATTGCGAGAGTCCATGCCCGGACGCGGTGATTATCAATATTCCAGACGGGATTCAGCCATAAGAAATCGACCAGGGTGCCGGTGCCATCCCGAATGGTGCTCGGGCCAATGATAGGCAACACGATGTAGGGGCCTGATGGAACGCCCCAGCGGGCCAGGGTCTGACCAAAATCCTCGCGACTATCAGGCAGCCCCGCATCGGTTGCCGGATCAAGAAACCCCAAAACACCGACGGTCGAGTTGACGACAAAGCGGCCAACGTCGGAGAAGCCCTGCACAAACTTTGCCTGCAGGAAGGAATTGAAAATGACCACCGGGTATCTGAAATTGTCGTAGAAGTTTGCAATCCCGGTTCTAACCGGGCTGGGTGTAATTTTTTTATAACCGGTCGCCAGCGGTCGCAGCAGGAAGCGATCAAAGCCCTCGTTGAATTTGTAGACTGGCCGATTGATGGCCTCCAGTGGATCCGGGTTCGGTTCTGCCTGGGTCGCGCCCTGGTTCGCGCAACCGCAAAGAAGCGCCGCGGCCGCCAGCACGGTGGCCCCGGTTCGAACCCTACAAATGAAAATGTGGCGCAAGCTCCGCAAGCAATCCCTGCTCACCGAATTTATTTCCCAGACTTACCGCGTTGCTGAGCCTGACTGGGCATATACCCCTGCAGTTGTTGCAGTCTGGCGAGAAATCGTGCTCGCTGGACGCTTTCCAGCCCGGGTATGCCGAGCGCCAGGCGTAGCTGGTCAATTGCCATGCGCAAGTCACCATTCAGCAGGTGATACTCCGCCATGTAGTAGTGCGCATCGGCCGTGTCCCCGGCCTCGTTGGCCGCGATGGCAATCAATCGGACCTGTTCGGGCGTAGGCGGCACCTGATTCAGCAAGTCCAGCAAAATTTCATGCGCCAGGCCGGGGTCGCCATATTGGAGCAAAGCCTCTGAGTACCGAACGGTCAGGGGCACGTTGCGGGGGAACAAATCCATCGCCTGCTCATAGGTGGCGAACGCGGCCCTGCGATCGCCCAAGCCCATTTGCGCCTCGGCCAGTCCGGTATAGAAATGAATGATTTCCTCGTTGGCTTGCAGCAGTTCGGCAAACCGTTCGCGGGCGCCCTCGTAATCTTTCATTTCGAGCAGACTTAGGGCGATTCCGTATTCGATACCGATATCCCCGACGTTTTCGGGCTGCTTCTGTTCATTGATGAAGTAGTTGAGCGCGATATCTGGTCGGCCGCTCGAGAAAAAGCGGACTCTGGCCTTAGTCAGGCTGTAACCGATCGTATCGGATCGATCAACCTCCGGGTACTGATCGGCGCGAGCGCGGGATTCCGCCACTCGATCGGTGGAGACTGGGTGAGTCCTCAGAAACTCGGGGGTCCGGGACCCGGAGGACCCCGTTACTCGTCCCATGGTTTCAAAAAAGTCGGGCATACCCATCGGGTCGTACCCCGCGCTTGCGAGCACACCGACGCCAACCCGGTCTGCCTCATATTCATTGCTGCGAGTGAAACCGATCTGCTGCTCTATCGCCATGCCCTGCGAGGCCTGAATTGCACCTTGCACGATATCGCCGTCGACTCCTCCGGCTACACCAACCAGGATGGCGCCGAGTAAAGCCGCCATCGTGAAAATACTCTGCTTTTGACTGGCATAAATTGCCCGGGAGATGTGCCGCTGGGTGACATGTGCAATTTCATGGGCGAGCACCCCGGCCAACTCGCTTTCGGTTTCGGTTGCCAACAGCAGGCCCGAATGCACCCCTATGACGCCGCCCGGCAAGGCAAAAGCGTTGATTGCCGGGTCATTGACGACAAAAAAGCGGAACTGCTGATCCCCGTTCTGGGCGTGCGCGCCGAGATTTTGACCGATGCCTTGAACGTATTCCTGGACCTCCGGGTCCGTGAGTATATTGCCCGACGCCCAAATACTCTTATATATAGCGCGCCCAATCTGCGCTTCCTGCTGTTTGGACAGTACCGAATCGGATGGGCTGCCGATATCCGGCAGGTCTTCCGATTGAGCATAGATCGACGGGCTGGCAAGGCTGAGCGATACGACGAGTGCGATGAGGAATCTGTTACACATGGGAGAAAATAGAATCAACTACAAGGAGTTTACGGCCTCCAATACCTCGTCGACGTGACCTTTAACCCTGACCTTAAGCCATTCACGCCGCAATTTGCCCGCGGCGTCAATCAAAAACGTGCTTCGAACGATGCCCATATGCTTCCGGCCATACATGTTTTTCTCTTTAATCACGTCGTATAGCTTACAGGCCTTTTCATCGGTGTCGGCCAGTAGATCAAAGGGAAAGTTAAATTTTTTCCTGAATTTTTCATGCGAAGCCACCGTATCTCGCGAAATTCCGAGCACGACCGTATTTTTCCGTTTGAACTTGACGTAACTTGTGCCGAAGTCCTGCCCCTCGGTAGTGCAGCCGGGCGTATTGTCTTTAGGGTAGAAATACAAAACCACATTTTTGCCCCGCAACGACTTGATCTCCACATCCTTATCGCCGGTAGCGGGCAGTTTGAAGTTCGGGGCAATCTTTCCGATTTGTGCCTTGCTCATCTTGCCATTGGCCTTAGCTTCGAATAGTCAACGTCGGCTGCTCGAATTTCAATCAACGCTGGGCCGGTTCGATAATCGCATCGAGATTGCGTTCCTCGCAAAACTCATGAAATTCATCCCGCAGGTTCGCCAGATGAATGTCGCCGGGAATATTGACCGTCATTTGCACAGCAAACATTGCGGCTCCCGTATGCGGGGCGTTGTAACTGCGGGTATTTAGTTCCGCGATCTCAAGGTTACGACGAGCAAAAAATCCAGCCAAATTAAGAACGATACCCTCCTGATCAAGGGATATCGCATCGACGTTGTAAGGAGCGGCCGGCGCAGTCTGATTCTTCGGCGTTGTGGACCGCAGGTTGATGGTCAGGTCCGAACTCTCCGTCAGTCGCGGCAGGCTCTCCTGGATTTTTTCGATCGAATGCCAGTTGCCGGCTACCAGCATCAGCACCGCGAACTCGGATCCCAGCGTCATCATCCGGCTTTCCCGTATATTGCCGCCGGCCGCGGATACGGCTTCACTGATATCGCGGACCAGCCCGGCTCGATCCGGCCCTATCGCTGTAATTGCAAGGAATTTTTCCATTTTTGTCTGTTGACGCTTAGCCAATCAAGGAAAGGCAGTGTACCGAGAATTGTCCGGGCATCATATTGTTGGACCGCAGTCGAGGGCAGAAGATCGCTCGATTCCGGGCATAATGGGCGGGTATTTTGCTAGACAGATACTGGTGCTGCGGGCCGTCTACGACTCCCTCCGTACGGCCCGCATCCACTTGCGATCAATTCGGGGCGCAAGTACCATCGCCGGTCCAATAGCTTAGTCGAAAACAATGTTTAGTCGCAGCCTGGTAGCACTGGTTACACCGATGTCGTCCGACGGGACGATTGATTTTGCCAGCTTGGAAAAGCTGGTGGAATGGCATATCGAGCAGGGAACAGATGCGCTTGTCATCGCCGGTACGACAGGCGAATCAGCTACGCTGAAAAAGCCCGAGCATTTCGATGTCATTGATGCTGCCGCCCGTTACGCAAACGGCCGTGTGCCCATCATTGCTGGAACGGGTTCCAACTCTACGGCTCAGACCATAGGTTTGTCGCAAGCGGTCGGCGAGTTGCCGATCGACGCTTATCTCATCGTAACGCCTTACTACAACAAACCAACCCAGGAAGGACTTTTCCAACATTTCACAGCGATAGCTGATGCTGTCGACAAGCCGATAATGCTATATAACGTGCCGGGCCGAACCGCAATCGATTTGCTACCGGGAACTGTTGCACGCCTGGCGCAGCATCCAGGCATATTCGGTATTAAAGAAGCCACGGGCGAACTCGATCGTGTCGAACAAATCCAGAATGCCTGTGGACCGGAATTCCGTTTGTATAGCGGCGACGATCCGACAGCTCGTGAGTTCATGTTACGCGGCGGACATGGTGTCGTCTCTGTCACGGCAAACGTGGCGCCACGAGCGATGCGCGAAATGTGCGAGGCAGCGTTGTCAGGTGACGCGCACGCAGCAGCAGACATCGATGAAAGCCTGGCGGGTTTGCACCGCGAGTTATTTATCGAGTCCAACCCGATACCGGTAAAGTGGGCACTACACCGCCTCGGGTTAATTCCGGAAGGGATTCGATTGCCGCTGACGGTTCTCGCACCAGAGCACCAGGGAGCCGTCGACTCCGCCCTGCAGCGGGCCGGACTCATCGAGGGGTAGCAAATGAAACGGCTGCCGCTGGTACTGGTCCTGATCACGGTCCCGTTGCTATCGGGCTGTTTTTTTGGCGGCAGTCAATCCTGCAACAAGGCGCAGGAATACCAATCCAGTAAGAGCGTCAAACCGCTTGAAGTGCCAGCTGGTCTGGAATCACCCCAGGAACCGAATAAGCTCGTCATTCCGCCCGGCGAGAAGGAAACGCAACCGAGGTCCAAAGGTGAGCCGTGCCTGGACGAGCCACCGGATTATTTCGACACTGACCCGGTTTGAACCGGATAATGGCCTGCTGTAACCTTCTGCGCGCTGTAAGCCGAGACCGGAGAGGTGGCCGAGTGGTCGAAGGCGCACGATTGGAATTCGTGTAAACGTTAACCCGTTTCGTGGGTTCGAATCCCACCCTCTCCGCCAGAACTTCGTCTATCTTATTGATCTATAAAGTGTTTTTAAGGCTCATGTAATTTCACCCCACAATTCATCCCACATTTGGGACTTCTTGGGAATTTCCGCGAAATTCCGTTATCGGGGTGAAGCGGACACTCAGAATGGAGAGTTTTTGCTCAGCTGGGCCCCGGTTTTCGCCGCGTACCCTTTTTAGAGATTAGACACGACCCTTTGCCTAGACCAGCGATGCCGTTTCGGATCCTAGCCCTGCCAGCGTCGACTGAGACTGCCAGCACTCGAAGGCGGTAGGCCGTTGGTCTCGGCTATTTGCCTGTATGCTTCGGATAGATCTGAGGCCAAGAATATGCGCTCCAAGGCGGCGCATATCCGGAGAAACGATTGTGCCAACGGACGAAAAACCAGGAAAAGCGCGACTTGATGCCGGCGTCTGGTCGCGAAAGCTCCATCACTATTGCAAGCCGGATGCGATTCGTGGCACACGCGAACTGGCGATTACGTTGATACCTTTTGCGATCGCCTGGTTCCTGATGCTCTTAGCATTGGAGAACGAGTATCTATGGCTTTACGCGTTGCTGCTAGTGCCCGCAGCGGGTTTCTTGGTTCGCCTGTTCATGATTCAGCACGACTGTGGGCACAGGTCGTTTCTAACGAGTCGACGGGCTAACGATTGGGTTGGCCGCACGATTGGTGTGTTAACCCTCACGCCATATCATACGTGGCGCCGCGATCACGCGATTCATCACGCTACCTCAGGGAATCTCGACCGCCGTGGCATCGGGGATGTGGACACGCTGACCGTCGCCGAGTATCTGGCGCGCTCCCGATGGGGGCGCCTTCGCTACCGCCTTTACCGGCATCCTGGAGTGATGTTCGGCCTTGGACCGTTCTATCTTTATCTGCTGCGGAATCGTCTACCTCTCGGCTTCATGCGGGCAGGGTGGCGGCCGTGGTTCAGCACGATGGCGACCAACGTGGCGATCGCCGCTGTGGTTGTCCTCATGATCTGGGCCGTCGGCCTCGAGCACTTCCTGCTGATCCAGGTTCCGATTGTGCTGCTAGGCGCTGCGGCGGGAATCTGGCTCTTTTATGTGCAACATCAGTTTAGGGAAACGTATTGGGCGGGAAGTGAAAGCTGGAACGTGCATGACGCCGCGCTCCATGGAAGCTCGCACTACGATCTTCCGAACCCTCTGAAATGGTTCACGGCGAACATCGGCGTTCACCATGTGCATCATCTATCGAGCCGGATTCCGTTCTATCGCCTACCCGAAGTGCTGCGCGACTATCCCGAGTTTCTGAGTCTCGGCCGAATTACGCTGCTGCGAAGCCTGCAAGGCTTGCGTCTGGTGCTTTGGGATGACGAACGCCGACGACTCATCTCCTTCAAGGAGCTGCGCACCCACAAACGGGTACACTCCTACACATGAATAAGATCGAACCGAAAGCCGATACCGATTACACCGTCGAGCCGTACGCCTTGGGCTTCGATATTCAACCGATCAAGCCCGAGGCCGGAGACGTGCTTGTCCTAACCTTCGACTGGGCGCCGGAGCGATGGGCAAGATAAAAAAAATGTCCGGACAATGAAACCCCGACAGTGGTGGGGTTTCTGCCAGGCATTCGAGTGTCCGCTTCTGGCCGAAAGCGGACACTCCTAGGTGTGTTCGATCTGTGCCATTTTGGTCGATTCGGGGGTGCGCGCCTTGCCTGGCTTCTCTGATCAATTGATTGTTGATCCCAGCAGCGGGATTGGGCTTCAGCCGAGGCGTTTCTCGAGTTCGGGAATGATTTCAAACAGATCGCCGACCAGGCCGATGTCCGCGATCTCGAATATTGGTGCTTCGGGATCCTTATTGACAGCGACGATG
>PVMK01141034.1_pt1 | contig 61404 bp, 56 predicted proteins | sample 1853481 | NCBI WGS metagenome assembly PVMK01 (sample SAMN08533507, study PRJNA380276) | Marine sediment metagenome, whole genome shotgun sequencing project.
CAGCACCGCCAACACCAAGACCACCTTTACCAATACCCGGGAATATGGCATAGCCATAGGCTGAACTAAAGTGTTTACCAATTTTCGGATTTAGTTCTTTAAAATCCGCTATAGTCTTGGTTGCTTTACTGACGTCATTTTCCTGGGTGTATCCGTTTATTGAAAAAGCAATAAGAAAAATTAAGATAATCGTGAATTTTGTTTTCATAGTTTTAAATTAAGTTAGTAAAATTAAAGTGTAAATATACAATAATTTGCAATTCCAAAATAACTAGACTAAATTTAGTAATAGGATTTATTTATACTTTGAAGCTTTTAAAAAAAATCTTAGAAAAACATATTCTGCTGTAGATAAAAGGCTGGAGATTAGAGATAAAAAAACCAGTTACAATGTGTAACTGGCTCGATCTGCCTACCTCTAGGCAAACCGAAACTAACCAAACCTATATCATTTTCGAAGCAGTTTTAAACTGTTCTTCGATGTTTTGTCGTTTTCAGACTACAAAGATAATATGAGCTAAGGTGTTGTCTGCCGACATGTGATGTCATATATAAAAAAAACCTGTCGTTTGATGACAGGTCTTATGATTTTTATATAGTGATTGAAGTTTTTATTTTGAGGCATAAAAATTTAGGGGTAGATAATCTGAAGTGTTAAAATCGAAAGGAGCATCTGCCTCCTCATTCAATAATTCATGTGCCACCAAGTTAGACTTATCTTCGTTATAAGCGTTAAAATCTTCTGGCAAATAATCGTTTGTATTAAAATCTAAAAGAGCATCACTCTCTTCATGCAATATGTTATACTCTTCTCTCATTTCAATATCTGAAACTGTAGGTAAAATATTATTTGTACATGTTATTTTTTCTGAATCAAGAGGAATCTCCTGGCAATTTGGTGTTACAAATTCTGTTTGTATAGTTGTTTGTTGTTTTACAGCACTTTCATTTGCGTTTGAAACCATTACTGCAAATATTATTGTCAACGCGGCGATAGTTAATTTTAAGTTTTTCATTAGGTTATTATTTAGATTAAATATTTAGTTAGACTTGTTTAATTAACAGAACGATAATTGATCAATTATGTTACAGAATTTGATGATAAATAAGCAGGAATTAAGAAATATTTAACCTTTTTCAATGGTTTGTTTCAATTCATTAAGGAACCCTTAACAAAATTTACAGATTAATGGCGATTTTGATTTCAATCAGTTAAATCGTTGATAGAGATCATTTAATATTAGTGATAAGATGCATAATTTAGGTGAAATTTATTAACTTAGAGGAAATTATTAATTTAAATCTCATAATATGAACATAACTAGTAAAATCAATCAATACTGGGTTCACTTTCAAGCAGGACCTATTGAAAACAATCTTACTCATCCCCGTACGATTATCAAATGTTATCAAGATAACGATTATGTGTTGCAGGCAAGTTTCTATCCTGATAAAAAAAGCCTGCCTGATAATTATTACGATGTTAATTCCAAATTGGTTTACTTACGTTATTCTATGTCTATGTATGCTCACATTTTAGATATTTTAAGAAACGAAAAACCAATTTATTTTAGTTTTTCTGAAAAATTAAAACTAGGGTATATCAGGACTGGAAAAGAACCGGTTGGAGAAGGTGAAATAGAAGAAAGAGAATTAGAAGGAACGACAGATCTATAGCTTATTACCGTTATTTGGTTAAGACGAAGTCTGAATTTTTATTTCCGGATTCTGAAATGGCAGCACAATGTAATTTGCTCAGAATAATTGAGTAATATTTAATAGGTCGTAAAATGTAATTGGCTTATTATGCTTATCTGTTGATCTTTTTTGAGTAATTATCATGTCTTTTGAATCGAATGATATTGCCATCTTTATCTCTTTCGAATACCATTGTTTCGCCTAATTCTTTATCATCTCTTATTCTGCGAAAAATGTCATTTTCAATATGTTTATAAAAGGTCATTGATTTACCCGGAGATTCGGACGGAAGTGAAATGGATACTAATTTACCTTCCCATGTAGAAATGTATACTTCACTCCGCCAGGGCATTTCATTGTAATATCCTTTATATTCATCCAGACTTTTCTTAGATTGTTTATCACCTGAAGTTTCTATATCTTTCTTGTCTTTCACTTTACTCATAATTTCATAAATACCATTTACATATTTTCGTGGGTTGGTGCCACTGGCATTAATCATAATGGCAAAAGCTCTTTTATTCTTGAGATCCAATTCCAAAGCCGATCGATATCCAGGGCAAGAACCTCCATGTCCGACCCAGGTGCTACCGTTTGGCCCCTTATAAACTCTAAACCCTAAGCCCCACGTTAGCTTCCAATCGGGGTTTGTCCAATGTACAGATTGCATATATTTGAGAGTAGATGGTTTAAGAATTTCTGTGAGGGTCGAATCTCTTAATCGAAATTGCCAGGCGGCAAATTTTCCAAGATCAATCACATTTGATGAGTAGCCGGCAGCAGGTTTGATTCCATTTGCCTGAAACAGATTTACTTTCTCCCTTTCGCCTTTTCTATTGATCACATTATATCCAATGGCCAACTGATTTCCGTATAATTTTTCAGGTAAAATAGTCCGGGTGTCATTCAATTCAAGAGGTTTGAGTATATTTTGTTCTACATAACTATCGTAGGAGATTCCGGAAACCTCTTCCACTATTTCGCCTAACAAAGTAAGAGCGAGATTACTATATTGAAAATAGGTAGACGCCGGATAAAGTGTCTCCTGTTCACTTAATTTTGAATCAATTTGCTCAGTGGTTGGAAAAGGGAAATCGGGTCCTGTCCAATAGGGGTAACCTGCCTCTCGTGGTAGACCGGAAGAATGAGTAAGTAATGTTCTAATAGTTATGGGGCCGCTTTCGGGGTATTTCTGCTCTAGATCATATTCGGGTAGCAAGTCACTTATCTTGTCGTCTAATCTAAGTTTCCCCTCATCATATAATTTCATAATAGCAACCGAGGTAAATAATTTAGAGATGGAACATATACTGCATATTGTTGAAACTTCCGTCTTGATATTCTCTTGTACATTGGCATTTCCAAAAGCACCTGACCATAACACCTCTTGATCTTCTACTACGATAGCGGTGATACCCGGTAATTTTTCAAAATCTTTTTGGGCATCTAACCATACTTCAACCAAATTAAAAGCCTCGGTATAATCCTTTTTACTTTTTTGTGAAAAAATACTTGTGATAAAAAAAGCAAGAAGGAGAGTAATATAATATTTATTCATAATCTCATTTTAAATGAAAACTGTAATCCTGTGTTCAGGATTACAGTTAAGGTTAGACATATAGTACTTATTTAATAATGAAAATTGCTCAATAGGTTTGTTTAGTAGAATTAAATTCTGATACATCTCAATATACAGTTTATTTTTTACCAGTCAATTCTTTGATCAATTCAACCTCTTGTTGTTTGTAAGGAGTACCATCGTTTCGGAAAATTTCATGAAACCAAAGCTCCGGTTCTGATCCGTCAGGAATAGGTTCATCCCAGGCATATTTTGTGTTCGACTTACCGTCAACAAGCCCCCAATTAATTGCACCAATGTTCTGATCTTTTAAAATAGGCATGATATTGCCAAAGAGACTGTTGTTTCTACGTGCCATGTATTCTGTACAAAGCATAGGTCGTTTCAGTTTTTTAAGAGTGTCAATGGCCAATTGATGTTGTATTTCATCAGAGTAGTTGTGATAAGTTATTATATCTGAATTTTCCAGCATGAATTCGTTCAGGTCCGTTAAACTCGGGTTCCATACTCCGGCAGATATAGGCTGAGTTGGATCTATTTCTCTTGCCCATTCAAAGACATTTTTTAACAGAGGCATTGATGTATTACCATATCCTGAATTTCCCGGCTCATTGTATAGGTCCCAAAGTATAATTCTGTTGTCATTCTTAAAGGAAGTAAGAATATCTTTTACATAAGCTTCGAGAACAGGTGATAAATTATCCGAAGTAAAAAGAAGTTCACCCGGGTCTCTGACCCATCCTGAATTATGTACTCCCGGTTTTGGAAGTGGCTGTTCGCCCACTTTATAGGTTGGATTCCAACAATCATCAAAGAACACAAAAATCGTTACTATTCCATGCTTGTCAGCAACTGATAAATATTCATTCATCCTGTTTTTAAACCCTGACTTGTCTACTTCCCAAGCTGCATGGTGCAAGTATACTCTCATACAGTTCAATCCAATGTCTTCTGCCCATCCAAGCTCTTGATCCATAGATTGCCGGTCAAATGTTTCTTCTTGCCAGGTTTCCAATTGGTTTATTGCAGTACTGGGGTTAAAATTAGCTCCCCGTAACCAGGGTTTATTTGCACTCCATGTATTTGCTTTTTCGACCGACCATCTGCCTGCAATTTTTTTTTCTTTTTTATTATTTAATTCATTTTTTTGATTTATACAACCTACAAACGAGATTTGGAATATTATGATTGTTAAGATTAGGAATGGTGCTTGTCGTTTTAGGTACTTCTTATGAGGCATTTCAGTGATATTTTCTTATGATAAACGACAATATACAGATTTATTTTTTTATAAATCATGTTATTTGGCAGTGGTTTTATTTTTGTTGACTAAGGTTTTGCAATGGATAATTATATTGAGAATATAGAGTTTACACATCACGCGGAGCTCATTTAATGTTACTACTTAATTTTTTTTCGTATATTAGATTTTAAATCAAAAGCAAAAATGATACTTATAGCACAAATCTTAATAATCTTATTTTTCATTTTTAATATGGGTAAATTGATGTATGATTATCTCGATGAAGTAAAAGAGGTTAAATTTATAAACATGGTATTTGTAATGGTATCCATTGCTGCATTGATATTCTTAAATTACATCATTATGTAGTAAAGGAGCATTAATGAACTATAAGTACAATCTACAAGATTAGTACAATCTACAACTAGAATAATAATAACTTACCTTAGGTTCCCCTTGTGCATATAAAGATTAGTATAAAAAAGCCAGTAATATTTCTATAACTGGATATGGGTTTGGTAAGTTAATTTCAGTCTAATTCGGCAATTTTTATTATAATCTAATTCTATAGTTTAATTTAAAAAGACCTAGATAAGCTATTCTCTAGATCCTCATACTCAAAATATTACTAATTCAGGTTTTAAAATATTCGTTTAAATCATTGGAATCAAATAATAAGCTAATTTCACTATACCCTCTTTCAACTGCCTCATCTTCAACAGCCCGGATAAGTTCTCTTTTGCTTCGTGTATTAAAATCTCTTTTAAATAGTTCTTTAATTAATAACAGCCATGATAATTGTTCAGAAGGCAGCTGCAATATTTTATTGTTTAATGTCATTGTATAAAAAATAAATCTCAAATGATACTCAATATCAATCGGGATAAAAATAGTTCAAATCCAGTTTAGATCATTATCGAGGGAAAGTATAAAGATAATATTTGATTAAATATTTTACAATACCCTTGAGGGTATAGAATTAAATGAATAAAAATATTGCTAAATAATAGATCTCTCATGACAGAATAATATTAATTCTTTAGGGCTATGACAATTTGATTTTTTAAAAATATGTTTTCGATGGGTTGCAACGGTAAATTTACTTATTTGCAATTGATCTCCAATTTGCTTATTTGTGTGCCCTTTTTCAATTTCAGAGATAATTTCTGTTTCTCTTTTTGTAAAAAACCCCTCATACACCTTGTAGATTGTCTTTTTAAAAGCCTCATCATTTAAATTACTCGCTCTGAAGGTCCAAGTTATCTTTTCGGTATTATCCATACCGGTGATATCCGTAAATCTTTCGGAAGAACAAATTGGAGTGTAAATTACGTAGTAAAAGTTCTTAAAGAGTCATTTGGTAAGGATAGTATACAAATACGTTCAAGTAATCCGTTTTATTTCATGACATCTCAAAATATAAGGGAAGATGAAAACAGGGTAAAACAAAGACGCTATTATACTTTTACAAGAGCGGAGGTGGATAAACTCAATCCTAATAGCAATCTCAAACGCACAGTTGATAATATTGATGATATTGATAATGACAACAAACTCCCTTTTTGAAGTTTGGGTTTATTTGTTACACTGTTACGGCTTTGTTACACATGATTGAATTTTGTGTAACAGGGCTAAGCTCGTATTTCAAAAGGGCTAAGCCAAGCTTGTTACACTGTTACACTATATTTTAAAAAATTATATATACAGGGGTACACCTTATAGGGGGCATAGCCGCATATCCCAACTTCAAAAACACGTGTAACATGTAACATTTTCAAGGAATGACACCTAACACCCTGTTTATCAAAAACTTGATTTGTTACACCAAAATCACGTGTTACACGTCAATTTTAAAATCAGCTAATTTTTTTATTTTATTTTGAAGTTTTTGTTTAAAAAAACCACCCCCCCTTTATTGCCCCAAGTCCAGCCTACATTCCAATGCCCCGATTAATTTTGAAAGTGAGTTTGTGACAGTTGGGTTGTTTTGGGAGGGTCTAAGAGTGTCGCTCAAAATTTTAATATCCTACTGCCACAAACTAAATTGCTGCAAATTCTCGTGCTAAAAATCAAACTTCAATTTAAAAGACTTACAACTAACAAAATTCAGCCAATTATTAAAAATTAAGATATATATTTGTTCTTATCTCATTTTTTTTTATAATAGGGCTTTATTGACTGTTATTTTGAGTCAAAAACCAGTATAAGAAAGGTTTAACACAAGAGGATGATATAAGCTATAAAGACTTTACACAATAGTTACCCACGAGCTGAAAAAATGCCAGCAAACATTCAAGCACATTTCATTTAACTCATACCTCACAAAATAAAAAAATCTTTCATCTTCTCCGAAATGCTAATGATAGACTGTAGTATAAACTGAATACTACAGTTAGCTTTACGAATACTAAAATCATCTGAATTATGCCTGTCCGCTGACTTTATTAAATGTTCATAAGTATAAAATCTATCTATTAAAATTAACCCTTTAAAAATTCGTTATTAACTGACACTAAACGCTCATAATTATGCGTTATAGTTTTGAGTCATTTAGAGTGGGATAAGACTATCAGAAAACTAGCCCGGAATTCAAAGTTTTTTTATTATTTTAGCCAGCACCTTTAATAATATACTAAAATTCCAGTAGAAACCTTTAAAGGTTAGTTGTTCTAAATGCGAGTACCTTTAATGTAAATTAAAACTTATGCAGATTACAATTAATAGAAAGGATGTAATATTTAGACCAGATTCCAGTAGGGTAATTGCTCGTTTTCATTTTTCGGGTCATGAAAGAAGCAAGGATATCCTCCAGAAGATAATTAGTCTGTCTGAACAAGATGTCAAAGAAGAATTGGTTAAGGTTCTCAGAGATTTTTCAAAACGCCACAGAAGCATATCAACAATATTTGAAAATAATTTCAATAGGCTGTCACATTTGATAAAGGAAATGGATATGAATCCTGATGATCTGGATGAGTTTATGAAACCGTTAATTGGATCTTATTTCACTAAAGAATATTCCATTGAATCTGCAGCATTTTTTAATCCTTCAATTGTTGAAGATCCGGATCAAAGTGAATTGAGCAATGGAGAAAAAAGGGTAATATTGAGTTTCAGAGCCACTGGGGAGGGGCATATATCTTCTATTGTATTTCGAAGCGGAATTCTTGATGAAAACTGTAACCTGCGAATTGAAAAAGTAGGTAAAATGCTGGATGAAGCGGAAAATATCAAACGATATTCTTATAACAAAGAATCGTTTATTGAAAGCCTTCACGAATTACAGCACAATTACGAAGCAATTACTACCAGTGTATTCTCTAAGCTAGGCGAAAGCTTCACCTATGGTCAACTGAAAAAGAGTGTTCAGGATACAAAAAAAGAATTTACATTGTCTCCCACTAAAGAAATATTTTTCGATGAAATTGTGTGGTTGGCTTCTTCACATTATGAAATTAAATTTTCTTTAGACACTGCTATTTCGGAAAGAGTTATTTTCCCTGTTTCTTCTAATGAAAGGAATGGAATTGAGGATGCGCGGTTTGTCAAATTTATCGATGATAATGGCGAAGTAACTTACTATGCAACATATACTGCTTATGATGGGGTTACAATCTTACCGAAGTTAATTGAAACTAAAAACTTTTACCATTTTAAAATTACTCCTATCAACGGAAATGTAGGTAGGAATAAGGGAATGGCCTTGTTTCCCAGGAAGATTAACGGCAAATATGCCATGCTCTGCAGAATAGATGGAATCAATAATTATATAGCTTTCTCGGATAAAATTAATATGTGGAAAAAAGCAGAACTCCTTCAGGAACCAAAGTATCCGTGGGAAATTGTACAGATAGGAAACTGCGGATCACCGATTGAGACAAAGGAGGGCTGGCTTGTTTTAACACATGCAGTTGGGCCTATGAGAGAATATGTAATAGGAGCAAGTTTGTTCGAACTTGACAATCCCGCGAAAGAAATTGGCAGATTAAAAACTCCACTATTGATTCCCAATGCAGAAGAAAGAGAAGGGTATGTGCCTAATGTTGTATATTCATGTGGTTCATTAATCCATAACGGTATGCTGGGAATTCCATATGCCATGTCGGATTTTGCCTCGGCATTTGCCACAGTTAATTTGGACGAGCTTCTCATTGAACTTAAAAACTCAAAATAGTTCAGGTAGTTTATTTATTCGCTCCTAACGATTTTCAGGAATTATATTTAAATAACCGTTATCTGTCAGGCAACAATTTAGTTATAGTGATTAATTCTGTGTTATACTTATCTCGGACTTTGTGTCCTTTTCCGGCTTGATGGATTTTTTAGTTTGAAATTCATTTACATTTTGAAATTCTTTGTAGGCATGCGATACCGTCAGTCGGGAGATTAAATACGCCAATGTACTTTCAGCTCCCTGGTTGCGATTCACACCATAACTTACAAATCCATCACAGCACCCTTTGGTTTCAAAGTCATATAGGCTCATTCTAAGATCATTTTCACCAAGAAACCACATAAATGATTTGTACAGCAGATTAAGATATTCTCTATCCTCAGTTACAACAAAGGCTTGTTGGTACATTAAAACCATGGCCATGGCATCTATGGGTTGTTGAGCATAAACAGAACGTTTCTCATTTTTTCTATACCATTTCTCATTTCCAATTACCGATAAATAATTGTCTTTAATCGTATGTCTCGTGAGAAATTTCATCGATTCGAGTGCGATTTTAGTAATTTTATAATCGTTCAATATTTCAACCGAATGTAACAAAGCCAGCGGTAACATTCCATTATCATAGGCTAGTAAGGATTCAAACCATTTCCAATCGGGAGTTTCGTTTTCCTCATAGTGTTTAACTAATTTGTAGGTAAGGTTTTTTAACTTTTCTGTCATAGAATCGTCAGAATTATTTCTCAGGTAATGGCTTATTCCAATTATTGTATTGGCTATACTCCTGATGGATTTTAATTTTTCAAAATTGGGAGCAGCTTTAAAAAACACCTCTCTCCCTGATTGGTAAAATGCATCGTTTGGTGCGTTACCCAATAAATAGCCTAAGGCCCAAATCGCCCTTCCAAAAGAATCCTCCGAGCCAACTTCATCCAGGAAATTTCTGCTAAAGCTCATAAAATTTCTGAAAGTGCCATCCGTATTTTGCATATAATGGATATAACTTAAATAAATTGGCATTAACTCAAGTGCCCTGTTGTCTTTCATTTCCTTATATACCATTGATGCCATTAGCAAGGCCCTAGCATTATCATCCAAACAATATCCATCCTTTAAGTTTGGGATACCAAATTTTGCATGTTGAATAATACCTGTATCATCAGTTAACCGATTGATGTGATTTAATAAAAAAGGAGGTAATATTAACAAGTCCAATTCCTGATCTTTCTTTACGATTATCTCCTGATCATTCTTTAGGATGTTTTCAGTAAGTGCAACATACTTTTCTCCTATTATGGGCCAGGTAATTTTCCGGCCAAAATCATATGCCTTTCTTCTCAATTTTTTTAGTTCGTCGGGATGGTCTATGAGTTCTGTTAAGATGTTGGTAAGACCCTTGGTATCATTAAATTTAAAAAGTTTGCCACGTCCTTCTGCCAATAGTTCTACGGCATGCCAATAGGGTGTGGATATAACAGCCGAACCAACTCCTACAGCATACGAAAGTGTTCCACTCGTTATTTGAGCTTCATTTAAATAAGGGGTAATATAAATATCTGATGCACATAAATATTTGAACAAATCCTGTGTACTTATAAACTTATTGAGAAATAATACATGCTTTTCAAGTTGAAGATTTTTTACCAGGCGCATTAAGAAACCTCGATATTCTTCACCGGAATACCTCAATACGTTGGGGTGTGTTTTACCCAAAACAATATAAATAACCTCCGGATGTTTTTCTACAACTTTCGGCAAAGCTTTTATTACTGTTTCAATCCCTTTGCCACGTCCGATAAATCCGAAAGTAAGGATAATTTTTTTAGTCTCGAGTTTGAATTCTTTTTTCGATTTTTCCTGATTAAAATAAATATCCGGGACACCATGCTCTATAAGTACAATTTTTTTCTTTGGAACCTTATAAATACTTACTAGGAATTCAATGGCTTTGTGGCTCATTACTACTATTTTAGATGCCATTTTACAAATTTCTACCAGCACAGCCTTTTCATTATAAGAAGGAGATTTTAGAATAGTATGTAAGGTTACAACAAGGGGAACCTCCAACCTGTGCAACAAAGGAAGGATATATACACCGCTTTGACCACCAAAAATACCAAATTCATGTTGAAGAATACAAAGATCTGTACCATTGAGATTAATGAATTTAACCGCCTTTAAATAGTCTTCCTGGTGTTCTTGCCTGATCGTCAGCTTTACTTCTTCAGGGTATTCATAGGTCAGGTTATTATCGTTTAGTGCTATAACAAAACCCTCATGCCCGGATTCACTCTTTTTATTACCGTTTAACATGGATTTGAACAAGTTATTGGTAAAGGTTCCGATACCACATTCCCTTGGAGGGAATGTTCCTATAAAAGCTAATTTCATAATTCCCCTATTTGATATTCATAAAGATAAACAATAGTAATAACCTGATGAAACGGGCTGTTAATTATTTGCTTACTTTTTTACCATTTATTAGTCGTAAATCAACCTTTTTACATAGCACCCCGAATCTTTGGAAGAGGGGAGTGGATTTTGTGCGGAAGGAAAATGAAAGTTAAGAGTTGTCTTCAATGTTAAGGCTTGCCGTAATTAACTGAATGTTATGATTCTGAATAATTCAGTCGATCCAATCTGTGATGATGAATTTCAAATGTTTATGAGTAAAAATCTAAACTCTTTACAAAATTGCTTCATTTCCATGTACGCCTGTACTAAGACGGATGGCACCTTCTACATAATAAATAAAAATTTTACCATCATCAACTTGATTTTCAAAGACCAATGATTCGATCCTATATTTCTCTTGGTGAACACAGAGGATTTATGCGTGGTAAAAAGGAATATGAAGTTTATAACAAGAAAGTTGAACCATCCGATTACGAAGGTCTACTGAAAAATCAAGAATTTCTGAACATTTTAATTGGTATACGACAAGTAAATCGAAAATTATTAAATTATCGTAATGTACTTCAGACAAGGACAAAAGAAATTCAAGCTGTAATTGAAAACGAATTGGAAAACCGTATAAATAACGAACCACCGACAAAGAACCGAATTATAATCCAAACAGATTTAGTTGTCACGATAAATAGATAAGCAACACTGTTGAAAAGTAATACTTGTAAGTGACCCTACTAATTAATTTTAGTGGGGTTTTTCTCAAACCACAAATACATATTATCTAACATCCATTGTTAATTATTTCCATTTCCGAGGTGGTTTTTCACTTCTCCTCTAAAGGCATATTATTGATTTTTAATAATTAAAATAATCTCCCCCGATAAAATAATACCCCAATTCGGACATTAATTTGGTCTATTCGTCCTAATGCATCTGTCTTTATGAAAACGAGTTCTTAACTTTCTAAGAAATAACAATTTAATTAAAACCTATTACTATTATGAAAAAATTAATAACATGTTTATTGCTGTTTACAGTCTTTGCTATCGGTGCGCAAGAATCTTATTGGACGAACTACACTTTTATTGTAGAACCTGAGAATGAGACCGTCGTCTTTACATTGATCGACGATTATTTTAAGGAACACAAAACCGAGGGAGTTACTGTATCCATGTATGCCAATCACTTCCATGATTCGGAAAATAACGCAACGCATATGATCGTTTTTTCCGGTTCTTTAGAGGCTCTGGGAGGGATGTATGGAGTCGGAGGAGATGCCTGGGATTTGCTCGGAGCACGATTGGATCACCATATTAAAGATGGGTCTGGAGCAAGAATGGGGACCATGAAAAAATCCTTCGGTGATACTGACGGCGATTTCCCCATACAACGTTACTATATATTGGATGTCGAAGATGCCGCAGCATTTAAATCAAGTATAACCAAGTTCAATACTGATCATAAACCCGAAGGAAGGTTTGTTATGATGGGTAACATTACTTCCGGGGTTTCTCCTGAAGGCGAGAACCATTGGGTAATTGTTGGCTTCAAAGATTTTAAAGGGGCCATTGGAGGTGCCAATGCAGGTTTATCAGCCTCACAACGTGCTGCCCGTGATGCCGGCTGGAAAACTTTCCAAGAGAACAATGGAGATGTAAGAATGGTGCGTTCAGGCTTAAGAGTTCGTTTGGGACAGTGGTAAACTATCATAGTGACAAAACAAAAAAACCTCCAAAATGGAAGGTTTTTTTGTTATTAAGCTTATTTCATAGTTACTCATTTTTTAGTATTCTGAAAATCATACCACCCCTTATCAATTCATCAGGACGTTTATTCTGAGTGAGACTTTCCAGCACACACTGTTGGACCTTCGGATAAGAATCATTATAAATAACTTCTAATTCTCCTAAACTATATTTTTTTAGATCTATCATACTCCAAAATTAAAAAAGCTAATTGAGACAGTAGTAAGGAAAACCCGTACAATTGGTAAGGTAAAACCGTAATAATTTTTTATAAGATTGCTACATCTCTAAACAATACTTAGAACAATTCATCCCTAACTTTGGTGTGTATATGAAATATACAAAATACTTCGCAATATTAACCAAAGAAAACGGACAGCCGAATCTAAGTACAGAACAATTTAGACGTATGATGAATATTGTTTCAATCGAAGGAATTATAATGGGTATGAACCGAATTAAAGAGAAGTATAAGGATACTCAGTACTACTATAAATACGATTTGGATATCTTCAAACACCAAAAGGTGTTAACTAACCTGACAGGAAATTTAAAGGTTGAGGATTTGTTTAGGGAGATGATGAGGTTTTCAAGGGATTAGAATTTGACCATAATTTTATGACATGACAGAATTCCAAATAATTGACCCAAGAGGAGGGGTAAGGCATTGTGTAGAAGGGAAGGGGTATTATTAACTACCATACAATAATCGTACATTATAATAAAAGAAAATCCATAAACAATTATAATATAATCATTTACGGATTTAAAAAGTTGACCCACAAGGATTCGAACCTTGACTGACGATACCAAAAACCGGAGTGCTACCGTTACACCATGGGTCAATAATTGTGCTTAAGTTAGTTCGGTTTAAGCAGGCGCAAATTTAAAACAAAGTTTTTGTTTAACAAAACAGTTTTTTCTTTTTTTTAAAAGGTTAAATTTCAGTCCCTAATAATTAACAATTTATTTGCTTTTAATTTAGTAAATTCGCCACAGTTTTAAATTGTAAATATGCACTCATTCAATTATAAAAAGTACAATACCCTACTGGGTTGGATTGCTTTTTTTGTCGCACTGATCACTTATATTTTAACTCTGGAACCCACAGTTAGTTATTGGGATTGTGGTGAGTATATAGCAACTTCGGTTAAATTGGAAGTGGGACATCCACCGGGGGCACCCCTGTTCCAGATGTTAGGTGCATTTTTTGCCATGTTCACTTCAGATATTTCTGAAATAGCTAAAATGGTGAACTTTATGTCAGCCCTGGCGAGTGCATTTACCATATTATTTTTGTTTTGGACCATTACAGCCCTGGCAAAAAAAATATTAGCAAAATCCTCTGAAGAACTCTCACAGGGTCAATCTATAGCAATACTCGGAAGTGGTTTGGTTGGTGCCCTGGCATATACCTTTTCAGATAGTTTTTGGTTTAGTGCAGTAGAGGCAGAAGTGTATGCCATGTCCTCTTTTTTAATGGCCTTGTTATTTTGGCTGGCATTGCATTGGGAAGCAGAAATGGATAAACCCAGAGGAGATAAATGGTTGCTTCTAATAGCATTTATTGTAGGACTTTCTTTTGGAGTGCACATACTTTCACTGTTAGTGATCCCTCCAATTGTATTTATTTATATTTATAAGAAATATCCAAAACTAAACACAAAGCAGTTTATCATAGCTAATATTATTTCAATATTGGTTTTGGCTTTTGTATTTAAATTATTGTTTCCTTATACTTTAATATTTTTTAGTGCGTCGGAGCTATTTTTTATCAATACTATTGGCTTACCATTCAATTCTGGAAGTATCATTGCCGGTATTGTGCTGGCGGGGCTGTTCTATTTTGGATTAAAATATACGCGTAAGAAGAACCAATTTGTGGCCAACCTTGTCATCTTATCCGTGTTGTTCATTATGATTGGATTTTCATCTTGGCTGATGCTACCCATTAGAGCAAATGCAGACACTACCATAAATGAAAACAATCCTTCAAGCGCTAGAGAGCTATTGGCTTATTACAATAGAGAACAGTATGGCGATGCGAATGTTTTTTATGGTTCTTATTATTCAGAAACAGGAGAAAAAGATAAAAGCAAACCTTACCGTGATGCCAAACCAAAATATGAGAAAGATGAAAAAGCAGGTAAGTACATAATAGTGAATAATTATAAGGATGCCATGATCAACTATTCGGATAAACACAAAGGCATAATCCCTCGTATGGTCGATCCAACACCCAGTGTGGTAGCAAATTATAAAGTAGTTGCAGGCATCCCGCAAAGATCAAAACGCAGGCCAAGCTTTGGGGAAAATATTTCCTTTATGATCCAATATCAATTTGGATATATGTATGGAAGATACTTTATGTGGAATTTTGTGGGGAAACAAGATGATATTCAAGGAAATTTAAATAATCATGGCAATTGGCTAAGCGGGATCAATTTTATTGATGACATCAGATTAGGTTCTCAGGAAAATTTGACCAGTGATGTGAAAAATAATAAAGGAAGAAATAAGTATTATTTCTTACCCCTCATACTGGGATTAATAGGACTTTTTTATCATTTCAAAAATGATAAGAATAATTTTTATATACTTCTTTTATTTTTTGCCTTTACAGGATTAGCTATCATTTTTTATACCAATCCAAAACCATTTGAACCCAGAGAGCGTGATTATGCGGTAGTGGGGTCCTTTTATGTGTTTGCAATTTGGATCGGTTTTGGCGTCTTGGCCTTGTTTGAAAAATTCAAGGATAAATTTAAGCCTACTCCCCTAGCTTTGTCCATTGGGGTCATAAGTTTGTTATGTGTACCTGTTTTAATGGCAAAGGAAAACTGGGATGACCATGATAGATCGGGCAGATATTCAACATATAATAATGCAAAGGCATATTTAGATTCCTGTCAGGAAAACGCCATTATGTTTACCATAGGAGATAATGATACCTTTCCACTTTGGTATATGCAGGAAGTGGAAGATTACAGAACAGATATAAAATTAATTAATACGAGTTTATTTGCAAAAGACTGGTATATAGACCAGCAAAAACGACAAACCTATCTGGCAGCGCCAATACCCGGTCAATTAACTCATAATATGTACAGAGAAGGTTCCCTGGATGTTGCCTACCACTATCCATATCCGTTTCCACAGTTTAAGGATTCGGTGATGGATATTGATTATTTTATGAAATGGATAGCATCTGATGATCCAAGGACAATGATCGATTTTGAAGATAATGGTCATCCTGAAAAGATTTATCCTACGAATAAATTGAGATTAATGGTTGATAAAGAGGCAGTTCTAAAAAATGGGATTGTTGCTCAAAAGGATGCCGATCTAATTGTACCCTATATTGATATTACTATCGCTGAATCGGCTTTGATAAAGAATCGAATTTTAATGCTGGATATTTTAGCTAATAATAACTGGGAACGTCCAATCTATTTCACTGGAGGGGCTCAGGCAGCGGAAGAATATATCTGGTTAAAGGATTATTTGCAATTGGATGGATTGGCATATAAATTTGTTCCTATAAAAACACCAATAGGAGATCGGAGTTTTATGGATATGGGAAGAATTGATACGGATTCTATGTATGTCCATGTTAAAGAATGGAGCTGGAAAAATTCAGATGGGGATATTTATGTAGACCCTGAAACAAGAAAGAATAGTATTTCGTTTAGGAATAGTTTAGGAAGACTTGCCGATGAATTTATAAAGGAAGGCGATCTAACAAGAGCGGAAGAAATCCTGGATATTTCGATTGATAAAATGCCAATTGAGAAATATGGTTATTATCGATTGGTCATTGGGCATATCGAGTCTTATTATTTGGTAAATAAGCCTGAAAAGGCAAGAAAAATTGCAGAATTCTTAATTAATAACTTTAAGGAACAGATTAACTATTACAGCGGTTTGAATTCCTATGAGTTTTCTCAAAATTTCGGCGATTTGGAAGGGTCATTGGATCTGTACAGGTATATCATAGCAACTACTGTTGAATTCGATACGGAAGAATATTCTGGAAAATTAAAGGAAGATTTTATGACTACAGTGAACTTGCTTGAAGAGGTATTGGAGGAGAAAGAGTAGGAATACGTAATTATCTTTTGTCAGATTAAAAAGCAATTCGAAATAAATGCGCATTTATCCTGTAAAAACACCCGGAATAGTTCAAAGTATTTTTGGAAGGTATAGATGGCGTTTCCAAATTGATAAGAAACCTGCTCACGGGCAAGACAGAGAAGTCTATCTCACTTTTGATGATGGTCCGATTCCGGAAATAACGCCATGGGTACTTAAAAAATTATCCGAATATAACGCAAAAGCTACCTTTTTTTGTGTGGGTGAAAATGTAAAAAAACATCCACGGATATTTCAAAAAATAATTACCGATAGACATTCTGTGGGTAATCACACACACAATCATTTAAATGGATGGAGAACAAATAAGGAAGAATACTTGAATAATATTGAAAAAGCGGAGACAAGTTTTCAGTCCCGATGGCTATCGGGATCAGTCTCAAGTCCGCATAGATATCGGGATCAGTCTTCATTACAAAAACAAACAACTCCCAACCACCAACTATCAACTAAATTATTCCGTCCGCCCTATGGCAAAATAAAGACAAATCAAGCAAATAAGATTATTAAAAAAGGATATGATATTGTCATGTGGGATGTCTTGAGTGGTGATTTTGATCTGTCCTTAAGTAAAGAAAAGTGTTTAAAAAACGTCCTGAAAAATACGAATTCCGGGAGTATCGTAGTATTTCATGACAGTGAAAAAGCCTTTAAAAATTTGAAATATGTCTTGCCAAAAACATTGGCGTATTTTACAGAAAAAGGATATGTTTTTAAAGCTATTTAAACGAATGATTTTCTTCTTCAATAATAAATATCAACCGTAAATATTGAAATCTCCGGGTGAAAAAATAAGTGATTCTGATGTTTTAAATGGTTCTCAAAAGTTATAGTATTATTAAAATCTTTCAACTTTCAACTTTAGCCATTACACATATTGCTGTACCAGGCTTATTAAAGTATTTGCATCTTGCGATCCTGTTTGCCGCCATTTCATTTCGCCATCCTTATAAATAATAAATGTGGGATTTCCTTTAATTCTAAGAGCTGTAGCTAATGTTTCATTTTTTGAAACATCAATTTTTACTACTTTGGCTTTATCCCCTAAGGCAGCAGCAACATCTCGTAAAGTGGAGTGTAAATCACTATTCCCTTCATCCCAATCTGCATAGAAATCAATTAGAGTAGGTATTTTTGAACCAATTAATTCGCCAAACTTCGTCATATTATTTTTAATTTTCTACTTCTACAAATATAACATTTTATCTCGATAACCTTTATAAACGACCAAAGATAAGTCGATTAAGAACAATATTTATCATAATTTTAAGAGTTTGATCTAAATTATTCATAATCATTGCAGTTCGTAATTTTAAATTAAAGTTTTAAACCTAAGTAATAGCTACATCTTTTTCTATGATGGATCTTTCAGCGAATACCTTAGCATCATTAATATCATAAAATAGAGTGATATAGCTGTAGTCAGGAATATATAGAAGATCTATCGCCCAATGGAATTTGTTTATCAATTTTCAAGAATATTATTATATATTTACAAGACCTTGATTTCAAAATGTTGACATTTCAAACGGCTCTGAATGATTGATATTAAAATGTATCTTTCAGCAATAATTTTTAAAACCATATTATGAACAAATTAAAAGATTGGATGTTTTTTTTCATTATGATAGCTCTATTTTCTTGTACAGAGAAATCCAATAGTACTTCAGAAAATGATACTGTTAATACTGAAATCGCTGTAGCGGAGTCGGTCGAAGCTTTGAACGATGCTTTGATCAACCCGGAGAATGCTTTATTTGATCAACTCGTTATGGAGGAACTATCTTATGGGCATTCCAGTGGTAAAGTTCAGAACAAAGAAGAGTTGATAGATGATCTGATCAATGGATCTTTTGATTTTCAATCAATAAATATATCGGATCAAACAATTGATATTATTGGAAAAACAGCAATCGTGAGGCATATTTTGTCAGCAAAAGCTGATAATGCCGGAACTCCGGTGGAAATACGAATTGGAATTTTTTTAGTATATCAGATCCAAAATGACCAATGGAAACTTCTTGCCAGGCAAGCGTACAAATTGTAAAAGATTTCCGGTTTTTGATTTGGTTTTTATTAATATTCCAGGCACCATTAACATGACGAAAGCAATAAATTAATTCTATAATACGCGTCATTTTTTGTAGTTTTGATCTTCTTTTCAATTTCTAACAGATGCCTGAACAAAAACGACTTTTTTTATTAGATGCCTTTGCCTTAATTTTTAGGGGATATTATGCATTAATCAAGAACCCAAGAATAAATTCTAAAGGAATGGATACCTCTGCAATTCTTGGATTCACCAATTCACTTTTGGATGTTATAAAGCGTGAGAAGCCGGACCATTTAGCGGTTGCATTTGATAAAGGCGGATCTGTAGCAAGAAAAGATGCTTTTCCGGAGTATAAGGCCAATAGAAAAGAAACTCCGGAGGCAATTAAAATCGCCATCCCCTATATTCATAAAATATTGGAAGCTATGAATATTCCAATTATTGAAGTGGCGGGTATTGAAGCTGATGATCTAATTGGTACACTTTCTGTTCAGGCCGACAAGGCCGGATATAAGACCTTTATGGTGACACCTGATAAGGATTATGCACAATTGGTAACTGAAAATGTTGTTATGTATCGTCCTGCAAGAATGGGTAACGGGATCGAGATTTGGGATGTTGAAAAAGTAAAGGAAAAATTTGAAGTTGATGATCCGAAACAGGTAATTGACTATTTGGGGATGATGGGAGACGCTGTAGATAATATTCCGGGTTTACCCGGTGTTGGCGATAAAACGGCTAGAAAATTCATAAAGGAATATGGTTCCATGGAAGGCTTGCTGGCCAATACCAATGAGTTGAAGGGGAAACTGAAAGAAAAAGTGGAAGACAATGCCGAATTGGGTCTTTTATCTAAGCAATTAGCAACCATTATGTTGGATTGCCCGGTGGAATTTCATGAGAAGGATTTTGAGCTTAGCACACCGAATTTTCAAAAAGTATCTGATGTATTCCAGGAATTGGAATTCAGAAGGATGCATGAAAATTTTAATCGAATATTTAAAAACCCTGCCGAACAAACTGCTGCCATTGACGTAAAGGTTTCTGCTTCCGAGGGAATAAAGGAAACGGTCAATAAAACAACTTCAAACGAAACTCAGCAATTAGATCTGTTTGCAACGCCAACAAATGTATTAGGAGAAGTTATTTCGGGATTTAAGGAAGCCAAAAGCACAAATCATTTTTATCAATATGTAAATACTGACTTGTCTCGTAAACTTCTAATAAATAAGCTGTTAAAGCAAAAAAAGTGTTTGTTTTGACACTGAAACCACAAGTTTAAATACGATGGAGGCTGAGCTAGTTGGTATTGCTTTTTCCTATGAAAAGGGAAAAGGATATTATGTTACTTTTCCTGAAGACAGGGATAAGACAGGGATCATTCTTCAATTGTTTCAACCGTTTTTTGAGAGCATGGAAATTGAGAAGATTGGCCAGAATTTAAAATACGATATAAAGGTGCTGAACAACTTTGACATGAGAGTCAACGGTCCAATTTTCGATACCATGCTGGCGCATTATCTCATTAATCCTGATATGCGACATAATTTGGATGTTTTGGCGGAAACATATCTCAATTATGACACCATTTCTATAGAAACTTTGATCGGAAAAAAAGGAAAGAATCAAAAATCTATGAGGGATGTTGACCTTGTAGAACAGACCGAATATGCTGTTGAAGATGCTGACATAACCCTTCAGTTAAAAGAGATATTTACACCTGAATTAGAAAAGAATCAACTATCTAAACTATACAATGAAATAGAAATTCCATTATTGAGTGTTTTGGCAGATATGGAATTGGAAGGGATCAATGTGGACGTCGATTTCTTGAAGAGTTTGTCGGAAGATCTAACAAAGGATATTCTTGATTTAGAAAGAAAAATATACTCTGAAGCTGATGTGGAGTTCAATTTGGCTTCACCCAAACAGCTGGGGGAAGTGTTATTTGATCATTTAAAATTAGTAGACAAACCAAAAAAAACCAAAACTGGCCAATATGCCACGAATGAGGAGGTACTTTCTTATTTGGCTCCAAAGCACGAAATTGTTGCTAGAATTTTAGAATGGAGAGGATTGATAAAGCTTAAAAATACTTATGTTGATGCTTTGCCTAACGAGGTTAATAACAAAACTGGCAGAATACATACTACCTATAGTCAGGCAGTGGCCGCAACAGGAAGGCTAAGTTCTAACAACCCCAATTTGCAGAATATTCCAATTAGAACAGAAAGAGGAAGGCAAATCCGAAAAGCGTTTATTCCTCGAAATAAAAATTACACACTTTTAGCTGCAGATTATTCCCAAATTGAATTGAGGTTAATCGCCGAATTAAGTGGCGATGAAGTAATGAAGGAATCTTTTCTAAAAGGAGAAGATATACACCGTTCAACCGCCGCAAAGGTTTTTAATGTACCGCTTGAAGAAGTGACAAGAGAGCAACGAAGTCATGCTAAGACCGTAAACTTTGGAATAATTTATGGTGTGTCAGCTTTTGGGTTAAGCAATCAAACAAATTTAAGTCGTAAAGAGGCTAAGGAGCTGATAGAAACCTATTACGAAACATATCCAACGCTTAAAAAGTATATAGCAAAACAAATTGATTTTGCTCGGGATAACGGATTTGTAGAAACAATTTTGGGAAGGCGCAGGTATCTTAAAAACATCAACTCACAAAATTCTATTGTTCGTTCCGGTGATGAACGGAATGCGGTAAATGCGCCTATACAGGGTAGTGCTGCTGACATTATCAAAATTGCAATGATCAATATTCAGCAAGTTCTTAAAAGAGATAATTATAAATCTAAAATGCTATTGCAGGTTCATGATGAATTGGTTTTTGACATTCATAAAGATGAATTGGATATTCTGAAACCACTTATTAAATATGAAATGGAAAATGCGTATAAACTTTCTATTCCATTGGATGTTGAGATGGATGTTGGTGATAACTGGTTGGAAGCTCATTGATTTTACCCATAATAAAGTATGGAATTAATTCTTTTTGTTTAATATTTCATCCTTTAAAAGTGCGAAGTATTTTGCCAAAGAATTTCTTCTGAAAAACACATTAAAATATCTATAATTTCCTATTTACTAAATGGATAAATAGTTGTAGTTTTGCAAACTCTTTTATGTGAAGAGAAAAATAAATATTTAATCATACAAAAAATTTAATTGTGGATACATTAAGTTACAAAACAGTATCAGCTAATAAGAACACCGTTAATAAAGAATGGGTTTTGGTTGATGCAGACGGTCAAACGTTGGGTCGTCTAGCTTCTAAAGTAGCATTGCTAATTAGAGGTAAACGTAAAACTAACTATACGCCTCACGTTGATTGTGGAGACAATGTAGTTATTATCAACGCAAAAAAAATTATTTTAAATGGAAAAAAGTGGGAGGATAAAATTTATATCCGTCACACCGGATATCCTGGAGGACAAAGAACGCTTACGGCGAATGAATTATTTGCTAAAGATCCGACTCGTGTTGTAGAGAAAGCTGTAAAAGGTATGTTGCCAAAAAACAAACTTGGTAGTGTTTTATTCAGAAATTTATATGTTTATTCTGGCAGTGAACATAATCAAGGAGCACAAAATCCCAAAGCAATTAACATAAACGACATTAAGTAATATGGAAACTATTCACAAAATAGGAAGAAGAAAAACTGCTGTTGCTCGTATATATCTTACAGAAGGTAAAGGTAGCATAACTGTGAACAACAAGAAGTTTGACAAGTATTTTACAACGGATACGCTCCAATATAAAGTATTACAACCGTTAAATTTGACAGATAATGCTGGTGCATTTGATATAAAGGCAAAAGTATTTGGTGGAGGTGTAACCGGTCAGGCGGAAGCAATTCGATTAGCGATCTCAAGAGCATTAGTTGCTCTTGATGAAGAAAATAGAAGCTTATTAAAACCAGAAGGATTACTGACCAGAGATCCTAGAATGGTTGAGCGTAAAAAATTCGGGCAGAAAAAAGCTCGTAAAAAATTCCAATTCTCTAAACGTTAATAAATATAGAGGGACGGAATTTGAGTTTAGCATCCAAATATCTGAGATTTCCAAAGTATCGGGACTACTCAGGTATTGCTAAAGTAATAGGAACGTAAACAAAAATAAAATGGTAAAAATTGAAATTAAAGAATTAATTGAATCTGGTGTTCACTTTGGACACCTAACTAGGAAATGGAATCCAAATATGGCTCCTTTTGTATATACGGAGCGTAAAGGTATTCACATTATTGACCTTTATAAAACATCGGCAAAGATTCAAGAAGCAACGAATGCTCTTGAAAAAATTGCTGCTTCAGGCAGAAAAATACTATTTGTAGCTACCAAGAAACAGGCAAAAGATATTGTTGCTGAAAAAGCAAAAAGTGTTAATATGCCATATATCACTGAAAGATGGCCGGGAGGTATGTTGACTAATTTTATTACTATCAGAAAGGCAGTTAAAAAAATGAGCCTAATTGACAGAATGAAACTTGACGGATCATTTGAAGCCTTATCAAAAAGAGAAAAGTTACAGATCACACGTCAAAGAGCAAAATTGGAAAAGAATTTAGGTTCTATCACAGAAATGACTCGTTTACCTGGTGCGATATTAGTTGTTGATATTAAGCGTGAACACATTGCTGTTGCAGAAGCTCAAAAATTGAACATTCCGATTTTTGCAATGGTAGATACTAATTCTGACCCGAGATCAATTGATTTTGTAATACCTTCTAATGATGATGCGTCAAAATCAATAGATAAAGTGTTGACCTATTTAACCGATGCTGTTGCCGAAGGTTTGGCAGAAAGAAAAAGCAGTAAGGAAAAAGAGGTGCAAGCAAAAGAGGAGGCTAAAACTAAGGCAGTGGTTGCAGAAAAGGCTAAGGAAGCAGCTAAAGATGAAGCAACCCCTAAGGCTAAGGTTGTAAGTAGTGAAGAAAAATAGTATAAGAAATCATTTTTTAATATAAAATATAATAAAATGGCAAAAATAACAGCTGCAGATGTAAATAAATTAAGAAAATCTACCGGAGCTGGTATGATGGATTGTAAAAATGCATTAGTAGAGTCGGAAGGTGATTTTGATCTGGCAATTGAGATCTTACGTAAAAAAGGACAAAAAGTTGCTGCAAAAAGAGCAGATAGAGAATCAAGTGAAGGTGCAGCAATAGCTGTGGTAAATCAGGATAAAACAGAGGGAGCAGTAATTGTCTTGGGTTGTGAAACTGATTTCGTTGGAAAAAATGAAAGTTTTGTTAATTTGGCAAAACAATTAGCTGAAATTGCTTTGCAAAGCTCTTCCAAAGAGGAATTGTTAAGTGCTGATTTTGGCGGTATCACTGTTGCCGAAAAATTGATTGAACAAACAGGTGTTATTGGAGAAAAAATTGAACTTTCAGGATTTGAAAAAGTAAATGCTCCTTTCGTAAGTTCTTATATCCATGCGGGTAACAAAATTGCAACAATTGTTGGATTATCAGCAAATGTTGATGGAGCTGATATTGTAGCTAAAGATGTTGCTATGCAAGCTGCTGCAATGGATCCGATTGCTTTGAATGAAGAGGGTGTGGATGCTTCAATTATTGAAAAAGAAATTGAAATTGCAAAAGATCAATTGCGTCAAGAAGGAAAACCGGAAGCAATGTTAGATAAAATTGCTCAGGGTAAGATCAAACGTTTCTTTAAAGACAATACTTTGGTAAATCAAACTTTTATTAAAGACTCAAAACAAAGCGTTGCTCAATATGTAAAAACTATTGGGGATGTGGAAGTGGCGGATTATAAAAGAGTTGCTTTAGGCTAAATGATTTTATTAAAATTATAGAAAAAACCTCGCTTAAAGCGAGGTTTTTTTGTTTTTATAATAATAGTAAAATTACGATTTCTTTAACCCTAATTTATGACCGGAGATTGCGTAGTATAGAATAAATATATAACAAGGGAATAAGATCCAATAACTACTTGTAGATGCCTCTGAGAGGGCAGTAGCTTCATTAATGCCTTGCGAAATTAATTCAGCTTTTTTTACATCAACAAACTGGCCGTATAATGGTGGTATTATAGCCCCACCGGAAATTGCCATGATCAATAAGGCAGAAGCTGTTTTAGTGAATTTACCCAACCCTTCCAATGTCAAAGGCCAAATTGCAGGCCAGACAAGAGCATTAGCTATTCCTAATGCAGCAACAAACATTACCGAAATGTAACCAGTTGTGAAAATAATACATGCGGTAAAAACTAATCCTAATACGGCACTAATCTTTAAAGCTAAGTCTTGTTTTAAATATTTTGGAATCAAGATGACACCCAAAGCATACGTTCCTACCATAGCCATTAATGTAAATGATGTGAAAAATTTAGCATCCTCTACAGAAATCCCAAGTGACAAACCATATTTAATTATAGTATCTCCCGCCACCACTTCTGCTCCTACATATAGAAATAAAGCTAGTACACCTAGCCACAAATGAGGAAATTGAAAAATGTTTGTTTTTGCCGAAATACCATCTTTTGTTTCATCAATAGGCTCTGCTTCGACATGAGGAAGTGGTGCACGTCGTATTAACAACCCAAAACCAAATAATACTACAGCCATTATTAAATAAGGTAAAATAACATTATCAGCCATCGAGTCTAATAGTATATTTTTTTCATCATCTGAAACACTACCTAACTTTTCATTGACTTCGTCAATACCCGATAATAAAATCGCACCAAAAATTAATGACCCCAGAGCGCCAACAGATTTATTTGCAATTCCCATAATAGAAATTCTTTTAGCAGCACTTTCAATTGGCCCTAAGATAGTAATGTAAGGATTTGCCGCTGTCTGGACTATTGTCATTCCTGCACCTTGTATAAAAATGCAAATTAAAGAAGCCCAGTAAATTCTGTTGGATGCCACAGGAATAAATAAAATTGCACCAACTGCCATTACTATAAGACCAATGGACATACCATTTCTATATCCTACCTTTTTGATAATGAAAGAGGCTGGTAAAGCCATAACAACAAAAGATATATAAGATGCCGATGCTACAAAATAGGCTTGTGCATCGGTTAATTCGTTAATCGTACCCATGTAAGGAATTAAAGCACCATTGATCCAGGTTACAAAACCGAAAATGGCGAACAATCCCGCTATAATGGCTATTGGAACAGCCATATTACTTTTTTCATTTTGAACCGCAGTTGTTGTGTTTGACATATTATTCTTTTTAAAATTAATATTCTCCTAATGTAATCTTTTATAGATAACCTAAAAACTATTTTCTATAATTAGCATGTTTTGATAGCTGAAAAAACAATTTTAAGCCATGAACAATTTTAATATTGGACATAAATTACTCAATTTCGTCCTTTATATTTAATATTTTTTGTTTCGCAGCTTGTAAATAATTTCTGCCTATTGGGATTCTTCTGTTGGCAACCATAATAGAATTCCCTTCAACAAAAGATATTTTATTGATTGCAATAGTATACGAACGATGAATTCTGATAAAGTTATTACTTGGGAGTTCTTCTGAAATACTCGTCATAGATTTATGAACTAAGTAATCACCTAAAATCGTTATTACCTTTATATAATCTTTTAAACTTTCAATGAATAAAATATCATTAAGCTTAATTTTCATTAATTTTTTATCCACTTTTAAAAATATGAACGGTTCATCTTTTATGGAAATTTTATTGATTTTTTCTTTTTCGAGGCCTATGCGTTTGGTAATTTTGTTAATTGTTTTTAAAAATCTACCAAAAGGTATTGGTTTTACCAAATAATCCAGAACATCTAAATCAAAACTTTCAACCGCGAATTCTCGGTAGGCTGTAGTTATAACAATATGAGGTTTATGAGTGAGTGTGCGTATGAAATCCAAACCACTCATTTTTGGCATGTTGATGTCCAAAAAAATAACATCAATTTCCTCTTTATCTATTAGAGGTAAAGCGGCTATTGGCGTATTAAAAGAGTCGATTAATTCCATATATTCGAATTCTTTTAAATGACGTTCAACTACCTTAATTGCCAAAGGTTCATCATCAATTATAATACATTTTATTTTCATGCAATAGGTATTTTTAATTCAACGCAGTATTGTTTTTTATCAATTGTAGTATTTAGTTCAAAATTATTCTTAAACAATAGTACAAGTCTTCTTTTTACATTTTTAATTCCAATTCCTTGCTTTAAATTGATATTGGGTAATTGATCAAATGAATTTTCAACTATAAATATAAGCGTCTTATTTCTAACGTTCTCAAAACTTATTGTGACATCTATTCTATCCTTTTCCTTTACACCATGTTTAAAACAATTTTCAATGAAAGGCAAAAATAACAAGGGGGGAACCTCTATATTGTCAATTTCACCCTTAATCTCAGTACTTGAATTCACCCGATCCCCATAGCGCAACCTCTCCAGATCTATATAGTTTTGAATATATTTTATTTCATCATATAGTCTGATTCGAGGTTCCCTTACCTCATACAGAACATATTGCATAATATCTGAAAGTTTTAAAACAACACTGGGTGCAACATCTGATTTTTCTAAAGTAAGTGCATATAAATTATTTAGCGTATTAAAAAAGAAATGTGGTTGGATTTGCGATTTTAAAAATTCCAGTTCCGTTTTTAGTTGGATTTCTTCTAATTTTTCAACTCTTTTTCGTTCATAAATCCAATCCACGGTTAACTTAATAGCCGTTGCAAAGGCAACAATATATAACTCGCCTAAAAGAACAGCTACAATGTGGTTAAATGTAAAGGGCTGTTGTGCTTCATAAGCTTCCGGCCAAATATTTTCATTTATTAAAAAATATATTAAACCGGTTCTTACGACGTACATAATGACCAGCGATAACAAAAAATAGAGAATATAGCTCCTGTATTTTTTCTTTAAAATAAATTTAGGAATTAAAAAGTATATGTTAAAATATACTATTAAAATGTTAGGTGGAAATGCAACAAGATTTGATCTAAACGAATACCAGTAATCATCAAAATAACTTCCCCAACGAATTACGTTAAAAGTAAAATACCCAATCCAGAATAAAATATGATATTTTTTCGGAATAGAACTACTTGTATTTTCAAACCATTTTAAATTCAAACTATTTATTTTTTGGGAAATAAGTGAATTAAACTTGCGAAAAGTAGCTGTTTTTTTTGTTACGACAAAATTTAACTGCTTTATTAAAATATGGGTTTATTTAAAAAGCATTAGTGCTAAAATAGGCGCTCTTCGTTGTTTTAACTCGGTTGTTTATAGATTTTATTTTTAAGGTATAGACTCATGTTGTAACTTTATCCTTTGAACTGAGTGATTTATGCAAGAAACCTGAAATAATTTTGAGATAATGAAAACTAAAAAACTTATTGATATTACTTATCAACCTGCAGGTCAATTTGAGAATACGAGATTTGAAAAAATACATAACCTTATTTTTTCAAATTCAGCTGAAGGGTCTATTTGCGTGGCACAAGAGATAGCAGAACTAATAAAGAGCAAGCAAACGGAAAACAAATTATGCATTCTTGGATTAGCAACGGGTTCGTCGCCCATAAGAGTTTATGAAGAGCTGGTGCGTATGCATCGTGAAGAAGGGCTAAGCTTTGCTAATGTCGTGACTTTTAATTTGGATGAATACTACCCAATGGAAAAGAGCAGCTTTCATAGTTACCACTATTTTATGCATCAACATTTGTTTGATCATGTTGATATTGATCCTGAGAACATAAATATTCCAAATGGAACCGTATCCTCGTCAGACTTACACCAATATTGTGTGGATTACGACTTAAAAATCAAAGAATATGGCGGTTTAGATTTTCAACTCTTAGGGATTGGCCGAACAGGACATATTGGGTTCAATGAGCCTGGATCTCATTATAATTCCAGCACGAGAAGTATTACTTTAGATCATCTTACAAGGGTTGACGCGGCCCCTTCTTTTTTAGGTATTGGTAATGTACCGAGAAAAGCGATAACGATGGGGATAGGGAGTGTAAAAAAAGCTAAAAGAATTGTTCTGTTGGCATGGGGTGATAATAAGGCTTCAATTCTGAAAAAAACAATTGAAGGAAATGAAACTTCAGAGGTTCCTGCTACCTATTTGCAAGACCATGATAATACAACCTTTATTCTCAATGAAGATGCTTCCGAAGAGCTAACAAGAATAAAAACCCCATGGCTTGTTGGTCCTTGTCTTTGGGATGAAGAATTGGCAAGTAAAGCAATTGTTTGGTTGTGCAACATAACGAACAAATCAATTTTAAAATTGACTGATAACGATTATAACGAACATGGTATGTCAAATCTTCTTGTTCAGGAAGGATCGGCTTATGATATAAATATTAAAATGTTCAATAAACTGCAGCATTCTATTACCGGTTGGCCCGGTGGAAAACCAAACGCGGATGATTCCTTTAGACCAGAAAGAGCCAATCCTGTTAAGAAAAGAGTGATCATCTTTAGTCCACACCCTGATGATGATGTTATCTCCATGGGTGGAACCTTTGATAGACTGGTAGAACAAGGTCATGAAGTACATATTGCCTATCAAACTTCCGGAAACATTGCTGTATCAGATCATGAAGCATTGAAATATGCTGAAGTTATTAAGGACGTCAATCCCCGTGATGAAGGAATTGATGAAATTATTAATAAAGTTAATTCTAAAGAGGGGAATATAGAAGATGACTTGGAAGTTCGAAAACTAAAAGGCCTGATAAGAAAAAGAGAATCATTGGCAGCAACAAGATTTCTTGGAGTAGAAGATAAAAATGTTCACTTTTTGAATATGCCGTTCTATGAAACAGGAACGATTAAAAAGAATCCAATCGGTCAGGAAGATATTGATATCGTTAAGAACTTAATAGACCACATTAAACCGCATCAAATTTATGCAGCTGGAGATCTGGCAGATCCGCATGGCACACATAAAGTATGTTTGGATGCCATCTTTGAGGCATTGGGTATCCTGAAATCAAACAAATATATGGATGACTGCTGGGTATGGCTTTATAGAGGGGCTTGGCATGAATGGGATATTCATCAAATTGATATGGCAGTACCCATGAGTCCTGATCAGGTTTTGAAAAAAAGAAAAGCTATTTTTTATCATCAGTCACAAAAAGATGGAGTTATGTTCCAAGGGAATGACACACGTGAATTTTGGGTAAGAGCAGAAGAAAGGAATAATGAAACGGCAATGAAATATCATGCTTTAGGTCTTGCAGATTATGCTGCATTGGAAGCCTTCAAGAGATATTATTTCTAGGTATCTACTCATATGAAGAAATTATTATTTCTGATTATTGCCTTATCGTCAATTATATGTTTTAGCCAAACAAGTAATTTGAATTTAATGCCTTAGCCGGATTTTTAACTAAATGATAAGGAGATATAAAATTTAAGAAAAACCTCATTTTTATGAAATGAGGTTTTTTTTGGTTAGATTCAATTGAAACTTTTATAAAGCTAAGTTCTAATTAGTATATTTGTCAAAATTTTAAATTCCTATGAAATACAAGAGAATTCTTTTAAAATTGAGCGGTGAAGCCTTAATGGGTAGCCGTAATTATGGTATTGATTCCGATCGTTTGGCAGAATACGCTAATGAGATAAAAAAAATTGTCGAACAGAATATTCAAATTGCCATTGTAATTGGAGGAGGAAATATTTTTAGAGGACTGGATGGTGCAAGCAATGGGATGGATAGAGTTCAGGGAGATTATATGGGAATGTTAGCAACTGTTATTAATGGGTTGGCCTTACAAAGTGCCTTAGAAGAGGCCGAATTGCAAACAAGACTACTAACGTCAATTGAGATGAAAGAAATTGCCGAGCCTTTTATAAAAAGACGGGCAGTTAGACATCTGGAAAAGGGCAGAGTTGTTATTTTTGGAGGAGGTACGGGTAACCCATATTTTACAACAGATACTGCCGCTGTATTAAGAGCAATTGAGATTGGTGCAGACGTTATTTTAAAAGGAACGCGGGTGGATGGTATTTACACTTCAGACCCTGAGAAAGATGATACCGCTGTAAAGTTTGATAATATTACTTTTAAAGAAGTATTAAATAAAGATTTGAAAATAATGGATATGACTGCTTTTACCCTTAGCGAAGAGAATAAATTGCCCATAATTGTTTTTGATATGAATAAAAATGGTAATTTGTTAAAAGTTATGTCAGGAGAAAATGTTGGGACTTTGGTTGATGGATAAAATCTATAACTTATATTTATAAATTAAATATCGTTAATTATGAATGAAGAAGTTCAGTTTATATTAGATTCTTTAAAAGAACAAATGGAGAATGCCCTTCATCATTTGAATATTGAGTTTTCAAATATTAGAGCAGGAAAAGCTTCCCCATCAATGTTAAAAAATGTAACTGTTGATTATTACGGATCAAGTACTCCACTTGGCCAGGTGGCAAATATTAATACGCTTGATGCTCATACAATAACGATTCAGCCTTGGGAAAAGTCATTAATACATGAAATTGAAAAAGGAATTATGACGGCTAATTTAGGTTTTAATCCAATGAACAACGGAGAAAGCGTTATAATTAATGTTCCTATATTAACAGAAGAAAGAAGGAAGGAATTGGCTAAACATGCAAAATCTGAAGCTGAAAATGCAAAAGTGAGCCTTAGAAATGATAGAAAAGAAGCCAATGACGAATTAAAAAGATTAGATATTTCTGAAGACCTGTTAAAAAATTCTGAAATGGATGTTCAGACTTTAACAGATAAATTCAGTAAAGATATTGATGATTTATATTCCGTTAAGGAGAAGGAGATTATGACCATATAGTTTACTTTTTTAAAACATCTGCGATTAAAAAATAATTAAGACTGAGGTCATTACACACTTACTTAACAATGAATTTTTGGCTAGTTGTATCTCGATTTATCCTAAAACGACGAATACTTATTCTTCTTGTTCTCTTAGCGATAACTGTATTTTTAGCTTCAAAAATTGGCGACATAAAATTCTCTCATACAGAAGCTAATTTACTACCAAAAGACCATCCTGAAAATCTAAAGTATGACCAATTTGTGGAAATTTTTGGTGATGAAGGAAATTTAATAATTCTTGCTGTCCAGGATTCTGCCATCTTCAACTCAATTAATTTCAATAAATGGAATAATTTTTCTAAAAGGCTGGATTCGTTCTCTGAGGTTGATTTTACTGTTTCTATTGGTAATGTTAAAACATTAAAAAAGGATAAAAAAAATCAAAAATTTTATGTGGAGTCGTTGTATGAGAATGAACCTAAAAGTGATGATGAAGTTGCTAAAATAAAAGACGAATTATTTAATAAGTTACCTTTCTTTGATAATTTTTTATTCAATAAGAATAGTGGAACGATTAGAACCGCTGTCTATATGGATAAAGAAATTGTTGACACGGAACTAAGAGTGAAATTCGTATTTGAAAAGTTAAATCCTGCCGTTGAAGCGTTTGAAAAAGAAACAGGTTTGGATGTGCGTGTATCCGGAATGCCATATATACGTACTATGAATGCCCAGAATATTAAGGATGAAATTGGCACTTTTCTTGGCTTAGCCATGTTGGTTACTTCCCTTATTTTCTTTTTATTTTTCCGATCCTATCGAGCGACTTTTATTACCATGACCGTAGTAAGCATTGGTGTAATATGGGCCTTTGGAATGATTGGTTGGTTTCAATATGAAGTTTCGGTCTTAATGGCTTTAATTCCCCCCTTAATTATTGTGATTGGGGTGCCGAATGCCATTTTCTTAATCAATAAATATCAACAAGAGGTTAAAAAACATGGTAACCAGGCAAAGTCTTTGCAGCGTGTTATTTCGAAAATAGGCAATGCAACTTTAATGACCAATCTTACCACTGCTTCAGGATTTGCAACCTTTATGTTTACAAATAGCCAGCTCTTAAGGGAGTTTGGTGTCATGGCGTCAGTTAATATCATTGCGATCTTTATTATATCCTTAATGGTAATTCCAATTATTTATAGTTTTATGAGGAAACCCAAGGTGAAACATTTGAAACATCTGGAACGAAAATGGATAGATGCAATTATAAACTGGATGGAGTGGATGGTAAGGCATCATCGAATTACAATATATATATCTACAGTAGTGATTATTGTGGTTAGTATAATTGGAGTTTATATGATAAGGGTCTCAGGTAGTATAATTGAAGACATGCCTAAAGGTGAAGAGTTCTTTGAAGATATTGTGTTTTTTGAGGATGAATTTGGAGGAATTATGCCACTGGAAATATTGGTGGATACTCATAAAAAAAATGGCGTAATGAAATTATCTACGCTAAAAAGTATGAATAGGCTGGAGGAGGAGATCGACGAAATTCCAGAACTATCTAAACCGGTATCTATTTTGAGTTTGGTAAAGTATTCAAAACAGACATTCTATAATGGGAATCCTAAATATTACCAGTTACCTACTGAGCAGGAGAAAAATTTCATATTGGCATACACAAAGAATTCTGAGACAAATGCTGATTTGTTGAAAAATTTTGTTGACTCGACGGGACAATTTGCCAGAATTACAACCTTTATGAAAGATATTGGAACGGATAAAATGGAGCAAATTGAGGAGAGATTACAGAGTAAGATAAGCAGTGAATTTTCGGAAAAAAATTTTACTGTTAGCCTAACGGGAAAAGCACTGATTTTTTTAAAAGGAACGAATTATTTGGTAAAAAACCTTGTGATATCACTTTCATTGGCCATTTTACTAATTTCCTTGTTTATGGCCTGGATGTTCCGATCCTATAAAATGATACTTATTTCATTATTGCCTAATATATTACCTTTATTAATCACGGCAGGTTTAATGGGTTATTTGGGTGTACCTATCAAACCTTCTACAATCTTGGTCTTTAGCATTGCATTTGGTATTTCTGTTGATGATACCATACATTTTTTAGCTAAATACAGACAGGAATTAATAGCTCACAATTGGAATGTCAGAAAATCTGTTTATGCTGCATTGAGAGAAACAGGAATAAGTATGTTCTATACCTCTATAGTCCTCTTTTTTGGCTTTTTAGTGTTTACAGTATCAAGTTTTGGAGGAACAATTGCCCTGGGAGGACTGGTCTCTGTAACCTTGCTTTTTGCAATGGTATCGAATTTATTATTACTACCTTCATTGTTACTTTCATTGGAGTCGAAAATTGCAAATAAAAAGACTTTTAAGAAACCGGCGATCGTGATCATTCCTAAAGAGGAAAATTTAAAAAATTAACTTATTTACAAATAATTATAAAATTTAATTAAGTGAAAGGAATTATTTTAGCAGGAGGAAGCGGCACAAGATTGCACCCCTTAACTTTGGCCATCAGTAAACAACTAATGCCTGTTTATGATAAACCCATGATTTATTATCCTTTATCCATTTTGATGCTTGCGGGGATTAAAGATATTTTAATTATTTCTACACCGAACGATTTGCCTTTATTTGAACGATTGTTGGGTAACGGGGAGAATTTAGGATGTAATTTTGAATATGCGGTACAAGAAATTCCGAACGGCCTTGCACAGGCTTTTGTGATAGGTGAGGAGTTTATTGGTGATGATGATGTTGCCTTAATTTTGGGAGATAATATTTTTTATGGAACCGGATTAGAGAAGTTATTGGTAAACGCATCCAAACCGGATGGGGGAGTGATTTTTGCATACCACGTGAACGATCCTGAGAGATATGGTGTTGTAGAATTTGATAAGGAGAATAAGGCGATCTCTATTGAAGAAAAACCGACCCATCCAAAATCTAATTATGCAGTTCCGGGAATTTATTTCTACGACAATAGTGTGGTGGAGATCGCTAAGAATATTAAACCTTCGGAACGGGGAGAATATGAAATTACAGATGTTAATAATGCATATTTGAAACTTGGCAAATTGAAAGTGAGTGTTTTTGGAAGAGGAACGGCATGGTTGGATACAGGTACATTTGCATCATTAATTCAAGCTCAGCAATTTGTTCAAGTTATTGAAGAACGACAAGGGTTGAAAATTGGATGTATTGAAGAAGTTGCTTACCGAAGAGGATTTATTAATGCCGAACAACTCAAAAATATAGCCGAACCTTTGAGCAAAAGCGGATACGGGGAATACCTGTTGAATTTAATAGAATAATTTAGCTTTCTCAATTCAACAATATCGAAGCAATCGTTATCTTTGCCTCTTAAATTTTAAAAGATGAAGAGATATACGGTAGCTGAATTATTACAATCAGATAATTTTTTAGAACAAGTTACTATTAAAGGATGGGTAAGAACATTTAGGAGCAATAGATTTATTGCTGTCAATGATGGTTCCACCATTAAGAATATACAATGTGTTATCGATTTTGAAAATACGAAAGAAGCTGTCCTAAAAAAAATTACAACGGGAGCGTCCATATTTATTAATGGGACTTTGATAGAAAGTCAGGGAAAAGGCCAAACTGTTGAGATCGACGTAGATGAGCTTGAAATATTGGGTGAATCAAATCCTGAAGAATATCCAATCCAACCAAAGAAACACAGTTTTGAATTTTTACGTGAAAATGCTCATCTAAGGATAAGAACCAATACTTTTGGTGCGGTGATGCGTGTGAGATCTGCACTGTCTTTTGCCGTGCACAAGTACTTCACGGAAAATGGTTTTTACAATTTTCATGCACCTATTATCACAGGATCTGATGCGGAAGGAGCAGGAGAAATGTTCAGGGTCTCTACACTGGATCCAATAAACCCACCGTTAAATGAAGATGGAGAAGTGGATCATGCGGAAGATTTTTTTGGCAAGGAAACAAACCTTACTGTATCGGGTCAACTAGAGGCTGAAACTTATGCAATGGCCTTGGGTAAAGTTTATACTTTCGGACCAACATTTAGGGCAGAGAATTCCAATACCTCTCGTCACTTGGCTGAATTTTGGATGATTGAGCCTGAAGTAGCTTTTAATGATTTAAATGATAATATGGATTTGAGTGAGGACTTTATAAAGAACGTCCTGAAAGATGTTTTGATCAACTGTAAGGACGATCTAAATTTTTTAGAGCAAAGATTATCACAGGAAGAAAAGTCTAAACCTGCACAACAAAGGAGCGAGATGATGCTCATTGAAAAATTACATTTTGTAATTGATAATAACTTCAAGAGGGTTAGTTATACCGAAGCAATCGATATTTTACGTAATTCTAAACCAAATAAAAAGAAGAAATTCAAGTTCCCTATAAATGAATGGGGCGTTGATTTACAGAGTGAACATGAGCGGTTTTTAGTGGAGAAACATTTTAAATGTCCTGTAATTTTATTTGATTATCCGGCCAATATTAAGGCCTTCTATATGCGTCTTAATGAAGATGGAAAAACAGTGAGAGCTATGGATGTACTCTTTCCTGGAATAGGTGAAATTGTAGGTGGTAGTCAGAGAGAGGAACGTTTAGAAGTGTTGAAAGAAAAAATTAAAGCCCTTGATATTGATGAAAAGGAGCTTTGGTGGTATCTGGATACACGGAAATTTGGCACTGCTATTCATTCAGGTTTTGGACTTGGGTTTGAAAGATTAGTGCAGTTTACAACCGGTATGGGGAATATTCGTGATGTAATTCCCTTTCCCAGAACACCTCAAAATGCTGAGTTTTAATCGTTAAGGATATATAATTATTTGACACTTTTAGTTCAACGATTTATTGTAAATTTATAATTAAGAGATTGATCAATGCTTAAACAAGGTTTTCAACAAAAGTTACAACAGAAATTATCGCCTCTTCAAATACAATTGATGAAGCTGATACAACTGCCTACACAGGCATTTGAACAAAAGTTGTCACAAGAAATAGATGAAAACCCGGCATTGGAAAAAGGTAAAGAAAGTGATATTAACGATGAATATTCAAATGAAGATGACTTCGAGGACAGCGGCAACGAAAGTATCGAAACAGATATAAATATTGATGAGTATTTGAGTGATGATGAAATTCCAAGTTATAGATTACAATCGAATAATTATAGCGCCGATGATGAGGATACTCGTATTCCATATTCGGGAGGTGTTTCATTTAACCAGCATTTAATCAGACAATTAAATACTTTCAGGTTAGACGATCAAGAAGTGCAAATAGCTGAATTTATTGTTGGATGTATTGACGATAACGGTTATATAAGACGTGATATTGATGACATTGTTGACGATCTGGCATTTTCTGAAAATATTTTTACATCAAAAGAAGACGTAGAGAAAATATTGGAGATTGTACACGAATTGGATCCTCCAGGCGTTGGTGCCCAATCTCTAAAAGAGTGTCTGTTACTTCAGCTTTTCAGGAAAAAAGAAAATAAAGAGAGAGTCCTGTCTATTGCTATCCTGGAAAATTCATTTGATTTATTTGTTAAGAAACATTATGAAAAATTAATTCAAAAGTTCGATATAGACAAAGAGGAATTGAAATTGGCTATTACTGAAATTGAAAAGTTAAATCCAAAACCGGGAAGTTCATTTTCCGGAAATTTAACCGCGGTAGAACAGATTGTACCCGATTTTACAATTAGAATAAATGATGGTGTTTTAGAACTAAGCTTGAACGCAAGAAATGCACCGGATTTGCATGTCTCCAGGGAATATGACAATATGCTGAAAGGTTATGCCGAATCAAAGGATAAATCAAAAACACAAAAAGATGCGGTTTTATTTATCAAACAAAAGTTAGACGCAGCTAAATGGTTTATAGATGCAATCAAGCAGCGCCAACAGACTTTAATGTTAACCATGAACGCGATAATGCACTATCAGGAAGAATATTTTTTAACCGGCGATGAAACAAAATTAAGGCCTATGATTCTTAAGGACATAGCAGGTAAAATAAACATGGACGTGTCTACTATATCACGAGTTGCCAACAGTAAATATGTCGATACCCCGTATGGAACTAAATTGATCAAGGTGTTATTCTCGGAGTCGATGAAAAATGAGAAAGGTGAAGATGTTTCTACGCGTGAGATAAAGAAAATATTACAAAACGTCATAGATCAGGAAGATAAAAAGAAACCTCTTACAGATGACAAATTATCTGCACATTTAAAAGAAAAGGGATATTTAATTGCAGAAGGACAGTGGCAAAATATCGTGAACAGCTGGATATTCCTGTGGCACGATTAAGAAAAACGTTATTATAAATTATGTTTTTTTTTAAACTGATCTCGCACGTCTTTCACCCTTTACTGTTTTCATTTATTGGTTCATTCTTATATCTCGTCTTAACACCAAAGCATATTATAAAGAAGCAAGAATATGTTATTCTCATGATTATTTTTTTGAGTACTTATATTTTGCCGATATTTGTATTGGCCTTACTCAAGAGGATGAACATGATCCAAAGTTATAAATTGGATACAATTGAAGAGAGGAAATTTCCGATATTATTTTTTATTATTCTATCTTTTATGATTGGTAATCTGCTCATAAATATTCAAATAGTGGATTTGCTGGCATTTTCTTTTTACGGCACGGCCATTTCGTTAGGTTTTACCTATATTCTATTTAGTGCAAAAATAAAAACAAGTTTACATACCCTTGGGATAGGAGGTATACTTAGTTTTATTATAATAATGAGTTTTGAATATAAATTAAATTATAATTTGATTATAGCTATATTATTTATTTTATCCGGACTGATAGCTGTTTCCAGGTTAGCTCTAAAAGCACATAAACCAAAGGAAGTTTATATAGGTTTTTTGATTGGGATGATTTCGCAGCTAATAAGCTATCAGTTTTATCACAGTATATAAAATATTAAGCCGAGTCGCAGATCATGAATGTTTATTTTATACGAATTAGTGACGGTTTCATTGAACAAATCATCTAAGCCGTAATAGACGTGCAAGTTCCATTTGTTATATCCTGTTGACAAAGTAATGCCATATTGAAATTTGTTAATTTCGATTATTTCATTCTCTAAGGGAATGCGCTGTTCTAAACTTGACTTGGTAGCAAAGGCATATGCAAATTTAATACCTGGATAAACTCGCCAGAATTTATATTTTTCACTCGTTGATGTCCTAATTCTGAATTCCACAGGGACTTCAATATTGTTCATTGTAATTTTATTATTTTTTAGCAGGTCATTTATCTCGGGGGGCAAGTTTTCCCTATCGTCTACACTAAAATAATAGGTGTTGAAACCGTAGGCCAATCCTATCCCAAATCCAATATTTCTTCTCTTATTTATGGGCAGATCTTTTATAACACCAAATCCCAAACCAAATGAAAATCCATTCTGTGATATCTGCTCGGGGGTATTTACTAGTCTAATGTAGGTGAGGTTAAAAAAAATTTGATCTTCTAAATACTTATTATCAACAAATGTGCTGTCATTTTGAGCGAATAAAAAGGCTGGAAAAAGAAGAAAAATAATTGCAATCTTTCGCATTGTCTATTATTGAAAAATCAAAGATAACTTTTTAATGATGATTTCCCAAAAGGCTAATCCCGTAATTTAACAATCATAATTAAACATTTTAAAACAGATGATAATTTGTGCTTTATCAATAAACAAGTCATTCATTAATTGCCAGATCTACAACTTGGTATTTAATCTTTTACTAAGAATACTTCTAAGTTCTTGAGATGTTTTAGGATCTATCAAATTTAAGGCCTTGACATTGCATAATTTTTCAATTAATTCAGCACCGGCAAAGGTATTGGTCGCTATCCCACTTACTAAATCGGGTTTTAGATTAAAACTTTTCATAACCCCATACACAGCATAAGGATCAGAAGCACATAAAATAGTACATTTTATATTTTCTTTTAGTTCTTCAAATGCAATGTCACCATTATAAGGTTCCAATGGCGAAGCTCCAAGTTCAATTACTGCAACATCAGCATTTACTAAGCTAATTCTACTGAGTAATTGAACTAGTTTTTTTCTGAATTTCTCACGTGGACATATGGTTGATGGCAATCCCATATTAACAAAGTCAAATATATAATTTGCTCCTACATCTTTTAAAGATAAAATATCTCTATATCTGCTTGCGCCTGTTAACTTTCCCGCAACTATTTTCAAGCCGGCTCTTTTTAGATGATTCACAATAATTTTGGCAGAAGTTGTTTTACCGGCAGACATGGATGTTCCAACCAATAATACGATTGGTATATTAAATTTGGAAAATTTAATATCCTTCACATAATTATCCATGGTACAAATATTATTATCTTCTACTACGTGCCCTACATATTCTATTTCTATTAGATTTGGCAGATACACCGATTTTGAAGTACACTTTCCAAATAATCCGGCACTGGTCAATAAATGCATTTTTCCATCGGCCTCAACTTCTTTCCATGTACCCGTGGCTTCTAAAGTTGCATAACGTTCCCCTAGAGCACCAACTACCAGATCTTCTTTCATAATGCTTCTCATTCTGCCATTGATTAATTCTACTCTAAGGAGATTACTTCCTGTATCCGTTATTTTTCCAACCACATAATCGCCTGTTTTCCATTTAATTTTATCTAATTTCTCTATAGAAAATGGTTTTTTGTCAAGATCAGAAATCCTGAGCATGGAAGTAAAAATATACTGCGAGTTCATTATTATAAAATATTTATCTGCTATTACCATTTATGAGACTTGCAGTTAACAGTATGGTTAATAAAGCCGTTCGTTCAATTAATTTATCGGTAAATATGAATTCATGTTTTGCATGAGCCCCATCCCCGGTTGTACCTAATCCATCTAAAGTTGCTGTAAACATACTCGTTGTGTTACCATCTGATCCACCTCCTGCAGTAGATTCTTCTAATTCCAGATCGATCAATTCTCCTAAATTTTTAGCTGTTTGCCAAAGTTTTTGATTGCGAATGGTCTTTTCCATCGGAGGTCTCCCGAAATACCCTTCTACAAATAATTCTACATCTTTATTAATTGGTTTTAGACTCAGAATTTCTTTAGTTATTAATTTTGCGTCCTTATTATTATGTACTCTCACATCAATAACCGCTCTACTTTCGGCTGCAATAACATTTGCAGATGTTCCTCCTTCGATCATCCCAACATTGACAGTTATACCTTTATCAAAATCATTAAGTTCAAATAAATGTTGAATGTGATAAGAAAGTTCTATAATAGCACTTACTCCTTTATCCGGATTTAATCCCGCATGTGCCGGTTTCCCTTTAACTGTTAAAGTAAAACGACCAATTCCCTTACGGGCAGTTTTTAATTTCCCTTCTATTCCTAAAGGAGGCTCTAAAATAAAAGCTCTGCTGGCAATTTTTGAAATTGTTACAATTGCTTTTTCGGATTCTTTACTGCCAATTTCTTCATCTGAATTGATTATTATTACCGGAGTCACAGGGCATTTCAGGTTTAAATCTCTGATAGCTCTCAAGGAATAGATCATTTGGGTCAAACCGGCCTTCATATCAAAAATTCCAGGACCTGTAATTTTGATTTTATCTTGTACGATAGGCATGTCTAAAATGGTATCTGTTTCCCAAACGGTATCACAATGTCCCAGTAAAAGTTGAATAGGATTATTTTTTAACCTCTTAAGCGGTCTTGCCAATAGATAGCCACCGGTTATTTTTCCGGGCATTATGAGTACGTAAAAATTAAGTTCTTCAAATGCCGATTTTAAAAAGTTAATAATATTGACTTGTGCATTTGCATTTGTTGAAGGTGATTCCAATTCTACAAGCCTTTTTAAAAAGAGAATCATTGATTCTTGATTTTCTTTTAAATAATTAACAATATGTTTAGCTTCTGATCTTTCCATGCTAAACTTAAATATTTTATGACTTTATCGTTGAAAATCTTTAGGATAGGGAAAACTTAATGTTTCTTTTATACTGGCAAATCGTCCCTGTGCTATATAGGCCAAAAGAGGGTTATCATAAATATGCTTTTGTTGATCAACTTCTGAGAATATTTTATAATCTTTATGTACAAATGCTGCATCAATTTGTCCTGTAATGATACTATAATTGTCAAATCCATCAATTATTTTATACAATGTACATTCAAACAAAACATAAGAGTCGGCAATAAAAATATTGTCATTTTCCGTGGTTGTGATTGTCGGTATATTCTTAACTATTTCCTTGGTATAGTGATTTTCTTCACATCTGGGGATTGCCGCCAAAGAAGTTAATAGAACCTGGCTGGGTCTGACAAAGCTTACCGTAAATTTTTTTTCTTTTTTGACATTATGATAGGTCCTATGCCGGGGGGTACATACAAACCCAATATAATTTGAAAACCCAATTGGAGTGACCATATGTTTGGGTGATAGATCATATTCCTCATTTTCTTTAGAACCTATTACAACCAATGGAGCAACTGTATAGAAGTGATCCCATAAAGTTTCGTTAACATTGAGAGATATAAAGTTATCAAAATTGCTTTTTTCCATAACTCAACTACATTTATCCAATTCACCTTTTTAAAGTTACGAAAAGAAGGTATAAATAACAAGAATTTGTATCGAAATTTTAGCATAAAAAAATGCGGACCATGGTCCGCATTTTAACTTATATAAATCAATAAAAGATTATTCCTCGTCCTTTATTAACTCTTCAACATCTTCTCCTTTTAAGGTTTCTTTAATTACTTTTTCCTCTCCATCAACTGTAGTTGTTGTAGTTATAGTTGCAGTTTTTTCTCCGTTCTCGTCTACTTCAACTTTAATTATTTTTTTTACCTCATGATTAGAAACTTTATTTTCAGTTAATTCAATCGTTGTTTCATTATTATAATCAGCTAAATTATCAGCATTTAACGCTATACTAGGGGCAATAACCAATGCCACAACTGACATTAATTTTAATAAGATATTCAATGATGGTCCCGAAGTATCCTTAAAAGGATCTCCAACGGTATCACCTACCACTCCGGCCTTGTGAGGTTCCGAACCTTTTCCATATTCCTTTCCGTCAATTGTTACTCCTTCCTCTATCATTTTTTTAGCATTATCCCATGCTCCACCCGCATTCGATTGGAATATTGCCATTAAAACTCCCGTTACAGTAACACCCGCTAATAATCCTCCTAACATCTCTGCACCTCCAATAAATCCTACTAAAACAGGAGATCCAATAGCTAAGATTCCGGGCAATATCATTTCTTTTATGGATGCTTTCGTTGAAATATCAACACACTTGTCATATTCGGCCATACCATCTGCTTTATCAAAAATGGCCATCTCTTCCGCTGTAGCTTTTTCCAGATCTGCATCGTATTTTTTCATTATTTCCAACGCAGCTTTTAATTCCGGAATTTCACTAAATTGTCTGCGTACTTCTTTGATCATTTCCATCGCAGCTCTGCCAACTGCTCCCATAGAAAGTGCAGAAAACACAAATGGTAACATCCCACCAACAAATAATCCTGCCATAACGGTCGATTTAGAAATATCGATTGTTGTAATGTTAGCTTGTTGCATAAACGCCGAGAACAATGCCAAAGCCGTCAATGCCGCTGAAGCAATAGCAAAACCTTTGCCAATTGCCGCAGTTGTATTTCCAACGGCATCTAATTTATCCGTTCTTTCACGAACTTCCTTTGGTAATTTAGCCATTTCAGCAATACCTCCTGCATTATCTGAAATAGGACCGTAGGCGTCAACTGCCAGTTGAATACCTGTATTTGCCAGCATCCCTACCGCAGCAATTGCAATGCCATACAGACCCGCAAAATTAAATGATAAAATGATAGCCGCTGCAATCAATATAATTGGAATAGCGGTTGACATCATACCTAAACCTAAACCGGCAATAATGTTAGTAGCTGCACCTGTTACCGATTGATTTACTATTCCTGTAACCGGTTTCGTACCGGTGCCTGTATAATATTCTGTGATCATTCCAACTCCTAATCCGGCAATCAATCCTACAATAGTAGCCCAAAATACACCAATAGAAGTATATTCAATTCCATTAAATTCCCATGCTTCCGGTAAAAATTGTTGGATCAAAAAATAGGAAGCAACAATCATTATGGCTGAAGATAAATATTCACCGATATTTAATGCTGTCTGTGGGTTTCCTCCTTCTTTAACTTTTACAAAGAAAGTACCAATAATGGAAGTGATAATACCCGTTGCCGCAAGGGATAATGGTAACAAAACTGCTCCTAATTTAAAATCAGCGAAAGCTTCAAGGTTAAAAAATATAGCTCCCAATACCATTGTTGCAATAATTGAACCTACAAACGATTCAAATAAATCAGCTCCCATACCCGCAACATCTCCTACATTATCGCCAACATTATCTGCAATAGTAGCCGGATTTAAAGGGTGATCTTCAGGAATACCGGCTTCTACCTTACCTACAAGATCGGCACCAACATCGGCTGCTTTGGTATAAATACCTCCACCAACACGTGCAAATAATGCAATCGAAGATGCACCTAAGGAAAATCCTGAAATAATATTTACAATGGTCAGTAAACCATTTTCATCATCAACACTGTATAATTTACTATAAAATAAGAACAGACTGCTCAGTCCGATAACACCTAAGGAAACCACTCCGATACCCATCACGGCACCTCCCGAAAATGCCACTTCTAATGCTTTATTCAATGATGTTCGTGCAGCATTTGTAGTTCTTACGTTGGCTTTTGTTGCAATTCGCATTCCTATATAACCAGCTAAGGCAGACATTAAGGCACCAACTACAAAAGATAGAGCTACGAATCCTGTAGAATTTTCTTCTGAATTACCTTTAAAAACCAATATTACGGCCACAGCAATTACAAATACTGACAGCACCTTGTACTCTGCCTTTAAAAAAGCTATCGCACCATCACTTATGTGTTTGGCAATAGTTGCCATTTTTTTTGTTCCTACTTCTTGTTTTGTAACCCAAGCAGATTTATACCACATAAAAATCAGGCCAATTATCCCAGCAAGTGGTAATAAGTAAATTAAACTTTCCATCGTCAATATTTCTTAATTTTAAATTAGTATCAATTTTTAAAGGGGCTAAAAGTAATAAATTATAAGATATAAAAAAAACCAGCATTAAGAATTAATGATGGTTTAGTTTTTAGTACTTTATATTGCGAATTTTACTATTTAGATAGTAAAAGTTCTTTTTTTCTTGTGTTCACTTTCATCATATCTCTTAACACATTGTTTATAGATCTTTATAGCTTCTTCTGCATTGCCCCATCCTCCTACATCTACTTTCTTCTCTTCCAAATCTTTATAGACCTGAAAAAAATGTTCAATCTCTTTTAATCTGTGTGGATTCAGGTCGGATATATCCAATCTGTTATTCCAAATTGGATCGGATACGGGTACGCAAATAATTTTTTCATCAGGTCCCTTTTCATCTGTCATATGAAAGACACCAATAGGCCGAACTTCCATCACAACCATTGGATAGGTAGGTTCGGTTCCAAGCACTAAAACATCCAAAGGATCCTTATCTAAGGCCAGTGTTTCAGGTATAAAACCGTAATCCCCTGGATACATCATTGAAGAAAATAACATCCTGTCAAACCTTATCTTATTCAAAACAAAATCGTATTCATATTTGTTTCTGCTTCCTTTTGGTATTTCAATTAAAACATCAAAGGTTATCATCTTTTTAGTACTCATCTTCTATTATTTAATTTTGTGCAAAAATACAATTTTAAGTCAGTTATTTATATTTTTAAAAATAAATAAACAATAAACTAAAATTGATCAAAATATAATTTCAATACATTTGTCTGGTATGTTAGGGCATGGACAAGGGTTGTATAAAAATTAATTCAAACAAGATCCTTGGTTGACCTCCCTGTAAATAATTAATGAACTCATAATTTTATAAAGTGATGTCTCGTAGAGCAATATCTTTTTTAAACCTACTAATTCTATGCCAGTTAGTACAAGCAACATCCTTTCAAATAACAGGCCCAAAGACTGATGAAATAGAAGAATTTAATACTTTGTTCAAAAACGGAGAAGGTGATTATGCCTGCTTTCGAATTCCGGCGGTTGTAAAAACAAATAGTGGTGCTATTCTTGCATTTTGTGAAGCAAGAAAAAAAAGTTGTTCCGATACAGGAAATATTGATCTTGTTATGAAAAGATCTAATGACAACGGAGTAACCTGGAGTGCACTTAAAATTGTTTGGGATGATGGAGACAATGTATGTGGAAATCCCGCACCTGTAGTTGACAGGGTAACCGGGGAGATCCACTTGCTAGCGACGTGGAATAATGGAAAGGATCATGAATCAGAAATAATAAATGGGACAAGTCTCTGGGGACGGGATGTTTATCATTTTATTTCCAAAGATAACGGAGAGAGCTGGACCACTCCTAATAATATTACTGTAACTACTAAATTACCCTCTTGGACCTGGTATGCCACCGGTCCGGTTCATGGCATTCAAATAAATAATAAAGAGCACAATGGACGGTTGGTCATCCCATGTGATCATATAGAGAAAGATTCAAAAAAATATTATTCGCATGTTATTTATTCAGATGATCATGGAAAATCATGGAAGTTAGGGGGAACTACTCCACAAGATCAGGTAAATGAATGCACGATTGCCGAATTGGATAATGGAGATCTTATATTGAATATGCGTAACTATGCACGCCTTGAATCACAAGTGAGGCAGGTGGCGATAAGCAAAGATGGAGGAGAAACCTGGATCGAACAACATTTTGATCTGCAGTTGCCGGAACCAAGATGCCAAGGGGCATTACTTAGTACGAATAAAGAAGGTAAAAAATTATTGCTTTTTACAAATCCATCTGATGAAAAATTACGAATTAATATGACGCTTTCCATCAGTAAGGATAATGGGGTGACCTGGTATAAGAAAATCCCGATTTACAAGTCTCATTCGGCCTATTCCGATCTGGTAGAACTGGAGGATGGGAACATCTTTGTTCTTTTTGAGGCAGGTCATCGAGTTGCTTATGATGGAATACATTACAAAATAATTCCAAAGGAAGAATTGTAGTTACAAGTTTTATTAAATTTTAATCTTGGAATTGTATAATCAAACTATCTTTACCAGAATTAAAAATTTAAACAAATGAAAAGCAAAAAATATATTTTGGCATGCATGGTACCCTTGTTATTTGCATGTCAACAGAAAACTGTTGAAAATAAGGAGGAGAACAAGGCAGAGAATGTTATACTTTTGATTAGCGATGGTACCGGCTTATCTCAAATTTCTTCTGCTTTCTATTTTAAGGATTCTTCACCAAATTATGCTCGCTTTGAGAATATTGGACTTATAAATACTTCATCTTCCAGAGAAGATGTTACAGATTCTGCGGCAGGTGCTACGGCTTTTGCATGTGGTAAAAAAACATATAACGGTGCAATTGGAGTAGCTGATGATTCCACGAGTATTAAAAATCTGGTTGAAATAGTTTCACTTAAAAATATTAAAACCGGTATGGTTGCTACTTCCTCAATAACGCACGCAACACCGGCAAGTTTTTATGCACATACACTTAGTAGGGGTAACACAGAGGAAATTGCTTTGCATTTGGCAGAGTCGGAAGTAGATTTTTTTGCAGGTGGAGGATTGGAGTTTTTTAACAATAGGGAAGATGGACGAAATTTATTGAATGAGATGGTTGAAAAAAAATTCATGATCGATAGTATAGCGCTCGGTAATTTATCCAAAATTCAAAATGAAGAGAAGGTGGGTTATCTTTTGGCTAAAAATGCAATGCCTAAAGTTGAGGAGGGACGTGGAGATTTTCTCGTAAAAGCTACGGATCTTGGAATTCAATTTCTGGGTAAAGGCGATTCCAACTTTTTTATGATGGTTGAAGGATCTCAGGTGGATTGGGGAGGTCATGCAAACGACGGTGCTTATTTGGTCTCAGAAATGATCGATTTTGATGATGCTGTGGGTAAAGCATTGGATTTTGCAGAGAAAGATGGTAATACATTGGTAATAGTAACTTCTGATCATGAAACGGGTGGCTTTACCCTCGCTGCAAAAAAGAAACAAAGAGAAGACGGTAGTGAATACAGTGATTATAGTGAAATTGGAATGACATTCTCAACCGGAGGGCATTCCGCTACTTTGATTCCTGTATTTGCATATGGACCTGGATCTGAGGCGTTTAGAGGTGTATATCAAAACAATGATATCTTTGATAAAATATTGGAGGTTACTAATTGGGGAGCACAAAATTAGTTAAACCGGCCTTTTAAGAACTGGATTAATAAAATATTAGAGTCTTATACAACAAATAATTCTTTTGAATTCATCTGGCTGGTTTCAGCTAAGCCTGCCTATTGGAATATTCACGTGGTAAATTGTAAGAAAAATGGTTTTCAACGACTGAAAAGTTCACTAAAAGTATCACTTTGTACATAATTATGAATGAACAATTTAATATAGATGTCGATCAAGGTCTAAGTAGTACTCCTAAGACACTTCCTTCCAAATATTTTTATGATAAAAAAGGAGACGAACTATTTGTTCAAATTATGAATATGCCTGAGTATTATGTTACACGAGCAGAATACGAAATTTTTAAAGAACAAAACAACCAAATAATCAGTGCATTAGATATAAACCCAATCAACTACTTTGAATTGATTGAACTTGGACCGGGCGACGGAACAAAAACAAAAGAATTACTCAAATCCCTGGTCAAAGGAAATTTTAATTTTGATTATATCCCCATAGATATATCTCAAAATGCATTGGCTCATTTAGAAAGATCTTTGAGTAAGGAGTTAGCAGAAGTATCGGTTAAAATAAAACATGGGGATTATTTTGAAATGCTCGAATCTTTGAGAGATTCTAACCACCCTAAGGTAGTTCTCTTTCTTGGTTCAAATATTGGTAACATGACCGATTCCGAATCAGCTGAGTTTATTTACAAATTAGGTGCTAATCTTAAATTCGGTGATAAATTACTGCTGGGTGTTGATTTGATCAAATCAGCAAACATCGTCGGGCCTGCCTATGATGATCCGACTGGAATTACTAAAATGTTTAATTTTAATTTACTGAATCGTATCAATAATGAATTGGATGGTAATTTTAAAATGGAAAATTTTATTCACAAACCGGAATATTCAGAAAAAGAGGGTATAGCAAGAAGTTTTATTGAAAGCACAAAGGATCAAACCATTAAAATTAATGGCAATACAAATACTTATTATTTTAAAAAAGGGGAAAAGATACATACGGAAATATCAAGAAAATATAATGACAATATTATCAACAAGATTATAAAAGATACAGATTTCAAAATTTCAGGAAAGTTAACCGACTCCAGAAATTATTTTAGTGATTATATTTTAACAAGAACCTAACAGGTTTAATCAATTTTTATCAATACTCCTGTATTAAAACTTCCGTTGGAATACTTAGATTTTGACTTATTTTCCTGATCATGTCAATGGTTAATTTTCTCTTTTTATTTAATATTTCACTCGCTCTGCTTTTTAATCCAACAACTTCAGCCAGGTCTTTCTGTTTCATTCCCAATTGTTCCATTCTAAATTTAATGGCCTCAATAGGGTCTGGCATACCTATTGGAAAGTTTTCCTTTTCATATTTCTCAATTAAAATAGATAGAATTTCTAATTCATCTCCATCTTTACTTCCTAATTCTGCATCAAAGATCTTTTCAAGTCTCTCAAGTGCTTTTTCGTAATCTTTTTCCGTTTTAATGGGTGCTATATTCATCTTAACTATTATTTAAATTATAGTGGCATCAATTTTATCATACTCGGCATGTGTTCCAATAAATCTGATCCATAATATTTGATATTGATAGTTGATCTTAACAATCAGTCTGTATTTATTTCCTTTGATATTAAAAACTACTCTGTCATTTTCCAAAATGCTTGCGCTTGGATACTCCTGTTTTAATTCATTATGATTTTTCCATGTTGCTTTTTCAGTTTCCTGGTGCCATGATTTTAACTGATCTTCACTGTCACCATGTTTTGCCCAGAAATTTCTTAATGTTTTACGTGAAATTACTCTCAATTTGTTTTCTTTTAAAATGCAAAGATATTAAAAAGTTCCCGTATTGGGAAATTTATTATTGAAATTCTTTAGTGTAAAGATTTTCCGATTATTTATGCATTCATATTTTTTTAGGATAAGATAATTCAATTCTCTTTTCATAATATATATTATAAAATTCTCTAAAAAACGTATAAGTAAATAGGCGTCTATATATTTTTTCAAAATAATACTAAATACACTGTTAGAAATGGAGAAACATAGATTAGTATAAGTTTATTAATGCTACAAGTATCGTACAACTTTTGTACTACTTCTTATTAGATTGAAGTTATATTTTAGTAAAAACTGAGAAAATAATACCTAGTAATAATCAGAATATTAGGTAGTTAAGTAATTGTGACAGGATTAACTTCGTTGATTCTTAGTACGTTCTGAGAATAAACAAAAGAACACTTCGCTTTTCTTCAAAAAAAAGCGAGCTCCTTTTTTGAAGTTCGCTTACGAATTACCGTTTTCCGGTTTATTGTACTGGGAGGGAATCGAACCCACACTCCGTTGCCAGAACTGGATTTTGAATAAAGCCCTGCCTTTCCAATGTAGTAAATACAGTACCTCAGAGAGGTTAATATTCATTTTTTTAACAAAACCGTATTCAGTATTGTATACTGTAAATATGAACATATTATTGTAACTTGGCTTTAATTTACAGTAAATGCTGCAAGAAGATAACTTTATAAATCTATTAAAAGAAAAGTTTGAGATAGATGCTGGAAAAAGCTACTTCCCAAATCAGGCATACATCAATCGACCTTTTGCTTCATTAGCCAAATTTTCTAGTACCTTAAAGAACTTTAAAAATTAAAGCTATGGCAAACCAATATGTTGATTTAGAAACACTTAAATTTTTACTCTATAAGGTTCACGGGGTGCAAGAAGTACTTGACCAAGAAAGATACGCAGACTGCGATAAAGAATCGATAGAGATGTTGTTGAATTCTGTAAAGGATTTTTCTGATATAGAGTTGTTTCCTTATTTCAGGGAAATGGATGAAAATCCTGCCCATTTCAAAGATGGTGAGGTTTTAGTGCATCCGCAGGTAAATAAATATATGAAGGCTGGTGGTGAGATGGGTTTTATCTCCATTGGATTCCCTTATGAAGATGGTGGAATGCAATTGCCTTCTATGGTAGTTAATGCATCGGCTTTTATACAAGAGGCTGCTAATAATCATTTACCGAATTATATCGGATTGACTGTTGGTGCGGCAGAATTAATTACTCATTTTGCTAATAAAGAATTGAAGGAGACCTATGTGCCTAAAATGTTGGAAGGTACTTGGGGAGGCACTATGTGTTTAACAGAGCCTCAAGCAGGTAGTTCATTGTCAGATATTGTTACTTCGGCAACTCCGGATGGGGATTCCTATAGAATTCATGGTCAAAAAATATTTATTTCTGGGGGGGATTATAAAGGAGCTGAAAACATTATTCACTTGGTTATAGCTCGAGTAAAAGGAGCGCCTGCAGGAACGAAGGGTATTTCATTGTTCGTAGTTCCAAAAAATAGACCAAATCTTGATGGAAGCTTAACTCCAAATGATGTACAGACCGTAACCGATTTTCAAAAGATGGGGCAACGCGGCTACTGTACAACGCATTTGTTCTTTGGTGATAAAGAAGAGTGCCAAGGTTGGCTGGTTGGAGAAGAAAATCAAGGGCTGAAATATATGTTCTTAATGATGAACGGGGCTAGAATCGGAGTAGGTAGAGGTGCAGCTGCAATTGCAACAGCAGCGTATCAGGCTTCTTTAAACTATGCGAATGAAAGACAGCAAGGTCGTGAACTGACAAGTACGGGTAAGAAAGATGCAAATCAAGAACAGACTTTAATTATCAATCATCCTGATGTAAGGAGGATGTTGTTACTACAAAAAGCAGTTTCCGAAGGTTCTTTAAGTCTTATCTTTTTGACAGCGAAATACCATGACCTTTCGATATCATGTGCAGATGCTGACGAACGCGAGAAATACAGGATGTTATTAGAAATCATGACTCCTGTAGCAAAAACATATCCATCGGAAATGGGTAAAGTTGCTGTCGATAATGGAGTGCAGGTTTTAGGGGGATATGGTTTCTGCTCTGATTACATTTTACAACAATACTTGAGAGATATTCGAATTTTCGCGATTTACGAAGGCACAACAGGAATTCAATCGCAAGATTTATTGGGTCGTAAAGTAACAATGGACAATGGGAAGGCTTTTCAATTGTTATCCGAAGAAATTATGAATTCTATCAAAGCGAGTATGGCTCACGAATCTTTAGCTCCATATGCTCAGAAGTTAGGAGCAAAATTAGAATTGACACAACAAGTGCTACAATCATTAATGGGCTTTGCTATAAAAGGAGATTACCAACGTTTCTTGGCAGATGCCACTCCGTTTATGGAGTTTTTTAGTAACATCTTGATAGGGTGGTTGTGGATAGACATTGCGCGCGAAGCACAAAATGCTATTGTGACGGGAAGTAAAGAGAACAGTACTGATTTCTACGAAAGTAAAATACACGCAATGGAATTCTATTTTAAATATGAACTTCCAAAAACAACAGGATTAGCAGAAATCTTAATGGACAGTAGTCAAGCCTTGACAATCAGAACGGATAAAAAGGTTTTTGCGTAAAAACAAGAAACATATATGAGCAGTATTAAACAAAAATTTGACCTTACCGGGAAAGTAGCTATAGTAACAGGTTCTAGTAAAGGGATTGGCCTTTCGATTGCCAGGGGATTGGCAGAGAACGGAGCCAAGTTGGTCATCAGCAGCCGAAAACAAGATGCCGTTGATGCCATTGCAGAAGAATTCAATAAAGCAGGTTTAGAAGCCATAGGAATCGCTTGCCATATTGGTGATGCTGAACAACGAGAAGCACTAGTTGCAAAAACGATAGAAAGGTATGGCAGAATTGATGTCTTGGTGAACAATGCTGCAATCAACCCTTTTTATGGTCCTTTGGAAACTTCCGGTGAAGAAGTTTTTGATAAAATAATGAATGTTAATGTAAAAGCACCTTGGTTGCTTTCTAACTTGGTGCATCCACATATGAAAGCTAATGGTAATGGAAGTATTATTAATATTTCCTCTGTCGAAGGAATTCACCCAGGCTTCGGATTGGGTCTCTATAGTATGACGAAATCAGCTCTGATTATGTTGACAAAAAATCAGGCAAAAGAATGGGGAAAATCCGGCATTCGCTCAAATGTAGTTTGTCCAGGACTTATCAAAACAAAGTTTAGTGAAAGCCTTTGGTCAAATGAAAAACTGGTCGCTGGATATAACCAAATGGTACCACTTCAACGAATGGCCGAACCCGACGAGATGGCCGGAGTAGTAATGCTTTTGGCTTCAGATGCAGGTTCTTACATGACTGGTGGAGTATATGCTGCAGACGGTGGTTATTTAATTTCAAAATAAAAAATATACTTATGAATTTCGAATACAGTGAGAAGTCATTAGCACTTCAAGAAAAACTAAAACAGTTTATAGCGACCCATGTCGCTCCAATGGAAGAGGAAGTAGTAGCATTTAACAGGGACCCGGCCAATGCTTGGAAAAAATGGCCAGGTCTTGAAGGACTAATGCAAAAAGCAAAAGATGCTGGATTATGGAATCTTTTCCTTCCCAAAGGATATGGTGATTTAAGTCCAGGACTTACTAATTTAGAATATGCTCCATTAGCTGAAATTATGGGACGTATGTTGTGGTCCTCTGAAATATTCAATTGCAGTGCTCCGGATACTGGTAATATGGAAGTATTGGCAAAGTACGGCTCACCCGAGCAGCAAGAGCAATGGTTAAAACCTTTGATGAATGGAGATATGCGTTCTGCTTTTTTAATGACCGAACCTGATGTAGCTTCTTCTGACGCAACAAACATTGAAACGTCAATTATTGCTGATGGAGATGACTATGTAATTAACGGAACAAAGTGGTGGTCATCGGGAGCTATGGATCCGAATTGTAAGATTGCTATTGTCATGGGAAAAACTGATTTCGATGCCCCCCGATACGTCCAACAAAGCATGATTTTGGTTCCTATGGATACACCGGGATTAAAAATCGTAAGACCTTTAACCGTTTTTGGTTATAATGATTCCCCTGAAGGTCATGCGGAAATAGTTTTAGATAATGTACGTGTTCCCAAAGAAAATTTATTAGTTGGTGAAGGACAAGGATTTGCTATAGCTCAAGGTCGTTTAGGTCCAGGTAGAATTCACCATTGTATGCGTTTGATTGGTATGGCACAACGTTCATTAGAATTGATGTCAGAGCGTACCACAAAACGCACTCCTTTTGGGAGAACTTTAGATACCTACAGCAGCATCCGTCAAGATGTTGCAAAATCTGCATGTGAGATAGAACAAACGCGTTTATTAGTACTTTCGGCTGCCGATAAAATGGATAGAAAAGGAAATAAAGATGCCAAAGATTTGATTGCAATGATAAAAATAATAGCTCCAAATATGGCGCTAAAGGTTATTGATAGAGGTATTCAGATAATGGGAGGTATGGGCGTTTGTAGCGACACTCCTTTGGCACACTTTTTTGCCGCTGCAAGAATGCTCAGATTAGCCGATGGTCCAGATGAGGTACATATGAGTCAACTAGGAAAGAACATTATAAAAAAATATTCCTAAGGAAAAAAATGGATGAAAATCAACAGACAAAACCAGTACGAGATGGGGAGGAGATAAACGAAAAGAGTTTGAAAACTTTTTTGCTGGAAAATGATCTGATTGCTGATGTCCAAAGTGAATTAACCGTTGGTCAATTCTACAATGGATTTTCTAACCTCACCTATCTTTTGAAGATAGAGGATAAAGAATATGTTTTACGGCGCCCTCCATTTTCGGCCCCAAAACGAGGGCATGACATGGGAAGGGAATACAAGGTAATCCATAACCTGAACAAGCTGTTTGCCAAAACACCCAAGGCATTCGCTTACACAGAGGATGTTGATATTATTGGCGCTCCTTTTTATATCATGAGTAAGGTAACTGGAGAAATTTTGACAGCAAAAGCAGCTCATAAAAGACAGGTCACTCCTGACGAATTCAAAACAATTTCAGATACATGGCTAGATACTTTTGTGGCCTTTCATAATATTGATTACAAAGCTGCGGGACTTGAAGATCTAGGCAGACCGGTTGGTTATGTTGAACGTCAGGTAACCAATTGGGGTAAGCAATATTTAGCTGCTGCAACTGAAGATGTACCTACTGCTGAAAAAGTAATGGTTTGGATGAAGGATCATCAACCTAAAGAATATGACCATACTATAATTCATAACGATTTTAAGTATGATAATGTGGTTTTCAAGGATGACTCCTGGGAGGAAATCTCAGCCATCCTAGATTGGGAAATGTGTACTTTAGGTGACCCTTTAATGGATTTAGGAACATCATTAGGGTATTGGACAACGGCCACCGACCCCGACTTCATGAAAGAAGGTTTGCAATCTCCAACAGTAATGGATGGCAACCCATCACGAACTGAAATCGTCCAGCAGTATGCTCTTAAAAGTGGACGAAACGTAGATAATCTAACCTTTTACTACGCTTACGGGCTCTTTAAAATAGCGGTAATTGCGCAACAAATTTATTATCGCTACAAGCATGGTCATACGAGTGACCCTAAGTTTGCATATCTGAATAAGGCAGCGGAGTTATGTTGCAATACGGCCTGGCAAGCGATTCAAAAAAACCAGATTGACAATTTATTCTAAGCACTATGGAAAAACAAGCCTTAAACGATTCAAGATTGATTCATTGTAAATACTAATTTGAATAAAAGTTATAAATGAAGTTAGAAGATAAAGTTGTAATTATTACTGGAGCCGGAAGCGGTATAGGCGCAGCCACTGCCAAACTTTTTGGAACCCACGGAGCAACTGTAGTTGCATCAGATATTAATTTGGAGAATGCTCAAAAAGTAGTTGACGAAATTAAAAAAGCAGGAGGCACTGCATCGGCCATAAAAACGGATGTTACTGAATTTAAAGAAGTCGAAAGCTTAATTGCAGATACTGTAAAAGAATGCGGAAGACTTGATGTGATGGTAAACAATGCGGGCATCGGAGGAAAGCACCAACTAAAGGCTGCTGACCATACTCATGATGATTGGCATAATGTAATTGCTGTAAATCAGACAGGGGTTTTCTATTGTATGAAAGTAGCCATTAAACAAATGCTCGTCCAAGGGCATGGAAACATGGTAAATGTGGCTTCCTTAGCAGGACTCAAGGCATCAGGAAACAATCTATCCTACAGTGCAAGCAAATTTGCGGTTGTTGGAATGACAAAATCCGCAGCTTTGGAATATGGAAGAAAAAACATTCGAATTAATGCTGTTTGTCCTGGGTATACACATTCGGCACTTTTAGACCAATTATTGTCTGTGAGTCCTGATATGGGCGAAAAGTTGAAACGATTTATTCCTATGGGGCGCTTTGGCGAAGCTAATGAAATTGCAGAAGCGATTTGTTGGTTGGCTTCCGAGAATTCTAAATTTATTACGGGACAAACGATTACACTAGATGGAGGTACATCCTTATAAAAACATATGAACACACTTGAGGTTACTTACAAAGATGAATATGCCATAGTTCAAATGAATCGTGGTAAGGTCAATGCAATCAATATTGAAATGGTGCAAGAGTTGCGAGATACTTTTCATGAATTTGAAGAGAATACCGATGTGAAAGGCGTTATTCTTACAGGTCAACCGCATTATTTTTCAGCAGGATTAGATTTGATTGAATTGTTAGAGTATGACAAGGACCAAATTCGAAATTTCTTTACATCCTTTGGTGCATTATATCTAGAACTAATACAATTTAGGAAACCTTTCATTTCAGCTATTTCAGGACATTCCCCAGCCGGAGGATGCGTTCTGGCGGTCACAAGTGATAATCGCTATATGGCAGAGAGCGATCAATATTTAATAGGATTGAATGAGGTCGCAGTAAATATTCAAATAAGTCAAAACCTAACAGAAGTTTATGCTTTTTGGATGGGCGAAGGATTAGCCAGTAGATATATCCTAGAAGGAAAACTGTTGACAGGAAAAGAAGCCCTTGCAGCAGGATTAGTAGATGAATTAGTCCCTTTGGAAAATGTACTTGAAAGAGCAGAAAAGCAAATGAAGCTTTATATGAGTGCAGACCAAGAAATTTTAATAAACACCAAAAGCAAACTCAGAAAACACCTTTTGGACAAATTAGATTTAAAGGCCGAAAACTCTCTAAAAGAAGGGTCTGAGCTTTGGTGGAAACCTGAAATACAAGCCAAGATGAAGGCTTATGTTGAGAGTTTTTCTAGTAAAAAGAAATAACTCCTCGCTGTTAGTTCGAGCAGAGTCGAGAGCGGATTAGGGATTCGGAAGATAAAAAAGCCGCGAAGATGTCTATCAAGGTATTGAGAAGTTCCCAGAAACCTATAACCGGCTTTTTCTAGAGATAAAATGGAGAAATTGGTATTGAAAGTAATTGAGGAATAAAGGCAGTATGAGATATGCAATACGCCTTAAGCAAGGTTTATAAATAATCTGCATAGTGAAAAACGAAAAAAATGAAAGCAATACGATGTAAAGTATATGGTCCACCATCTTCTTTGGTTTTAGAAGAAGTTGAGAATTTGAGGCCAAGAATTAAAGAGATTTTAGTAGAAGTAAAGGCATGTGGGCTGAACTTCCCTGATACGCTTATCATTCAAGGATTGTATCAGTTTAAACCTGAGTTACCATTTACGCCGGGAAGCGATGTTGCTGGTATTGTAAAGGAAGTAGGAGAGGAAGTATCTCATTTGAAAGTAGGACAAGAAGTTTTCGGTTTTGTACCTCATGGCGCGCTGGCAGAAGAAGTTCTTGTGCCATCAAATGTTTGTTTTCCAAAACCTCTTCAGATGGATTTTCCTACTGCTGCCTCATTTTTAATGGCTTATGGAACTTCATATCATGCTTTAAAAGATAGAGGTCGTTTGTCTAGAGGTGAAATACTTTTAGTTTTGGGCGCTTCAGGAGGCGTTGGCCTTGCTGCCGTTGAATTAGGGAAATTGATGGGAGCTAAAGTAATTGCGGCTGCATCAACCGACGAGAAGTTGGCTCTGTGTAAAGAGTATGGTGCGGATGAAACTATAAATTATACCACACAAGATTTAAAGGCTACTATAAAAGAGATAACCGAAGGCAAAGGTGTTGATGTCGTTTATGACCCTGTTGGAGGGGCGTATTCAGAAGCGGCTTTAAGAGGTACAGCTTGGAACGGAAGATATTTGGTAGTGGGTTTTGCCGCAGGAGATATTCCTAAAATACCCTTGAATCTTCCCTTGTTGAAAGGGGCATCCATAGTTGGCGTATTTTGGGGAGCTTTCACAATGAGGAATCCCAAAGCAAATATGCAGAATACGATGACTCTAATGCAATGGCATGTAGAAGGAAAGTTGAAGCCGCATATTCATGCGATTTATGATTTGGCAGATACATCCAAAGCGTTAGAAGAAATGACCAATAGAAAGGTAAAAGGGAAATTGATTGTTCAAATTTAAATGATAGATTTATTATGAGACTAAAAGATAAAATAGCTGTAGTAACAGGTGGTTCAAGAGGAATCGGTCAATCAATCTCCGAGTTGTTTGCCAAAGAAGGTGCTACTGTAATTATAGTAGATCTTTTGCCACAAGGACAAGAGGTCGCAGACGGAATCAACACCAACGGAGGAAAAGCAGAATTTCATTCTGTTTCCGTAACCAATAAATCCGCTATAGAAACACTCTTTGCAGAAATAAATGATAAACATGGTAAACTAGATATCCTCATCAACAACGCTGGGATTACGCGAGATAGAACCCTTGAGAAAATGAGCGAAGATGAGTTTGATGCTGTAATTGAGGTGAATCTAAAAGGAGTTTTTTTGTGCACACAGGCAGCTGCACCATATATGAAAGCAAACAAATATGGGCGAATTGTAAGTGCGGCCTCCATTGTAGGTTTACGAGGTAATTTTGGACAAACGAATTATGCTGCTACGAAAGCAGGAGTTATTGCCATGTCGAAAACATGGACGGTCGAACTAGGTAAACATGGCATTACTGCAAATGCTATTGCTCCCGGATTTACCATGACTGATATGGTTGACAAGATTCCCGAAGAACATTTTGCGGCTATCAAGGCTAGTATCCCACTAAGAACGGTTGCCCAGCCCATTGATATAGCCTATGGATACTTGTACCTAGCTTCTGATGAGGCGCGTTTTGTTACAGGAATATGTTTAACGATTGATGGAGGAACCTCAAGATAAAATTATGGCGAAGCTAACACTAGAAAATTTTGATGCTTTTCGTGAATTGGAAGGAAAACAGCTTCCAGAAGGCGATTGGATGACCGTCACTCAAGAAATGATTAACGATTTTGCAAAAGCTACAGGAGACTTTCAATGGATACACATTGATGTAGAAAAAGCAACAAAATACTCTCCTTATAAAAAACCGGTTGCACACGGTTTTATGTCGGTGTCCATGCTCTCCAAAATGTTGGAAGACTTAATTCAAGTGAAATCAGCGCAAATGGGAGTAAACTATGGTTTGAATAAAGTCCGGTTTCCAAGCCCGGTTTTAGTTGATAGTCGCCTCCGATTAGTAGGAAGCATCTTAAATATTGAAGACTACGGAGATACCGGATTAAAAATCATATGGAACTGTACCGTTGAAATTGAAGGTTCTGAAAAGCCTGCTTGTGCGGCAGAATTTTTAAGTTTAATGTTTGAGTAAGCGCGACTTTTAAGAAAGTACCCGTATTTTTTGTGTATTAACTCTTTAACTAAAATACCCAACCACCAAAATAAGTTTTCTTGGCCCTTTTAAAGCTCTTCCCTTAACTCTCTATTTTATAATAGTAAAGCTGTATTAGACCATCTATTAACGGAATATTTAAATACTTATAAGGATCAGATTAATTACAATGATTTTTTAAAGAATTTATTGAAAACCAAAAAAACAATCTAATCTCATTGCTTCAAAAAAGAAAACGAGCTTTCTTTTTGAAGCTCTTTCTTGTTTAACCATTTTTTGGTTTGTTGTAACTTGGCTTTAAATTTCAGTAAATGCTGCGAGAAGATAACTTTATAAATCTAGTAAAAGAAAAGTTTGTAATAGATGTTAGAAAAAACTATCTCCCAGATCAGACATTCATCAATCGACTTATTACTTCGTTAGATAGAGTTGAAGCAAATAGTTACAATCAATCTCACGTTGGCTTTATTTCTGAATACAAATGCTTAAAAGGAGTAGGTGTTTTACAATCTATTAAAGAATTTGTTACCGGTTGTTTAAATCAGCTACTTTGGATTAATTCAATTTTAGAATCTGGAAAGTATGCTGGAACCATAGAAGATCTTGAAGAAGAGTTTGATTACGAAACTCCTACCATGCTTGGTGATTCTTGGACTTTAGATAAAGTTACAAACAAGGGAATATTCTTTCATGCTGCTGAACCGTTTCAGGATTCACGAGTAATAATCAATTCAGAAAATATCATAGAAATAACCAGAGCATTATCTACTGTTGTGCAGCAGTATAGTGAGAATATGGCAGCCGATATAAATGAGCAAAATAAAAGTGTTGTAATATCCTATCCAGTAGCAAATGATTCATCATTGTTCATCAGTAAAGAACTAGAAAACAAATGTCTCAATGTTTTAAAAGAAATAAAACAACCTGTATTAGATGTTGACGGGAAATTTCTTAATGAACATGGAATGAAAGGGGCAGTTAAAATTACCTTATTCATAATATCATTGATTAGTTAATAAAAACCAAAGCAAAAAAAAACATTGAAATTTCTAAAAGAAAACAATAACACCTTAGTGGTATATAATAGAGAAGTTCTAAATTAGAAAATGATAATTATGGAAAAGTGTGTATGAAAGTGGATAAGGTTCGTAAATCCTCTAAATCTTCACTTTTGACTATGTAAGTTGTAAATTTTGTCAAAAAGATTAACTTAGCTTTTTATTCTTTCAAAGTGTAATTATTTATGGGGTCTAAAATAAAAGATGTTTTTAGTCAAGGTGAAAATGGTTTCACAATTGAAGTTTTAACCAGAGCCTCACTTATACTTTCAACAGAAACTGATCTGAAACAATTTTTAACCAAAATGATGGCTTTGGTAATGACCAATTCTGGAGCTGAAAAAGGGGTAATACTTTTGAAGTATGAAAATGATTGGTTTATACAAGCTCAAAGTGATGTTGAAACTGAAGGTACTGATGCCCTTCTAAATCAGCCCTACGATCCATCCAATAATGATTATGA
>PVMK01114765.1_pt1 | contig 61367 bp, 51 predicted proteins | sample 1853481 | NCBI WGS metagenome assembly PVMK01 (sample SAMN08533507, study PRJNA380276) | Marine sediment metagenome, whole genome shotgun sequencing project.
TTGATCCCAAGTATTTACAGACGAAAAGGAGGAAAAAAGTCCTATGCAGAATGGGCACATGTGATAGGTATTTTCCAAACTATTTTTTGCCAAAACCTTAAGAGCGAAAATAATGTAGTATTTGATATCGGATGCGGTACTGGTTTGTTAGGAATTGCAGCGGAGCCCCATGTCAACGAAGGTGGAAAATATATTGGCATTGACGTGTCCGTACGTGATATCGGTTTTTGTAAACGTCATTTCAAACAGGAGAATTTTGAGTTTATTCACTTTGATATACACAACACCACCTATGCGGGCAGACAGGATGGTGAAAGTATTCCCTGGCCAGTGGATGACAATTCAATGGATATGGCAACTGCCTTATCTGTTTGGACCCACCTCAATGAAAATGACGCTTGTTATTATTTTAAGGAAGTTTACCGGATCTTAAAACCCGGAGGGAAAGCGGTTATTAGCTTTTTTTACCTTGATGATCTCTATGAAAACTCTCTTAAAATTAGAACTAATGGAATTGGCCGCTATCATTCTACAAAACAAAAACGTTGGATATATAATCAGAAGGCCTATAACTCTGAGCATTGGTACACTACCGATTGGGTTAAGAATCCTGAGGATGCAATAGGAATTGATGTTAAGGGAATGGAAAAATTGCTGTTGGAATCAGGGCTTAAACTTAGTCAGTATTATCCAGGAAATTGGAAGGAAAAGCCAGGACTGTACTATCAGGATGTCTTGATCTTTGAAAAACCCTACATATAGATTCTGGTGGCTAAAAACTGTTGCTTCTTATCTATGCTTTATGGAAAAGTAGTACTGAATATGATCTTCAAAAAAATATAGAATCTCGCTTGGTTTTGGCCACGGTATGTCGTTCGCCAAATTCTGAATAGTGCACATTTATGGTAATTTTCTTAAGTTGTAGTACCATGTCACAAACCTGCCAACTAGCTGCCATAATGTTCACTGACATTGTCGGTTACACTGCGTTGATGGGAGAAGACGAGCAGAAAGAGTTTGAGCTAGTATATAGTAATAGTAAACAATAAAAGCCCCAGATTGGAGCTTTTATCCCTGGTATTTTAAATTTTATTTTCCACCTACCTTTTTGGGCTCTCCACGTCTCAGCATACCTGGAGGTACTTGTTCAAGCGGAATAAACAGATCTTTTTCCGTGGGCCATTCCTCCATCAACACTGGTTTATTTGCGTCCGGATAATAAATGTTTGGATCGTACTGTGCCTCTCGGATGGTTGGCTCCTGAATTTCTTCCCTGGTCTTTCTAGGCTTGGGTACTATCAAACCACCATATTGCTCAATTGACTCATACGCCTGGGGAGGCGTCTGATTAGGATATTTCGGCAATATCCCTTCTCTAACCCAAATCTTATCTTTAGTCATATTTACTACTGTACCATCAAATCCAAAATGGTAGGGACCGTTCCAATAGGTACGAACTTCTGCCACCGTTTCTCCATTGAGATAAAAGTCATTGGGCATATGAGTCGACATGGCTAATCTAGGCTTGACCTTATTGTAAAGGTAACCTGCTGCATATCCAGGGTTATGATGGGTATCCACTGTATATCGCCCAAGAAAAGGAGGCACTCCCTGAACTAAAGAACTGATTTCCAATACTTCGGTGTAAGCGGTCAGCATAAAGTGGACTAATTAGGGATAAAACTAAGAGACAGTTTTATTTATCTTCAGAGGATTTCTTTGAAGGCATTATTAACCTAAAAGTTCATTAAAATGATAAGGGAAAAAAAGAGTGCAGAATCAGTAATCAAAGAGCTCAAAAGAAAGACTCGGCGGAAGTTCTCCGCTGAAGAAAAAATCAGAATAGTAATTGACGGCCTTAAAGGTGAGGATTCAATAGCTGAGATATGCAGAAGAGAAGGCATTGTTCCTGCATTGTATTATCGTTGGAGTAAAGACTTCATGGAAGCAGGTAAAAAGCGTCTTCTTGGTGATACAGTAAGGGAAGCCAATACAGATGAAGTAAAGTATCTCAGGGACGAAAATCGGAATCTCAAAGAGGTGGTGGCAGAATTAACTTTAAAAGAACGTGTGCTTAAAAAAAGCTTACGTGGTTTAAGTTAAAGTGGAGGAAGTACATGAGATTCAATCAAGCTGAAAAGTACGAGATCATCCGCCTTGTGGAAGACTCTGAAATAGGTCCTATTAGAAACGATGGACAGCTTGAATTTCTTGGGCAGGTTTTTAAGGCTGTGAGTTATGCTGCCCTAGCAGGAATACAGGACGCGGGCAGTCACAGGCAGACGGTGAATGGATGGAATGTTTGGAAATATAGAGGAAGATCAATCAGAACTTTGAGGGAAGAATTCTTAAAGAATGAAGCCGATGAGGAGTAAACTGCTTTCCCTATAACTCGACAACGCATAAACAAAAAATCGTAATCATCTACATAATAGCTACTTACGATAAATTAATGTACCCAGGGCGGGACTTGAACCCGCACGGCCGTTTGTGGCCATTGGATTTTAAGTCCAACGTGTCTACCAATTCCACCACCTGGGCATATATTGAGTTTGAGTGTGCTTCGCCGTCATAGCCAGTCTCTGGCCTGGCTATGACGGGAGTGTGAGTATTGAGTGTGAAATATTTTGTCAATTACCTACTCAATCAAACTCAATGAAAATTTCAATACTGGATGGGCCGGGCGTTTCCAGCCACTATCAATAAAAAAAGAGCGAAAGACGGGATTCGAACCCGCGACCCCGACCTTGGCAAGGTCGTGCTCTACCAGCTGAGCTACTTTCGCTTTTCTCCTTTCAAATAAAGGATCACAAAGTTAAAGAAGCCTTTGAACTTTGCAATGGCAATTATGAAAAAATACAGGGCGCCAAGCGCAGAGCGCGAGGAGTCAGACTGTCTAAAAACCTGGTTTATCTTTCTGGTTCCTAAGTATTGATATGATTATCTTGTAATATGAAATTCATACAAGGACAGGACCACTTACAAATCTCCTTGTTCACGTTTCCCTTGATGCAAAGAACCGGATACCTATAGACTATCAAGTGACAAATGAAAATGACGCTGGTGCAATGGGCAATATCAATTTGCATATTTTTAGTGCGCGTTTTAAGACAGACAGACTCCCGTTGGGCAACATTTACAATATGAATAAATGCTTAAAAAGCTATCCAGAGTAAGAAAAAAAGAGCTCGGCCTTACCGAACTCATCGCCATAGCATTAGGTGGAATGGTTGGTGGTGGTATTTTTTCTATCCTGGGTATTTCAGTGGAAAGAATAGGAAATGCAACACCAATTGCAATTCTAATCGGTGGACTTTTGGCTTTGTTTGCTGCTTATTCATACGTAAAATTAGGGAGGTCTTCAGATTATCTTGGAATTTGGTAGCATAACTTTTATAATCGTCTCCTTCTTAATGGCATATGCTAATTATTATAAAAGACATAAAACACATACACATATTGTTCCAGCAATTGTGGCAATGGCTGGCCTATTTTTGGCAGGCGTACTGATTTTTTATTTTGAATTCCGGGAAAATCCAAAGCAATTGATTTCCATATTTAGCATTTATTTGTTGTTAATTTTAGGTGCATTCTGGTTCTCAAAAAGAAAAACAACAATTTCCCAACAGCTATAGCGCATTAAAACGCGCCATAGCCAAATCGTTATGAGTTATTATTATGACTTGGACGACTCATTAATACTATTTTGTCATGAAAAGTATTCTTATTTATTTATCCCTAACATTCTTGTTTTCTGCTTGCAATAGTCAAAATGAAGCAGAACAAACTAAAGGAAATATTAGCCTAAAAACCACATTAGACAAACATCAGCAAGAGTGGGTAGAGAATACTCTCTCCGAACTTAGTATTCGTGAAATGGCTGGTCAGGTTGTGCTGGAATGGACAGCTGGAAATTATTTAGCTGTTGAAAGTGATAGTTACGAAGAGGAAGTAGAGGTGGTGGAAAGTGGAATTGGGGGACTATGGATTATGGGAGGCCATCCCTATGAAAGAGCAGCGAGAATAAACGAACTTCAGAAACATGCAAAACTACCACTTTTAGTACTTGGGTTTGAAGGGTTCGGAAAGAAATTGTTTACTAATGAAAGGGACAAATGGTGGCTACGTTCTGGTGGAACAGATATTCCACCAGCTTTGGCCTACGGAGCAATTGGCGATACTGTCGCTGCAAAAGAAGCCGGCAAGATTATTGGCTTGGAAGATCGAGCTGTTGGCCTTCATAGTACCGAAGCAGTACTAAGTGTCCCTCTCTCATTAAAATTAAAAAATCAATTATACAGGACATTTGGAGATGACCCCATTATGGTTGCCCAACTAGGATCTGCATTTATTGAAGGAGCTCATGAGTCTGGGGTGATAGTCTCTAGTGGATTTTTCCCTGGGGGAGGAGGTATAGATATTGACCCCCATATTAAACTTGGAATTGATCGATCTGATAAACAAACTCATGATTCTATTCATTTTGTTCCCTTCAAGGCCGCAATTAAAACAGGAACAAATATGATAATGACTTCTCATTTTGCCACACCTAGTCTTACTGGGTTGGATTCATTGCCTGTAACACTTTCACCCAAGATAACTAGAATATTACGTGAGGATCTTGGATACAATGGCATCTTAATTACGGATGCTATGGATATGGGAGGAATAACAAATAACTATGATTTTATTGAAGCAGCAATTCTTGCTTTTAAAGCAGGTAATGACATTATTTTAGGCACCTCTTCTATTAAGTTTGCAGATACATTAGCAATACTGGTTGAAAAAGGAGAAATAACAGAAAAGAGGCTTAAAGCTTCTGTACGCAGAATTCTTGAATTAAAAGCAAAATTAGGCCTGAATCATGACCGAATGGTAGATTTATATGATATAAATACAGTCGTAGGAAACGGAACTCATCAATTGAAAGCAGATTCTGCAGCAGCCCGCTCCATAGTATTACTTAGAGACAAATATACCAATGTGCCACTAGATACTATTAATCCAAATAAAGTGTTAAGTATTACTTATGAACGTGAGGATAATAAAAGTGCCGGTAACGCATTCAACTCGGTTTTACGCAACCATATAAAATCAGTTGATGCTGTTAGGGTATCTCCCTCTTCTGACGCTTCAATTTACCAGAGACTTACAAAAAAATCTCAAACGGTTGATCAGGTAATACTATCTATTTATTCAAGACCATTATCATATTCTAAAGGACAGGATAAAACATCAAAATCTCTCATTCAATTAGTTGAAAAATTACAAGCAACAGGGAAAGATGTAATTATTATTTCTTTTGGTGAGTTGGAAGTACTCAATGATCTGCCAGAGCTTGGTACTTTTATGATGGCATGGAGTGGTCAGGATGTAATGCAAAAAGCAGCTGCCAAAGCTATTTTAAGCATAACTCCTATTGCAGGAAGTTTACCTATTAATTTACCGCCTTTCCATAAAAGAGGAGACGGGCTCGAAAGAGAGAGCACTCGTTGACGATCAATATATAAGAGTTTGATATGAGGGTAAAATAGATCATAAATATTAATAACATTAAATGAACGCCGATAAAACAGACGTTTATTCTGATCATTGTAGGTAATTTAAAATAATATTATGAAAACAAGAGTTTTATTACCAGCCCTAAATCAAATACTAAAGTATGCCAAACCATATGCTTACTAAAGTAAATAGAATCTGAAACTATTGGCCAATTTCAATTATAGGTTTAAAAAGTAACCACCAACAATATGTATGAAATCATGGCCGCTCAATGCCGACATGTAATCCAAAGCGACGATTCATGCATTTTGCGTTGTGCTTAATACCTGCCAGAATTATGAGATCTATCACAATCACATATAAATACCTTTCAGTAATATTTTTTCTTACTAGTTTTTTAATTGGATGTTCGCAGGAAACAAAAAAGGATAATAATTACTCGTTCGGTTGGGAAACCTCCAGTCCAGAGGCAGAAGGAATAAACAAGCTGGTTATTGATTCGGTTCACAGCGAAATCCAAAATGGAGATTACGGACTAATTGATCACTTTCTTTTAATACGTAACGGTAAAATAGTAGCTGATTATCATTATAGTCAGGACTATGAGATGATATCCAAAAACTATGATACTACCCGTCATCAGTACAACTATGATCATCCGGACTGGCATCCTTACTATGAATATAGTGATTTACATTCGCTTCAATCTGTTACTAAAACCATAACATCAATACTGTTGGGTATTGCGATTGATGAGGGTTTTGTAACTCATTTAGATTCCGCAATAATTCCATTTTTTAGCGACTATGATTTGGATTTATCCGATGATCGGAAGAAATCAATAACACTTCGTAATCTACTAACTATGCAAAGTGGAATTTTATGGGATGAAAGTTCGTCTTACGCTGATAATTCTGAGAATAATTGCACAATTATGGAACTTAGTGATGATTGGATTCAATACGTTCTTAACCGTCCAATGGATACGATTCCGGGCACAAGATTCGTATATAACAGTGGCGTATCTGTATTAATCGGAAAAATTATGAGAATTACTACAGGAAAAAAAATTGACAAATGGGCTGAAGAAAAGTTATTTGAACCACTCGGAATTACTGAGTACTATTGGAAGAAAACGCCTAAAGGAGAAGTCGATACGGAAGGAGGATTATATCTCAAGCCACAGGATCTTGCTAAAATTGGATACATGACGCAACAAAAAGGTAAATGGGAAAACCAGCAAATTGTATCCGAGGATTGGATCAACAAGTCTATTCAACCAGCAGTCAAATTGAACGATCGAATTGGCTATGGCTATCAATGGTGGATTGTACATGACAAAGGAGAAATTTTGGCATATAACATGCAGGGGTATGGAGGACAAATTGTGAGTATCTTCCCCATAGAGGATGTGGTATTAGTTTTCAATGGATGGAATATTCATGGTGAAGCCACGAAAAGAGCTAATAGAATTTTTGTTGAGCGAATTCTTCCGACGATTCATTAGTATGAGTATAATAAAAGCTATAGGGCATTAAGACTACCGATAGCTCGAACCGTTATGCCCAATTAAAATGACTGCTGGTTATTAATATATTTGGTTAACTAATTAATTTGGCTAAACGAGGATGGGATGTCACTGGGGTTGCCATAGTAGATAAGGTCTTGAAACGAGCTCAGGGGCGTATAAAAGAAGAAAATGTAGACATCAAACTTGTTAATGATGATGTAACCGAACTACATAAAATTGGAGATGGTTACAAATTAATATTAGACACAGGAACCTTCCATGGATTGAGTAGTGCACAGCGAAAGGCAATGGGTAAAGCAGTGGATAACGTTGCTGGTCAGGACGCAACGGTTCTTCTACTTGTTTGGGATCCGAAATGGAGAGGTCCTCTTCCAGGTGGTGCAAGTCGTGAGGAGATTGAATCGTGCTTTCTAAATTGGGCAATAACTCATGTTGAACCTGCTGCTGATGAACCGGAAGCTATCTATAAGATTCTAAAAGCAAACGAACAGTGGTATCGACTTTGTCGCAAATGAAATTCCAACAGAACCAAAACTTCTTTTCAGTTCCGGTTTTGAAGGTGAAGTATATTTGACTCCTTTTGATGGATACTATCAATATATTCAGGGGAAAGATACAGAAACCGGTTATAGAGCAAAATATTTGCAAGCGGGATGTCAAGAGTCCTTGGTGAGTCCGCTGGATGCAATTACTATGTGTTTATCCAAGTTAGTGGCAATCATGCGTTCGCTCATATACCAAGCCATGCTGTGAGCCTAGATCTTTGCCTGATCAACCCATTTTGATTGAAGTGGTGAACACAAAAATGCGCCCATGAATCTTCGAACGCCATCTCCATATCACCTGCTACAGAGGTGGTACCTAACCCGATTTCTGCATAAGTAAATTCGAACCTGCCACTAGGACGTGCCAGTGCTATGTGGAAAGGTTCACCATTAAACTCGTTGATTATTGGTCTACCGCTGCTCCTCATGATGCCCGGGATATCAACCTTTGCGGTTCTGAGTTCTAAGTTCGCCTCGAGACCAATCGGCAGGAACAATGTCTCGCAAAATTCAGAACATGTGGACGCGAATACGGAGAAAAAATTACTCAATGGTTTGCATGCCCCGCCTGAGATAATCGATTCAATTGCCACCCGTTGAGCTTCATCCGCACGTTCGTCGATAACTATCTGGCGTTTGCCATTTCCCTCCGCGATCTCGCCAGGCCACTTGTACAGCCCCGCCCAATTCAGCCCCGCGAGCGGGGTATCGTTGAAATGGCCTTCAACGATGTTGCCGACGAAGGCCGACTGACAATATCCATGGGTACTTGGCAAGAAGAACTGGCAACCACAGTTCACTGCACAATTGCAGTTATCATAAGTTTCGCTCTTGAATAGCCATTGATCAACCTTCTCCATGATCCTCCCTTAATCCGTCATTTGGTTTGCTTTTGAATAGGTGCGCTGGGGCGTCACTACTGTTTATGACAATTTACTCCAATTATCAAAGTAATTCAATAAGATTTTCACGTTTTTAGTGAAAATGAAACCAAACGAGAGAATTGAAATGAAACCAAAGCCGAACATGCAACGCCCATCCATAAGATGTTTGAACAGGCTGTCTTTAATAGCTGTAGTGGTAGCCAAAATCATGAGAAAAAGAAAAAGACAATAAATAAAAACAGTATTTTGATACGCTAAAAGAGTAGCAATGCGAAAAGTTCTTGCGGTTATTTTAGGTGCGGTTGGCGGCACAACTATCTTTTTTGTCGTCGGGTTAATTGCTAATGCAAGTACAGCCGACTCCACCTGAGTTGATGGATCCGGCAACCCCAGAGGCAGTGGAGCAGCGGGTGGCTTCCACTACCTCGTTCACCTGGCTCACGACTATATTTGGAATCGCTCTGGGTGCATTTTCAGGTGGTATCATCGGTGTTGTGATTACGCGATCATCACGAAAGGAGCGCGTTGGTGAATAGTATTATTTGCAATATTACTTTGCATTATATTTAACCAGGTGTCGCACTAAATCTTTGAACTAAAGAAAGGGTCACTAAGGATCAATCCTGCCACAAAATAAATGTACCCAGTTTGCCTGCTACTACAATGTCTTGTTTCTGGTCCTGATTCAGATCCGCAACCCTGATAAAAAGTCCAGTACTTACCTTACCTGCATTTATCAAGTGTCTTTTAAATGTCTGTTTTTCTATATCCCAAACATACCTATACAACACTGCAGGGTCGTTTGAACCTGGATCTTGTCCAGTATGGGCCCAAACACGCTTACCTGTAATTAGTTCTCCCTGGCCATCTCCATCCAGATCAGCCCAGGTCATTGCGTGTACCTGTGACCAGGTCTCATCAATTATATGCTTAGTCCAGGTGGTTGATTCTCCATCCGGTTCTCCTTGCTCCATCCAATACAGACCGTAATCATGGCCAATCCCAAAAATAATATCATTCCTCCCATCCTGATTCAAATCTTGTACCTGCATAGGACAACTGGCATCGTTTAGTTTCCAATCCTTGTGCCATTTCCAAGCCGCTTCTATTTGTTCCGGCTGTTGATACCATCCCTCGTCAAACAAAATATCCAATCTGCCATCATGATTTATGTCTCCAATTCCTACACCATGCCCATTTCGAGGCCCCACCTGCTTACTCCTTGCAGTCATCTGCTCTGAGGAGTCTTTTTCTAAACGCCAAATCAAAAATGGATTCGGTTCATGCCAACTGTTTAGTATGTATTCCGGCATCCCATCCTGGTCGAGATCCTCGAAAAGACCTATCTCACTGCGTGAAATACCGCTATCCACCAAATCGTGTTCTTTCCATTCGATCCCCTTATTCAGGTGGTCTTCGCCCGGATTCTCAAACCAGAGTATTTTAGTCTCACCCCATCCACTGGTCACTATATCCAACCAGCCATCGCCGTTAATATCCAGCAGAAACTCTCCATTGTTTTGTGCATACTCCGGTGGATGTAAGGCCAAAGGACGTACAGGGCGAGGCACAAAATCGGGTGCAGCATACCACAATCGCCCTGCCACCACATCAGGTAGGCCATCCCGATTTATGTCACCAATTGCACAAGCCTCATTATTGTCGATACAAAGCAGTTGGGGTGAAAAAGTTAACTCCATCTTTGGATTTTGTGCTACCAGGGACTGGCCAATGGTAGTAATCACTAAAAGCATAATTGTGTATTTCTTTTGCATTATCTGTTGGTTATAAATGTAGATCGATACGGGATAACGAATTTATAATGTCCGCGTATTCAGGGTATTGAAATTTTAGAGTTTCCCTTTCACCAAATACCGGATCACGCTCATGATAGGCCGGAGCCATGGAAGTGCTGACCAGAGTGAATCCATGAGTCCCTCCCGGTAACGGCCGTGAGCCTTGCCACCAGTTGCGAGGGGCCAATAATTGAGGCTGCTGACCGGATGCTAGTTGTATTCCAAGGATTTTCCGCTCTCCATTACCATTCGGACCAAGAAAGAGCATTTCCATGGGGTCTCCATAATGATAGTAGTATAGTTCATCTGTGGGCAGTTTATGCAATGCTGAGAATTGTTCCTTTGTTACCAGGTAGTAGATGGCCCCGCTAAGCATTCTTGAAGATTTATAGCGGGTGGGCAATGCTTCAGCCACCAACTGTTCATCGGCGATGTGGGTCACGGCATAGTAGCCTCCCTCCACCGGCAGGGGTTTCATATTTAATATATTTATGATCTGATCTGTAGTCATTAAATCAATTGGCTTGCGATCATGGAAACTGGGTATAGACTGTGTTGATTATTTTGCTGACATTAATCTAGGGATTATTTTTCTGATTTTGGAATTCCTGACCATAACTGTGGAAGAAATGCCTAACACCTTTTTTACCAATCGGTCTGTAAATTGTTTAACTTGATAGTAGTGAACTTTCAAAATCAAACATTATGAGACCACAAAAGGTGAGCGATCAGCAACTAACGGAATGCCTATTAGAGGTTTTAAGAGCCAAAGGGTATGATGGATCAAGCCTTAATGATCTGGCTTTAGCAGGCGGGCTAAAGAAAGCCAGCCTATACCATAGATTTCCAGGTGGCAAGGAAAATCTGGTTCAATCTGTGTTGGATCATTATAACTCTTGGTTGGAGAAAAATATTTTTGAAATTATGCTGTCGAAAAAGAAAAAGCCAAAAAAACGACTGAACTCGGCATTAAAAAATATCCTGGCCCTTTACCATGACGGAGCCGTAAACTGTCTCCATCGGGCACTATCAATGGAAACGGGCTTGGGGTTATATGGCCAACAGATCGCCAAAAACTACAAGCAATGGTTGAAGGCATTTGAGAAACTGGGCCGGGATCTGGGATTCAAAAAGAAAAAAGCCAAACGACTGGCGCTGGATGGGTTGGTAAAAATCCAGGGATCATTAGTGCTTGCTAAAGTATTTAATGATCCTAAACCTTTTCAGGATGTAGTAGAGGAAATAAGGGGTGATTATTTGAGTTAACGGCTTTACGGCTTAATGGTCCTTTTTAGATCCACCTTCTTACTTTCAACCTGTACTCGCTATACTTTTCTCCGAATTTTTCTTCCAGCGCTTGTTCTTCAGCCCTGATCTGAAAGTGTGTCAATTGCCACACAAAGGTTACCGCTAGGAAAACTGCCACCAGGTTTCCCTGCCTTATAATCCATGCCATCAGGATCAACAAAAGGGCCAAATACATCGGGTTTCGAGAAATCCCATAAATTTCACTAACCACCAAACTGGAAGCTTTAGTAGGATCAACAGGATCAACAGTGGTGCCAGCTCTCCGCATGGCAATAATAGCCATCACCGCTATGACGATTCCTGTAATACTTAATACTAAGGTGATTAATTCTTGTCCCGGGAAAGTATAATTAGCAAATGACAGGTATTTGCTGGATATCCAAACCAATCCAAAATGGATTAAGAAAACTACAGAAGGAGGCAATCTAGATCTCATGTTGCATAAATATAAAAATTTTCGTAACAACCTTATTCAGAAAACAAGGTACTTGGAAAATTTTAAGATGCGAAATGGTCAAAGATCTATATAGTTTACTATTGAGTTAACTATATAGTTCACGGCATCAGGTAGGTTCAAGAATTTATAAGCAGCTTTCTGTAACTTTGACTTTAACTGTATTTGAAATAGGTCACATGAATCTGTCATTAATTGCAAAGCCTACTATTCTTCCTGAAATTCAGAACAAATGCTATGAACTGGGATTCGATATGGCATCAGACAATAAGGCGGGGTCATTATTGCGAAGTTTGGTAGCATCCAAACCGGCTGGATGCTTCCTAGAATTAGGAACCGGCATAGGAGCCTCGCTTTGCTGGATGCAGCACGGGATGGGTCCACAGTCCAAGTTAATTTCTATTGACAATGACCCGAAACTGATTGAGATAGCTCGGTCTTTTTTTGAACAGGACAAGCGGCTCACACTGGTTTGTGAAGACGGTGCAGAGTGGATCAAGTCTTACCAGGGTGAATCTTTTGATCTGATCTTTGCCGATGCGTGGCCGGGGAAGTATAAGTGTTTGGGCGAGACACTGCAGATTTTAAAACCAGGAGGTTTTTATGTAATTGATGATATGTTGCCGCAGTCAAATTGGCCGGACGGTCATGCGGAAAAGGCAGCGGCGTTGTTGGAACATTTAACGCAACGGGAAGATTTGGTTTTGTCAATAATGGAGTGGTCAACAGGTGTGGTGGTAGGAACGAAAAAATAAATATTTTGCGAGTAACATTATGTATTCAGCAACCGATGTAATTCATATTATTATCATTTTTCAAGGCGTCTTGCTCACGCTCTATATTTTATTTTCCAATAGGAAAAAATCCAAGAGTGATTTCATAATAGCATCAATAATAGGTACCCTTTCTTTGCAAATTCTTGGGTTTTTCTTTGCCCATCACAATTACCAGCCCGATTTCTTTCAAAGTGCAAACTGCATATACGGTTTTCTTTATGGTCCGTTACTCTTTTTTTACAACAGGTCCATTACACAATCTGATTTTAGAATCAGATCGATTGATATGGCTCATTTCGTTCCGGCTCTTTCAATTTTGATTGCAGTGATAGTGAGCAAAGGAACAATATGTCAGCCCAGGCTCTCTATTGGCTATGCGATACATATTCTTACTTATGTCCTTATTTGTTTTTTGGAGATCAGAAGGTACAAACAGGTTATTGGGGACAATTACTCAAGATTAGAGTGGTTGAACCTGGATTGGCTTCAGTGGACGTTCATGGTATTTTCAGTTATCGTATTGGCAGATGTGGTTCAGTTCGTTTCGTTTTTGTTGAATTTCGATACCCCGCAACTATCTACCCTGGTTTTTATATTGATTCTGACTGCTATTAATTTGTTGTATTTCTATGGTTTCTCACCAGCACATGAACAGACAGGGTTCAACAAACAAGACCTGGCACTTTCAACCTCGATTTCTTCCAGAACGAGGCTCAATACTACACTCCAGGCGAATCAAGTATTGATTAAAAGCCTGGAAGATCATCTCTGTTCCAGCGAGTCCTTCAAAAATCCAAACCTAACTATTGCGATGCTGGCACAGCAGCTTGGCATCCAGAAACGTACTCTTTCGGAACTGATCAACAATCACTACCGTCAGAACTTCGTGGATTTTATCAATACCCATCGAATCGAATGTGCTAAAGAAAGACTGATGAATCCTGTTGATAGCGGTGAAACTATATTGGAAGTACTTTACGAAGTCGGGTTCAATTCAAAATCCTCCTTCAATACAGCGTTTAAGAAAAAAACAGGGCTCACTCCTTCCCAGTTCAAATCCAGGCACAAGTAGAGTGCGGATTAGCAACAGGCGTAAATCACTACCTTTTTTCCTGAGCAATTGAGTTTCGATTCGCGTATTCAGTCGACCACTGTCCTTTTAGAGAATACCTTTGTTGAAAAACTAGGTAAAAACTCAATTATGAAATCTATTCAATATCTAATTTGCCTTTGGCCCTTGCTAATGGGACAGATCTATGCTCAAAGTGGTACTATCACCTTCAACATACAGGTTGACTCTAAAGAGATAAATGAAATAACATTGTCTAAGTACCTGTACGAAACTGAAAAAATGTCGGATTTGAAAACCATTCGGAATGTGTCATCTCAGCATCAATGCAATTTTGAAGATCAGGTTTCAGAACCTACCTTATATAGGTTAAAATTGAACACTGGAAAGGAAATCAGAATAGCCGTGGAAGACCCTGGTCAGGTGCTTTTACGTTTGGGGAATGAAATCACCGTTGAATCCAAAGTAGCGGCAAAATCGGATTTTGCACAAACTATTCAAGAACTGAACGCTTCAATTTTTAAAGAACTAATCAAAGAATACGATAAAGCCCTCAGTGAAAACGACCAGCACACCATAACAAGACTGGAAGAACGAAAAACTATATTGTTAATAGATTTTGTTCAGGCAATGGAAGAAAAGGTCAGGCAAATGGGAGCTTCCGCGCAGGCCTATGACGCATTAGCGTATTTTGATCTGCACAAAAATTATGATTTTCTCCAGCAGATGTCTGAGCTGTTCCAGTCTGAATATCCCGGTAGTGGCATGAGCAGGTCTGTACAAAAACGAATGAAAAAAGCTGCTTTGGTGGCCCAGGGAAACAAGGCCCCTGAATTTAGCGCAACTTTATTGGATGGTACCACTACAAACTTGGCTGATTTTAAAGGATCCTTTTTATTGATTGATTTTTGGGCATCCTGGTGCAGGGCTTGCAGGGTTGAAAATTCCAAATTCTTAGATATCTATAATACTTATGCAGGGAAAGGATTTGAAATAGTCAGTGTGAGTATTGATGAGGACAGCGAACAATGGAAAAAAGCAATTGAAAAAGATGCGCTATCATGGACACAAATTCTAGACACCGATCAATCAATTTATAATACATACATGCTGTCATCACTTCCTTCGAATTTCCTGCTGGATCAAGAAGGTAAGATTATTGCCAAGAATATTGTTGGAGCGGAGTTAAAAATCCTTTTGCAAAAGCTGGTGAACAACTAATCCTTCCACAAAATAAAACTTCCCTTGCGGCCAACAACTACAATCCGGTTTCTGGTCCTAGTTCAAGTCAGCCACCCACTGTAGAACGGGCGACTGTTAGAATAACGTGATGGGAGGACTGTGGCCTCCAATTGTTCATCTGCCAGATGTGTTAATGCGTAGTACCCTCCTTCAATTGGCAGTAGCTGCATGTTTAACAACTTTATAATCTCTTCTGCGGTCATTTTCTACAGTGGTTCAGATAAAATAGCATAAATAGTTTTTATGCCATCGATATAATTCCCCACCCTTAGATTCTCGTTTGGATTGTGTTGATTGTTGTCTCTGTTCACTGTTGGCACGGAGTAGCCAGAATTAAAGTAACAAATTGCTGTCCGATGAAAGTGAAATCGGGGAAATACAGGTATTTACTAATTAGCCAGACCAGACTAAAATGAATTAGAAAGACTGCTGCTGGTGGTACCCCTGGGTCTCATATATTGATAAATATAAAGATTCTCGTGGCAATCTTTATCATTTCCCATATCTGCCGTATCTTTCAAATCAGGTAAATTTTTACCTACTTTATACCCGCCTTGAAATGAATTTTGCCAATCTGCCCAAAGTTGAATTGCATTTGCATCTGGACTGTTCACTGAGCTATCAACTGGTGAAGAAACTAATACCTCAAACAAACATTGAGGCCTACCGGGAGTCCTTTATTGCACCTCCTAAATGCACTGACTTGGCCGATTATCTAAAAAGGGCCATCTCCGCTATTGCGTTGATGCAGACTGAAGAGAACTTAAGGTTGGCGGTGCTGGACCTTTTTGAACAACTTCAGCAGGATAATGTCATCTATGCAGAAATACGATTCGCTCCCCTGGAACACCTTCAACAAGGCCTTAATCCGAGTGAAGTGGTGACTGCCGTAAATAAAGCTGTTGAGCAAGGTATTGCTTTAACCGGGATTAAAGCAGGTATTATTTTATGTACCCTCCGGCATTATTCATCTAAAAGGAGCATGCGAACCGTAGAGTTGGTAAAAAAATTTCAAGGTAGCCGTGTGGTCGGTTTCGACATTGCATCGGACGAGGCGGGCTACCCCATTGACAATCACCTGCAAGCTTTTAAATATGCACACAATCATGGACTGAATTGTACTGCCCATGCCGGTGAAGCCTGTGGAGCTTCCAGTATATGGGAAACTTTAGAGCATTTTCGGCCAACACGTATTGGTCATGGAGTACGCTCCGTAGAGGATAAGGACCTTTTAGAATTCTTAAAAAAGAATAACATCCACCTGGAGGTTTGTCCAACCAGCAACGTCCAAACTAATGTCTTTAAGGAAATCAAAGACCACAACATTAATTTGCTGTATGAATTGGGCGTATCGGTCAGCATAAACACTGATTGTCGTACTATTAGCGATGTAACGTTAAATAGTGAATATCAGAGGTTGCAGGAAGTTTTTGGATGGGCAAAGGATCAGTTCTACAGATGCAATGTAGAAGCAGTTGCTCATGCTTTTTGTTCGGAGGAAATTAAAGTAGCGCTTCTTGAAAAATTAGAAACAGGATTTAATATGTAGAACAGCAATGGGCAGCAGCAGCAGTTTTAATAAAGCCTTGCATTCATGCTCCGCACTGTATGCTTTTACCTAAAATACTTCCCATTCAATACTTTTTTCTTCACCTTAGTCTGGAATTCCAGATATTAAACACTCTCTACCTATGAAAAGAAGAAAATTCGTGGCAGCTGCTGCTGCCACTTCGTTGATGGGGTCTTATGCCTCCGCCCGTTCTTTAGCCGCAACGGCTGAAGACACCCCTGAAATTTATGAACTGCGAACCTATGAAATGGCCTGGGGGGGCAACAGGTCGGCCCTAACTACATTTCTGAATGACGTGGAAGCGCCTTACCTAAAAAATATGGGAGCGAATCATTTCATGACCTTCACCGAGGTCAGTCAATCTGAACCTTCGAAATTATGGAGGCTGATCTCCTACCCTGATTTTAAAAGTTATGAAAACGCAATTTCTCATGGTTCGGATGAAAAATATTTGAACCAATCAGCTGACTATGCTGAGGCTGGAAAGACTTTCACCCGTATTTCGTCTTCTCTCTTGTATGCCTTTCAGGGAATGAAAAAAATGAGAAGCCCCATAAACAATGCTTCCCTCTTTGAGCTGCGGATCTATGAAGGGGTAAATGAAGACGCAGTAAGAAGGAAAATCAAAATGTTTAATGATGAAGAACTGGACCTGTTTGACAAGGTTGACCTCAATCCCATCTTTTTTGGCAACATGGTGGTAGGCCCGTATGTGCCATCACTGGTGTATATGCTTAATTACAGGGACATGGACCATCGGGACCAGGCATGGAAAGCCTTTCTCGAACACCCGGATTGGGATGTCATGAAGGTAAAAGAGGAATATGCTAATACTGTTTCGAATATTAGGAGGGTATTTTTGGAGCAGACGTAGACGTTTGAATGTCGAACGCCGAATTACGAACACCGAATGACGAACGCCGAATGTCGAACAGTTAATTATCCGATATTGGATATTCCATTAATTGTATAACTTATAAGTTCGTTGTAATATCAATCCACTAATCATTATCTCTCCAATGCGCGTACTACAACTTGTTTTGATTCTGGTTTTGACCTTCGGCCACTTATCAGCTCAGGACATTGATCTTCTTCTAAAAGGTGGACATGTTATTGACCCAAAAAATGGCATAAACATGCTTATGGATGTAGCCATAAAAGACGGCAAAATCCATAGTGTAGCAGCCGATATTCCAGAAGATCAAAGTAAAAAAATAGTGAACGTCAAGGGGCTGTATGTAACGCCCGGTCTGATTGATATGCATGCACATTTGTTTCAGGGTACGGATACTGACTCTTATATCGCAAACGCCTTGGGAAGCCTGCCACCTGATGGCTTTACCTTTCGAGCTGGAGTCACTACCGTGGTGGACGCTGGTTCCTCAGGCTGGAGGACCTTTAGGAAATTCAAACACCAGACTATCGACCAAGCACAAACCCGGGTATTGGCATTTATCAGCATCGTAGGTACTGGGATGTATGGCCGGTTGGAGGCCCAGAATGTCAGCGATATGGACGCTACTTTAACAGCCTTCATGATAAACACCTTTCCTGAATATATTGTTGGGGTTAAAGCACATCACTACCGGGGTGCGGACTTTACTCCTGAGGAAAGAGCCGTGGAAGCTGGGACCATTGCCAAGGTGCCGGTAATGGTCGATTTCGGAGAACACCACCCTATGCGATCGATTAAGAAATTATTCCTGGAAATATTACGACCGGGAGACCTCTTTACCCATACCTATTCTTATACCAAGAACAGGGAAACCGTGGTCAACGAAGAAGGTAAGGTAAAGCCCTTCATATTTGAGGCCCAGCAACGAGGTATCTTGTTCGATGTAGGACACGGTGGAGGCAGTTTTATCTGGCACCAGGCAGTTCCGTCCATTGAACAAGGGTTTTTACCTGATATCATCAGCACAGACCTCCACTATTGGAGTATGAATAACGGATTGAAAGATATGACCAACCTGCTTTCTAAATTCCTGTGTTTGAATATGCCTTTAGAGGACATCATTAGTCGCGCTACCTGGAAACCAGCCCAGGTAATTCAACGAGCAGACCTGGGCCATTTGACTCCAGGGGCCGAGGCTGACGTTGCCGTACTTAGTGTGCCTGAGGGAGATTTTGGTTTTATAGATTCCAGGAGTAGAATGATGAAAGGCAATAAAAAAATAATTGCAGAGCTGACAATTATGGGAGGAAAGATTATGTGGGACCTCAATGGAATTTCTGTCCCTTCCTGGAATACCAAACCATTAAAATATTGATGAAAGATTTTTTAAGATACACACTGCTTGTTCTGTTGCTTCACACTGCCGTGCAGGCACAACAATATGACCTGATCATTAAGGGTGGCCGGTTGATTGATCATAAAAATCAAATAAATGAAATCCTGGATGTGGCAGTTGGTGACGGTGTTATCCAAAAAGTGGCCAAAGATATTCCATCCTCTGAAGGCCAAACTATCATTGACGCTGAGGGTCTGATTGTTACTCCAGGTCTGATCGATATCCACACCCATGTTTTCGTGGGTGAAAAAGAAAAAACCTTTGCCAGTGGATTTTCCAGTGTAAGCCCGGATGATTTCACTTTGAAAGCCGGTATCACTACCGTGGTAGATGCCGGAACTTCGGGTTGGCGATCATTCCCAAAATTTAAGGAGGAAGTGATCGATCGGTCGAAAACCCGGGTGTTGGTGTTCCTCAACATTACCGGTTCTGGTATGATCGGGTCACCGGATGAAGAAAATTTGGATGATATGGATGTAACCATGACCGTGAAAGCTATACGGGAGTATCCGGACATAATAGTAGGCACCAAAATAGGACATTACCGGGGTGATCAATGGACCCCGTTTGACAGGGCCATAGCAGCGGGTACTGAGGCCGATGTCCCGATGATCTTAGAGTGTCACCTGCCGGAGCTGCCATTAGAAATGGTGCTTGAAAAAATGCGGCCCGGAGATATTTTCACTCATACTTATGGCGCAGTAAATGATCGAAATTGGTTACTGGACGACCAGGGGTCTGTTCAGCCATTCGTTTTGGAAGCACGAAAGAAAGGTGTTTATTTTGATGTTGGACATGGCGGCGGTAGCTTTCATTATAGCTTGGCGATACCCGCTATGGAACAGGGTTTTTATCCCGATTCCTTTGGGACTGACCTGCACCGCTTCAGCATGAATGCAGGTATGAAAGATATGCTGAATATCATGTCAAAATTTCTTAATTTAGGTATGTCATTAGAAGATGTTATTTACAAAGCTACCTGGAGCCCAGCACAAATGATCAAACGGGAAGACCTGGGAAACCTGAGTGAAGGGGCAGTAGCGGATGTCGCTATATTGCGCGTCAGAGAAGGCCAGTTTGGATATCTTGATGCGGATGGATACAAAATTAATGGAGACAAACGCCTGGAGGCAGAACTTACCATCAGAGCAGGTGCCATAGTGTGGGACTTGAACGGAATTGCAGCTAAAAAATACAGATAATTATTAAAGACTTTTTTTTTAAAAACAACTATTATGAATCGTCGAGAAATTGTTAAAAGCCTGTCTATGGTACCTTTCGCCGGTGGGCTTATGTATCAGGATGAGTTATTGGGGAATAGCCCGTCATCACCATTGAATTCTGGTGATGATGTTTATCGGTCTCTTGGAGTGGAGCCCGTGATCAATTGTAGAGGAACGTTTACCATTATTGGGGGCTCAATCGAGCGGCCTGAGGTCTTGAAGGCCCAGGAAGCTGCTTCTGGTCAATTTGTGCAATATGATGAACTGGCAGAAGGCATTGGTAAGAAATTGGCCGCTATAACAAAAACAGAGTGGGGAATAGTAACATCCGGTTGCGCAGGCGCTTTGAAGCATATCACCGCGGCCTGTGTTACTGGAGGGAATCCAGAGAAATTAATTCGGATTCCTGACTTGACTGGATTTGAAAAAGACGAGGTTATAATTCCTAGTCATTCCAGGAATGCATACGATCATGCCATTCGAAATGTAGGTGTGAAAATCATTACCGTGGACACTCCTGAAGAAATGGAAAAGGCCATAAATCCACGAACCGCCATGATCTATCTTATGACTCCTGGTGCATCAGAGACTGGACAACCCTTTTCTTTGGAAGTAATTGCAGAAATAGCAAAACCTCACAATATTCCGGTTTTGGTGGATGCTGCAGCGGAGAACCTGACCATTCCCCCGGTGCATTTAAAAAGAGGCGCAACGGTAGTTGCCTACAGTGGAGGAAAGGCCATATGCGGACCTCAATGTGCCGGTTTGGTAGTGGGGGACAAGAATTTACTAATGTCTACCTGGCAGGCAAGTTCACCTCATCATGGTCCCGGGCGAGACAATAAGGTGGGTAAGGAAGAAATGTTGGGAATGGTAGCTGCCGTAGAAGCCTGGATCACTCGCGATCATGATAATGAATGGAAGACCTGGTTAAGCAGACTGGACCATATTTCCAAGAAAGTGACTAAAATAAAAGGTGTCGAGACCACGGTTAGGGAGCCATCAGGATTAAATAACCGGGCCCCGGTACTGGTCATTAGCTGGGACCCTAAAGAGTTAAATATTACTGGCTACCAAGTGGCTGAGGATTGCGCCAGAAAAGCACCTCGATTGGCTATTGGTGAACATGACGAAGACCATAAAGCTTCCGTCAATGTTACTCCCAGTCAAATGCAGGACGGTCAGGAAAAAATAGTGGCAGATCGTTTACATAAGTTACTTTCTGAAAAAAGGCCATCTTTGTCCTCAGAATTAAAACCGGCGGATGTTGCCATCAGCGGGCCGTGGGAGGTAGATGTGCATTTTTTCACCAGCACCAGTAAACAATCTTTTTACCTTGAACAGGAAGGAAACTGGATCCAGGGTACCCATCAAGGAGAATTTGCCATTCGTGATTTGGCTGGTATGGTAGAAGGTGATCAGGTAAAATTTCGTAGTCAGTTCCGTATTCCCGGGGACAATGTAACCTTCCTTTTTTCGGGCAAAGTGACCGGAGACTCTATGGAAGGCACCATACACTTGGGCGAATACCTAACAGCCAAATTCAATGCTAAAAGAACCATTTATAAAAAGAATCGGAAGCCAATAAAAATACCCGGTGGTCCGCCGCTTGCTACCTGATTATTCCCCAATGATGATTGTATCAGGAAGGGCGCCAGCATCTATATTGTCGGGGATAATTGGACTTTTGCTTATTTTTTCCTGTCAGAATCCACAGCGTACCGGCACCCCTGAGGGGCGCCAATACAAGGCACAGGCCACTCCGGAGGGACTTGCTCTCCTAACGGATGACAGCGTTTTGGCCGCGAGATTCAACTGGGCAGCAAGTCAGGCGCTTTCTTATGCTCATTCCGGAGATGATCCTGTAGGCAAGTGGTACGAAGCTGCTCTGCCTGACCGAGAGGCTTTTTGTATGAGGGATGTATCACACCAAAGCCTGGGTGCCCACTATCTAGGACTGCGGGACCACACTAAAAATATGCTGTACAAGTTTGCCGAAAATATATCAAAATCACGGCACTGGTGCAGCTACTGGGAAATTAACAAATACAACCAACCTGCTCCGGTGGATTATGCAAATGACCAGGAATTCTGGTATAATTTGCCCGCTAATTTCGACGTATTGATCGCATGCTATGATCAGTATCTGTTAACAGGCGACATTGACTATTTACGGGATCCTATCTTTGTCAATTTTTATCGGCGCACCATGAACGACTATATCAAAGTATGGGAGCTTGATATTGCTTCAGTAATGAACAGAGATCGCTTCATGAACCTGGACAACCCCCTTGATAGCTCCTACAGCTTTCATGTCAGCCGGGGACTACCGAGCTATGGGGAAGGTGAGCCACTGCGACTTTACCTGGGTGCCGATCTGTTTTGTCTACAATATCAGGCTTATCAGGCCTATGAAAATATTCTTAGACTAAAAGGATCAAATAACCAAGCAGATTCCTTGAAGGAAGTAGCACAAAATTTGAAACAGTGGTACAACGTACATTGGTGGAACCTGGAAGATGACAAACCATATTCTGCCTTGCTTACTGATGGTAATTTCGTAACAAATCCCTCAAGGTACGTTCTGCAATCCGAAATTCTGAACAGTTACCAGAGGCAGGAAACGGCGCTTCAAGACTTATTGGACATTAAGGATATAAATATTGAAAGTCAGTCATATTTTCCCGCGCTTTTCTACAATTTTGATGAACCGCATAGGGCTTTTGAAGAGCTATTGGATCTTAGTCACCCGCTCAAGGAACGGAAGGAGTATCCGGAAGTATCTTATGCATTCGTCGAAGCTGCTTTAGAGGGATTAATGGGTCTGAGCGCTAATGCCCATGAACGAAGATTAAGGACCATTTCCAGATTAACAAAACCTACAGGTTGGGTGCGGTTTAGTGAGATACCCATTTTTGAAGGTTCTGTGGTTATCACTCATCGTCAGAATCTTGAAACGACCTTAGAAAGCAACTTGGAAGATGATATCAGTTGGACAGCCGCTTTTTATGGCAGCTATGATAGCCTGTGGACAGCTGATGGACCTATTCCAGCGAATTTGAGCATAACTTCCACCAAGAAAGAAATATCTTGGATTCAAGTATTGGTACCATCAAATAAGACCACGACTATCAAAACAATGGGCGATTCAAGAGACCCGAAACTTTAAATTATTAATCTTACAAAATGAACCATATCCAATTATTAACGCTACTTATATTAAGTAACAATCTAATATTATCAGCACAGGAATTTACTTTGAATTCTCCAGGCGAGGTCAATACCATAAATGTCTATATCGACCAACAAATTTCATATACGGTACTCCACCGGGGGGTGATGGTTTTGAATAAATCTCCGCTGTCCATAACGGTAAATGGCAATGAGTTGGGTATCGATCCAAGACCAAAAAAGGTGCAAAAAAGATCAGTTGACCAAACCATCAATCCAATTGTGAAAGTAAAACGAGCGCAAATTCACGATCATTTTAATGAACTGGAAATACCATTCCGTGGTGGATACACTGTGGTATTCAGGGCTTACGATGACGGTGTTGCATATAGGATAAAAACATCCTTAAAAGGTGATGTGATAGTTGATAATGAACTGATTGTATATAATTTTCTGCAAGATCACCAAGCTACTTTCCCCATAGCTGATGGATACTATACACATTCTGAACGCCCAAGTACCACTCAAAAGATTAGTGAACTAAAGTCTGATGAGTTCAGTTGTTTGCCGGTACTAATTGTCGCTGAAAACAATTGTAAACTGGTAATATCCGAGGCAGACCTATATGATTATCCAGGCTATTATCTTAAGCCGGGAGATAAGGCCGCTTCTTTAAAGGCTACCTTTCCAAGGTATCCCAAAACCTATAATGTCACTTCTGACAGGGATGTGAGGCCGGAAGAGAGAGAGAATTATCTGGCCCGTACTTCCGGTGACCGAGCTTTTCCATGGCGTCTGATGGTAATTTCCGATAATGATGGCGAATTACTTCAAAATGAACTGGTGTATAAATTGTCAAGACCTTTACAGCTTGAAGACCCTTCGTGGATTAAACCGGGAAAGGTCGCCTGGGATTGGTACAATGCTAACAACATCTTTGGAGTGGACTTTGAATCCGGTATTAACACTGACACCTATAAATATTACATTGATTTCGCCTCTCAATATGGATTGCCTTATATAATCTTGGATGAAGGTTGGTACGACATCAAAACCAATAACCTGCTCAACCCGGTAGAATCAATAGATATGGAATCTTTGGCAGCATACGGTAAAGAGAAAAGTGTCGATCTGATATTGTGGTTGACCTGGAAGGCCTTGGAAGACAATTTACAAGCTGCATTAGAGCAATTCGAAAAATGGGGCATAAAAGGAATCAAAGTAGACTTCATGCAAAGGGATGACCAATGGATGGTCCAATATTATGAAAGGGTTGCCCGGGAGGCAGCAAAACATAAAATGTTGGTCGATTTTCACGGATCCTACAAACCATCCGGGTTAAGACGTGCCTACCCCAACTTGATTAGCAGAGAAGGCGTCAGAGGGCTGGAACAACATAAATGGGAGGGTCAATTTGCCAATCCGGAAAATGATTTAGTCATCCCATTTACCCGTATGCTGGCTGGTCCAATGGACTATACCCCAGGAGCTATGCAAAACGCTCAAAAAGCAAACTATCAGGCTATTTTCAATCGTCCAATGTCTCTGGGTACCCGTTGTCACCAATTGGCTATGTATGTTGTTTATGAAAGCCCGTTACAGATGCTGGCTGATGCCCCCAGTCATTATCTGGCTGAAGAAGAGTGTATGCAATTTCTTGCAGCAGTGCCCACTGTGTGGGATGACACACATGTTTTGGAAGCAGAATTCGGCAATCATATTCTAATAGCCAGGAAAAGCGGCGAGGAATGGTACGTGGGAGCCATGACAGACTGGAATGCACATGATTTTGAATTGGACCTTTCTTTCCTTGCACCAGGATCATATGATATTCAATATTACCAGGATGGAATTAATTCTGAAAAATACGGTAGTGACTACAAAATGATTAAAACTACCCTAACCAACCAAGATAAAATATCCATTCACATGGCTTCGGGTGGTGGATGGGTCGCCCACATAACCAAGCACTAGTAAGCTAAGTTAATCCAAGTTTTTTAATTCTTGATGTCAGGGTAGTTGCCGGAATTCCCAACAATTCAGCCGCTCCATTAGGGCCTGATATTTTCCCGTTGGTTTCACGAAGTGCACGAACAATGTTTTCCTTTTGAAGAGTATCCAGCTGATCTTCTGTCAAAATATCACCAACTGGAATTGAAGTGTCTGGTTTATCGATTATATGAATGCTGGAAAGTAAATCCAATTGGCTTCCTTTAGCGGTAATAAAAGCACGTTCAATGATATTCTGAAGCTCTCTGACATTTCCAGGCCAGGAATGGGTCATCAGTTTCTTTTCTGTCAGGCTGTCCAACGGCTTCATTGAGATCCCTTTTTGAACACTATATTTATCAATAAAGGCATTGGTCAGCAACAGTACATCTCGGCCCCGGTCGCGTAAAGAAGGTATGGTAATTGGGAAAACACTTAATCGATAAAACAGATCTTCCCTGAATCTTCCCTTCTGTACTTCAAGATTTAGATCCCTGTTGGTAGCAGCAATAACCCTAACGTTAACTTTCTGTGTTTTAGAACCACCCACTGGCTGAAATTCCCCTTCCTGTAATACTCGCAGCAATTTTGGTTGAAGTTCAAGCGGCATTTCCCCGATTTCGTCCAGGAACATTGTGCCACGGTGGGCCATGGAAAACCGTCCCTCCCTGCTCCCAGTTGCTCCGGTAAAGGCCCCTTTAACATGGCCGAACAACTCACTTTCGATCAGGTCCGCTGGCAGCGCCGCACAATTTAGCGTTATAAGCGGTTTGTCTTTCCGGCTGCTTAACTGGTGGACCGCCCTGGCGAAAAGCTCCTTTCCGGTGCCAGTTTCTCCGGTAATCAGTACCGTAGAGTCCGTGGGGGCAACCTGATGCACTAGTTCAAGTGCATCGGAAATCGGTTTGGACTCTCCGATAATATCGGACAGCTCACTCTCATCAATCTTCTCGCGCAGCATATTGGCCTCCATATTTAAATTTTTCAAGGCTTCCCTGGTTTTGACCCGCTCTTTAACATTCCTGATACAAAGGGCGAAATATAGATTTTGATCCACTCTATAGGCCGATAATGTGGCTTCAGCAGGGAAAGATTCATTGTTTGTCTTTAAGCATATCAATTGTCCTGGAATCCAGGTGGATTTGAGGTACTCTTCTCGTTGCTTTAAGGTGGAAACTGCTTTCTGCAATTTGCCGAAGCTATTGTCATTCAATATTGACTTTATATGCTGCCCTACGAATGAATCTGCTGTTACACCAAAGACTTTTAAAGCGGCCTTGTTAGACTGAACAATCGACAGCTGATTATCCAATTCTATGATAGCGTCCATGGTGCCATTTACCATTCGCTCCAGTTTTAGTTTGTTTTCATACAACAGTTTGCTTGTTCGCATACGCCTTAATTCCGCAGCAGCTCTTGAGGCAAATATTTTAAAAATAGCAAAAGCCTCGGGGATCTCTTCCATTGGCTTATTATCCAGGATGGCAAGGTGTCCAAGTATGGTGTCATCGACATCTTTCAAAGCCAGACCCATATAACTTACTGCCCCTATAGGTTTCAAATCCGGGTCATCCGGAAATAACTCAATTACCTTATCTGGTATATGGCAGATCCCCGGATTGGTTAGAACCGGCTCACAGGGCGTTCCCTTTACCTCATATTCATACTCTTCCACGAATTTCCCATCGAGCCAAAAAGCCAGGGCGCTTAGCCTTTGCATACCATTTTTAACTTCCGTTACCCAAACGCCGTGTACACTTAGCACCTGAGCCAAATTCTTTACCAAAGAATTAAAGAACGACTGCCCGGTATCGGTTGCGGTTCCCTCAACAATTTTCTTAAGAGAAATTAGGTTGTAAGGGATTTGATTCTGTGAGTGATTTTCCATTATTGACGAATTTTCGTCAATAAAATAACGAAATTTAGTGAATTTACGAAATATCGTTATCCGTCAAAGTACCTGAAATATGCGTATACGTTTGACTATCAGTGTAATATATAATTTGGTATAGGAATTGGTTTATCTGACTTTAAATTCAACAAAAATTTACTATCATGAAAAGGTCTAAAAAAAATGTGAATGGTTTCAACACAGAACAATTGTTTGGCACTTTGGATGCCATTAAAGAAACCCCGGAAATTGCAAAATTTCAGTTTCGTGCCAACAACAAATGGATATCAGGTGGGCACAATCGTAGTACTATTAAGGGTTTTTATGGAGGATGCCAGGAAGACATTTCCCGTAATAAATCCTTTGTATTCGACAATAGCGAACCGCCAATTTTGCTTGGTAACAACGAGGGAGCGAATCCGGTTGAATTCGTGTTACATGCACTGGCTGGTTGTATGACTACTACTATGATGTTGTATGCTTCAACTCATGGTATCGAAGTGGAATCTGTCGAGTCTAAACTGGAAGGAGACCTTGATGTTCAGGGGTTTTTAGGCCTTGATAAAACGGTCAGAAATGGTTATCAGAATATTGGGATTAGCTTTAAGATTGAAGGAAACTTAAGTGACGTTCAAAAACAAGAATTGCTGCAATTCACTAACAATTCTCCCGTCTTTGATATTGTAACCAACAAGGTTCCGGTAAACTTTAGTCTCCAGCAGGATTAAGCCTCCTTTTGTTATCAATTGGCTAATGAGAAGTCGCCTCAGTGGGATGGCTTCTTTTTTTATTGTATTATCTCCAACATATATGTTTAAAGTGTTGAAACAAATTGGTCCTGGAGCCATGGTTGCAGCGGCATTCATAGGTCCGGGTACTATTACCACTGCCACTATTGCTGGTAGTAGCTTTGGTTATACTTTATTGTGGGCAGTGTTGTTCTCGGTGTTGGCTACCCTGGTCTTACAGGAAATGGCTGCCCGGTTAGGTGTGGTTTCCCAAAATGGATTAGGGCAAGCCTTGCGGAAGAAGATTACCCATCCTGCCGCTAAGCTGGCGGTTTTCTCCTTGATAATTGGCGCAGTGCTAATTGGAAACGCGGCCTATGAAGCAGGTAATATTACCGGAGCTGTTCTTGGTTTAAGTTACCCCTCACAATATTGGATGATCAGTCCGTGGATCCTGCTAATAGGATTGCTAGCATTTTTATTGCTCTGGAGCGGGAAGTATAAGTTGATTGAGCGTTCACTAATTGGCCTGGTTGGTGTCATGGGGTTAGTTTTTTTGGTGTCAGCCCTGTCCTTAAAACCTAACCTGCTGCAAATACTAAAAGGACTATTCACACCCAGCCTGCCACAAGGGTCCCTGATTATGATAGTAAGCCTAATTGGCACCACTGTGGTGCCCTACAATTTGTTCCTTCACGCTTCTTCGGTAAAGAATCGCTGGTCCATTGAAAGCTTACCTACGGCCAGGCTTGATACCATTATCTCAGTAATTGGTGGAGGGATTATAACCATGGCTATATTGATAACCTCAGCAGTAGCTTTTGAAGGATCAGCACGGGAAATAAATGATATTACTGATCTGTCACATCAGCTTTCACCTGTTTTAGGTAATTGGTCCACCACTTTCATGGCTTGTGGATTTTTTGCTGCAGGTCTCTCCTCCTCTATCACTGCCCCCCTGGCAGCATCTTATGCTACTTCTGAAATACTCGGCTGGAATTCAACCCTTAGATCTCCAAAATTCCGGCTGGTTTGGTGTTTGGTGCTGATTACAGGTATAGTTTTTTCCAGTTTGGGTTTTAAGCCAACTCTGGTAATCATGTTTGCCCAATTTACCAATGGGCTGCTTTTGCCGGTATTGGCAATTTGCTTACTATGGATAATGAATGATAGCAAAATCATGGGTACTTATGTGAACAAGCAGTTGACTAATATCCTAGGATTGTTGGTAATAATGGTAACCATAATTCTTGGCGCGAGAAGCATATTGACGGTAATTGGTTATTTTTAACCAATGATTGCTATTGACATCAACTGCGATATGGGTGAAAGCTTTGGTAACTACCAGATCGGTAATGATCAGGCGATTTTTCCATACATTACTTCCAGTAATATTGCTTGTGGTTTTCATGGGGGCGACCCGATACATATGGAGCGGACAATTAAACAGGCTTTACTTCATCAGGTACAGATTGGTGCCCATCCGGGATTTCCAGACCTAGCTGGATTCGGAAGACGAAAAATGGACCTGCCACCCAATGAATTAAAAGCGGCGGTGAAGTATCAGGTGTCGGCCATCAAAGGAGTGGCTGAAAGCCTTGGCGCCTTCATCCGGTATGTAAAGCCCCATGGAGCACTCTACAACCTGGCAGCAGTTGACGAGTCAGTATCGAATACACTGGTTCAGGCCATTCGGGAAATAGACCCTGGTTTAATGATTATGGGGCTGGCTGGCAGTCTTTTTCAGGAAATTTGTGCGGATCAAGACATTAGATTTGTGGCAGAAGCATTTGCTGACAGGCAATATCAGGCCGATGGCAGTTTACGTTCCCGATCACTTCCGGAATCAGTACTTGTAGACCTTGATGTAGTGACGAACCAGGTTTTGGAAATCATTTTACAAAAACAGGTTACAGCATACGATAGCACTATAATTCCTCTAGAGGCTGAATCCATATGCATCCATGGAGACAACCCGGCCGCAGTAAAAGTCCTTGAAGCCCTAAAATCAGCCTTTGAAAAACAAGGCATAGTAAAAAGAAGTTTCAGATGACCATAGAAATACAACCAATGGGTGATCGCACGTTGTTAGTAAACTTCGCACAAAAAATCGATCCGGACATTCACCAACAAGTAATGAATCTCTCGGCGAAAATTGAAGGGGAATTGATTGAAGGTGTTCTTTATATCAGCCCAGCCTATTGCTCTTTGTCTATAGGCTATAATCCAGAATATATTAAATATCCAGAATTGAGTCTTTGGATTAAAAATCTATGGAAACAAAGGAAAAAATATCGAAAAATACCTGTCAGGGTACTAACCTTGCCCGTATGCTATGAAGAACCTTATGCTCTCGATCTGTGGGAGATCTCGAAGATTACAGGGTTAATGCCAGAAGATATTATTGAAACCCATATTGCCAAGAGCTACCAGGTATATATGCTGGGTTTCCTTCCAGGATTCCCTTATCTAGGCGTTTTGCCTGAAGTCCTGCAATGCCCGAGAAAGGCAAAACCTCGATTGGCAACTCCCGAACGATCAGTAGGAATTGCCGGACTTCAAACTGGGATCTATCCTTCTGAATCACCTGGAGGCTGGAATATTGTTGGAAACACACCGCTGCCGATTTTCACCGGTCAAAAATCTACTCCTTTTTTATTACGTGCCGGAGATGAAGTGAAATTTCAGTCAATTACCAAGAACGACTATGAACACATAGAGGGAGAGATCCGGGAGGGTACGTTTAACTGGGATATGATCTATGAATAGTCGTCTTCAGCTTAAATTTTTAAAACCAGGATTGCATACTACCATACAGGACCATGGTCGTGAGCATTTTCGAGCCTTTGGCGTTCCCAAAGCGGGGCCCATGGATGTTGCTTCAGCTAAATTGGCCAACTGGCTGGTCGGTAACCCCGAATCTGCCCCATTGATGGAAATAACCATGGTAGGTCCGGTTATTAAGATGCAGGGACAGGGACAAATAGCTTTTACCGGGGCCCCGTTCAACATAAACCTCAACGATTACCCGCTCTCTATGAATCAAAGCATTGAACTTACTGGTCAACATGAACTGACTATTGAAAAAGCTCTTAAGGGTTGTCGGTGTTATATGGCGGTTGCGGGCAACTGGGGGTTAAGTTCGTGGCTTGACAGTTGTAGTGCTTCTCCTCAAAGTGGACGTGACCTTACCCCGAACAGTGTAATTGAGAAAGGTTCCACTCTTTTAATACACAACTCCGAACCAGTGGCCTCCCGGTCGGTCTCACGCCCTTGGATAGAGGTATCCATGCCGGTTATTCGGGTATTGGCAGGACCTGAGTATTCTACGTTTAATACGGCTGCTATTAAGGAATTCCTGGGCGGTAGATTTACCATCTCACCACAAAGTAATCGCATGGGATATCGGTTAAATAGCCCATTAGATAACTACAGAACTCCAGTGGAAGTGATATCTTCCGGAGTAGTACCAGGGACCATACAGGTGACCCACTCCGGACAGCTCATTGTATTATTGGCTGACGCCCAAACCACCGGAGGCTATCCTCGAATAGCCAATGTGATTAGTGCAGACCAGGATAAATTGGCACAAATGAGACCTGGAGACAGCTTTAGCTTTAGGTTGATCTCATTAAAAGAAGCTTATGAGGTATTTTAAATATGGCCATTTCCTGGTAAAACATTAGATTTACTCCCAGCATTTACAATAATTAATTCGTAATTTATTTAAGTATGAAAACCAAAGCCAATCTGGTACACCAGCCAGGCCCCTATACAAGTTTTTCTTTTGAAGAAATCACTATACCTGATCCAGGACCCACAGAGATATTGGTTAAACACAAGGTCATCGGAGTAAACTTTATTGACACCTACATTCGCAGTGGCCTTTACCCCTGGCCGGGTGAAATGCCCATCATCCCAGGCGGTGAAGCCAGTGCAGAGGTTCTGGAGACCGGATCAGAAGTGACTGATCTAAAGCCAGGAGACCGGGTGGCTTACACCGTTTCAAATGGGGCCTATAGTCAGCATCGAATTTTAAATGCAGACCGGGCTGTTAAATTGCCAGACTCGATATCAGATGAGACGGCGGCGGCCAGTATGCTAAAAGGATTGACAGCACATTACCTGCTTCATGGAACCTTCAAAGTGCAACCAGGCCATACCATTCTTTTTCATGCAGCTGCTGGAGGAGTAGGATTGATTGCCGGTCAATGGGCCAATCACCTTGGTGCTTTGGTAATCGGCACCGTAGGTTCTAAGGAAAAAGCGGAATTGGCTTTGGCCAATGGGTATCATCATGTGATCAACTACCGTGAAGAGAATTTCGTGGATCGAGTTATGGAAATTACCCATGGAGCCGGTGTGGAAGTGGTTTATGACTCGGTTGGACAGGACACCTACCCACTTTCCCTGAAATGTATAAAAAGATTGGGTATGTGGGTCCCCTTTGGTCAGTCTTCGGGCCCAATTAAGAATTTTGAACTCAAAGACCTGGTGGCACATGGCTCACTTTTTACTACCCGGCCTAGTTTGTTTGACTATGTGCCCACCAAAGAAACCCTGCAAGCCGCTAGTGATAGCTTGTTTGCTATGTTGGATTCCGGACATATTAAGGTGACTATTAACCAAAAGTATAAATTAGAAGAAGCCAGCCTGGTACACCAATTATTGGAAAACAGGGAAACCAAAGGATCCACAATTTTAATTCCCTAATACTTTAACCATTTGAACTAATGCAACCAAAAAATTTAGAGACACTACAGAATGGCTTTGACCATATCACACAATCGCCTTCTGACCAAGGCTCCTTGCAATTGATTGTGGCCAGACCGGAGGTAGACCAACGTACGGAGTTAGACCAGGGAGTATTGGATGAAACTGAGGGCCTGATCGGAGACAATTGGGCGGCCAGAGGAAGTTCAAAAACCGAAGATGGCAGCGCTCATCCGGAAATGCAAATCAACATAATGAACTCCAGGGCCATTGAATTAATCACTCAAAACAAGGCTGACTGGAAGACCGCAGGGGACCAGTTATTTGTTGATTTCAATCTAAGTAAGGACAATGTGCCCCCCGGTACTAAGCTGGCTGTGGGTGATGCAATCCTGGAAGTAACCTCTGTTCCCCACACCGGCTGTAAGAAATTTGCACAGCGTTTCGGCACAGATGCATTGAAATTCATCAGCTCTTCCGATGGTAGACAATGGCAGCTTCGGGGAATCAATGCCCGAGTAGTGAAGTCTGGAAGCATCCAGATAGATGATCAGTTATCCAAAATATCCGGGTGATTTACAAATTTCCAGGGTGCCTAACGTTGATTTCAATCAAAGATATTCTTCTGCAATACAATATATCAAAACCATGAATTTAACAGCAGCACAATTAGACACCTATCAAAAAGATGGCTATATAACCTTTGAAAATATTTTTACACAGGACGAGATGGAAAAAGCTATTAATGAGGCCCATCAATGGCAGGAAGAATTTTTGAAGGACATATCAGAAGAAGACATAAAATGGTATCACGATGGAGCAACTGCTATTCCAAATCAAGTCAGAAAGCTTGACAATCCTGTTAGTCAAAGAGCATTTTTCAAGAAGCTAGCGCTAAATCCTGAGCTAATAGTAACTGTTGAGGATCTGATTGGGAGAGATGTTATCGCTTTTTTTAGCCAGGTATTTTTCAAGCCCCCGCATGGTGGTGGACCTAAACCAACTCATCAGGATAATTTCTATTTCGGGCCAGATAAAAGTGATCACGTCATTACTATCTGGATAGCCTTTGAAGATGCAACAGTAGAAAACGGGTGTTTATATTATGGAAAAGGATCCCACCAAGGTAAACTCATTAAACATTTTGCACCCGAGGACGAGCCTTTTAATTATCAAATACCCGATTCCAAAAAAGTTCCTATGACTCCTGCCCCAGTCAAAAAAGGAGGTATCAACATGCATCATGGTAAAACATTACATCAGTCTTCCAACAATACCTCTGATTTGTGGAGAAGAGCCCTGGCTATTCATTTCATGCAAAAGGATGTGAAATTAATAGATCCAGTTTTTAAATTTGACCCTATTCATTTCGTTGAAGCATTTTGAATTTATAAAATGGGTTCAAGTTTTTTTGAACCCGGATTATGCACTAGACTTCGTAGTGAGAGCCTTAAATGGCTGTGAGATAGGTACTCGCGCAGATTTCGGCAACGGAAACATAGCACCGCTATGGTGAGTAGGAAAAATAGAGCAAGTGCCTAGATTGTAGTCAGTTAAGGCTCGTAATAGATTTCTGGTGCATAATCCGGGTTAAAGGTTCTTCCTTAGGGTTACCCTCATTATCCAAAAGATAAACTTCATCAAATCCCGCGCCTTTTAATTTCTCAAATTGAGTGGCAGCATCTCCAGCTACTACATAAATCATTTTTCCTGGGGTGATGTATTTTTGTGCCAGCTCTTTATGCTGTTCGAGTGTCATATTTCGAATTATTTCCTCTTGGTCATTGATATAGGTCACATCCAGATCATAATTGCTCATGGTTCTGAGAATATTCATTTTTGACCAAAGCGATTCCATGGCTCTGGCATTAGATTTGATCATAGAGTTTTTAGTGAATTCAAGATCCTCTTCACTGATGCTTTCCCGATATTTTTCCATTTCCTCCTTAAATATTTTCACTGATTCGTAAGTGACATTCGACCTCACACTTGAAGACGCTCTGAATGGGCCCCTCAATTTGGAGCCAGAGAAAAATGTTCTTGCGCCATAAGTGTATCCTTTTTCCTCTCGTAAGATCAGATTTACTCTTCCACTAAATGATCCTCCCAGCATGAAATTCATTACTGTTGCTGCATAGAAATCGGGGTCCTCTCTTGACATAGCCAGGTAGCCAATATTGATAACAGATTGTTTCGCATTTGGAATATCAACAAAAAATAGTGTATTGTTCCCTGACTCATCCGGATATAGATATGATGGAATTTCTGCAGCATTTTGTTTCCACTTTTTACCCAACCCAGATAGTGCTTTAAGTGCCTCATCTTTGGAAATATTGCCAACAACATGAACCCGAGTGAGGTTGGGTGTATAATAATTATCATAAAAGGTCTTCAAATCATCAATTACCAGGGTTTCAATGGTTTCAGGAGTTCCTGATGTTGGTAAACTCATGATGTGCTCTCCTCCGTAAACTTTTTCACTAAAAATCAGATTAGAAATATAGCCTGGATAAGCCTGGCTCCGCTTTAAGTCGTTTATGGTTTTAGTTTTGATTCTGTTGAACTCCTCTTCATCCCACCGTGGCTCGAGCAACAATTCTTCTACCAACTTAATTGTTTCTTGGAAGTTCCTTGAAAGAGCGCTTGCTCTGATATTGATGTTAAGTTGACCTGTGCTCATAGAAATTCTGGAGCCCAACAAGTCAATTTCCTCCTCAAGCTCTTCAGGAGTTTTAGTAGCTGTTCCTTCCATCATGATATCAGTCATAAGATTTGCAACTCCATTTTTTTCAGGGGTATCAAACTGATGGCCACCATCCAAAACCAGTGAGAACTCTACCAATGGCAATTCATTATTTTCAATTCCATAGACTTTCAATCCGTTATCCAATGTGGCTAACCAGATTTCCGGAAGGTTTAAGCCCGGAGGTGTTCCTTCTTCAGGTTGCACAGAGCGATCAAATGCAGAATGAGTTTTTTTGATTTCTTTGTCTTCTTCACCAGCCTGTGCCGCTTCCTTATTCTCCTTAATTATCTCTTCAACAACATTGGCCTTTACAGAACCAACTACCATCAAATCGAGCTGGTCTTTGGGGACAAAACTGGTAACAACATAGGGCTGATCCTTAATATATTTATTATATACGCGCCATATATCTTCTACCGAAACGGCTCTTATTCTATCTATGTCCTGTTGAATAAATCCTGGATCTCCAACAAAAGTATTGTACATGGCCAATTGAAATGATTTATTTAAGATACTCTGTAAACCATTATAAAAATTGTTTTCCAATCCAGCCTTTACCCGCTCAACATCGATATCTGATATACTGTCTGTCTCAAATTTTTGAAAAGATTCAATTATTGCCTTTTCAATATCATCCAGGCTTTTACCTTGATTGGCAGTAATTGAAATCCTGAATAATCCTGCCAATTCCATGGCACTGTTATAGGCATTTGTTCGTGAAGTAAGCTCCTTTTCCTTTACTAAAACCTTATAGAGCGGGGCCTTTTTGCCATCCGAAAGAATCTTGGCCAGGAAGTCCAATGCGTAGGCGTCATCACTGTACTGTTCGGCAGAAGGCCAAACCATATTTAATTGAGGAACCGTAGCAAAATTATCTTCATGATACAATTTTTTGGTTTTAGCAAGAGTCACGTTTTGAACATTCATCGGTGGGACATCTTTTCCTCTTTTTACTTCACCAAAATACTTTTTGATTAATGCTTTGGTTGACGCTGACTGAAAATCACCTGCAACCACTAAGGTGGCATTATTAGGTCCATAGAAGTTGTCGTAAAACTCCATAACATCTTCCACTGTGGCATTTTTTAAATCTTTCATTTCCCCGATTACTTGCCAGTTGTAGGGATGTCCTTCAGGGAAAACTGATTTATGTATTACATAATTTGTATGACCATATGGATTGTTGTCTACACGTTGTCTTTTTTCATTGACAACCACATCTTGTTGATTGACAAAAGCACTTTCGGTGATGGTGTTTTTAAAGAAACCCATCCTATCGGATTCTAACCACATCACTGTTTCCAATGCATTTTTAGGAACGACTTCATAGTATGCTGTTCCATCCCAAAATGTAAAACCATTTAGGGTACCGCCGGCATCCTGCACAATTTTGAAAAATTGGTCCTGGTCTACATTTTCAGATTGCTGAAAAAGCATATGCTCAAAAAGATGTGCAAACCCTGTCCTTCCTGTTTTTTCCCTGTTGGAGCCCACATGGTAAACAACCGCTAGTGAAACTATGGGATCGGAATGATCCTGATGTAATATAACTTGCAAGCCATTTTCAAGGGTATATTTTTCAAAATCGATAGCGAGCGAAAAATCCGACTCTTCATTTTCAATATTGCATCCAATTAAAATAGCAAGCAGCAATGGGATTGCCAGAAATGAAGAAAATCTAACAGCTTTCATAGTTTGATAATTGATTAATTTACAATACTTTGACCAAAAGTATTAGAAGTAACGTACATTCCTCGCACTGGTTGCAAAAAATTTGATTTTCTTACTTAAATCATACGAATAACATACCAGATAAACCACTGCAAATACTATGAAGAGCGCTATTATATCCCTGGGATTGCTTTTAATTTTCAGTTGCGATTCTCCCCAAACTAAAATTAAGGCAAATCCTGAATGGGATATTGGTATTTTGCCATCCTCCATTAGATTGGACCCCTCCACCAATAAAATAATTGAGCATCGATTTGATGCTGTAGATAGCTACAATCCAAAGGAGGGAAACTTACTTAAGGAAAATTGGGTCTATGACGGGGAAAAAGTTAACCTCTACGGTGCCAGAGGGGAGTATATATCCTTTCAATTGGTTCTTACCAGGAACACCAATTCCGTCTTGAAAGGGATACAAATTGGCATGGAGAACTTTAAACTCGAAGGTGCTCAATTTGATATCAAACCTGAGCTTTTCCTGGAATGGGCGGTTGAAGTGAAAACGCCCAGTACTGGGTACCCAAAAGCCTCTCTTGGCAAGGGATGGTATCCTGATGCACTAATCCCATACCAATCCATACAGGCTGACTCTTCAAAGGTTAATAGAAGATGGGTATATCCTCTCGAGTTACCTGATTTCAACAACCGCATTGACAATCAACGATCTTTACTTATCTGGATAGATCAGTATATCCCTTTTGACCGGTCAGCAGTTCAACCTGGCAATTATACCAGTACCCTAACAGTAACGGTGGGAGCTGAAACCAAAAGTATCCCTATTAAGCTGCACGTTTGGGATTTTGCCATTCCCAATGAAAATGCGTTCCGGGCCAGTCTTCAGCACGAAGGATTTTTGAGTCGCATGGATAAACAACAAGAGCTGGCCATATATCAACTTTTCAAACGTAATAGGATCTCTTTGATGGATCCTACTTATAAGCCAAAATTGGAGGTATCTAAAAGAGGAGATTTCATATTTGCCTGGGATTCTTTTGATGCACGACTCGAAAAATACTTTTCTGGCCGGGCATTCACCGATGAATTCGGATATGAATATGGTCCTGGATATGGGGAGCCCATTGAAACATTCATTCTTCCTTTTAATGTTTACGGAAAACATGGCGATCCCGGTTGGCCGGATATTGGAACACCTGATGTAGAACAAGATGCCGGCCCCAGGAGGAAATATATTGAAGCCATCCAAACATGGCGAAACCACCTGCAACCAATGGTTGACCCTGCAAAGACTGAGCTTACTATATATTTAAACGGGCTTGATGAATCATATTTTCCTGAAGCCTGGGAACGCATGGTTTATTATGGAGACCTTTTTAATGAATTTTATCCGGAAGCACATTTTAGAATCGATGGCGGATATAGCGAGGAAGCCATGGCTGTTGTTCAAAATTCCATTGATTCCTGGGCTTCCCACACCATAAATTATAATGTTGACAAAATAAAAAAGTATCAGGAGATTGGGATTGAAGATTGGCTCTATGGTCCCATGCTTTATGAATCCAAAGTAAATAGCTGGGTGGGAAGTTCCACTTTTCTTGATTTGCCACTAATCAACGATCGGGCCATCAGTTGGAGTAGCTGGAAATATGGTACTTACTCTTGGATAAGTTGGGGTGTTGGTGCCGGGTGGAAAAGCGCCTGGTACGATCCGGAAACCTGGAAAGACACCTACAAGTCAGGATCCGACTCCGATGCGGACTTCACCTATAAAAAGTTAAATGGTAACGGATTACTTATTTATAGCCCGGGAATAGTGCCTAATGTAAAAGTGGCATGTCCTTCTATTCGCTTAAAGGCCATGAGAGATGGTGTACAAGAGTATGAATATATGCGACTGTTATCGCAAAAAAATGGGAATAACCAACTGGTGGATGAGATTGTGAACAGTATCATAAAACAGCCGTTTGGTGATTCTTCCATTGGAAACCTTGATGTTTGGAGCTTTGATGCCAGTCAATGGGATAAGGCAAGAATTCTTATCGGAAAAAAAATAAGCGAAGGAGTTTAAATATAGGATATGAGTAAGTCCTTCAACTAATTACATGGCATCCAGACATCCTTTTACATAGCCGACAGATTCAGAAAGTCCAGGCATAGGATCTTGAGCATCTTTCTCATATTCAAAGCTAACCACACCCTGGTAACTGTTATCCACAAGCATATCCAGAAATTTTGGTATATCGATAACACCCCTCCCAATTTCCACTGTTTTACCATCTTCAGCTGCTTTATCTACATCTTTCAAATGAATATCTAATAATCTCGAAAAATACTTCTTCCCTGCTTGTGTTGGATCTACACCAATTCTCTGGGTATGGCCAATATCTATGCATAAACCAAATCTTGGATCCAGGTCCTTTATTTTTTCGTAAACACTTTCCGGGCTGGGGTACATATCATCTCCCGGGCCGTGGTTATGTATGGCTACTTTTATATCGTACTGCTTAATTTTGTTGTTGGTATATTCAAGCAAATTATGATCCGGAACCCCTACGATCACCGACATGCCGGCATTTTTTGCGTATTCAAATGCCTGATCAATTTCACTTTCATTCTTCATATAAATAACTCCTCCTCCATATAGTGTCAGTCCGGCATCGCTTACTTTTTTTGCTCCAGCTTTTAACTTCTGGACCGTCGAACTTAGTGGTAAGTGCATGCTCTTGAAACATATGTAATCCAGTCCCGCTCTTTTGGCCATGGCAATTGCTTTGGCCTGGGTAAATTCCCGGAGGCTATAGGATGCCAGTCCCAATTTTAATTTGTTGTCATTTTTAACAGCGCCTTGAACCGAAGATCCCATGGGAACCAGTGAAGCAGCTGTGGTAAGGGCGGATATTATTATGAAATCTCTTCTTGTCTTCATGATTTGTTGTTTTCCTGTGTCAAAGTCAATCTCTGACTAAATGATGACGTTTTCAAGTGAAATAGCAATTTTGATTTATCTGCTTCAGGTTTATATCAATTCTCTGGCAATTTAAAAGCATAATAGTAGTCCCCCGATTCAGTGCCTTGCATCCCTCCTCCTCCTGCTGCAATAACTACATATTGCTTTCCATTTATTGCATAGGTTGCTGGTGTTGCATATCCACCTACAGGCAGTTGAAATTCCCATAATATTTCACCGGTATCCTTATTAAATGCCCTGAATTTCTCATCCCGGCTGGCGCCAATAAAAATTAGTCCACCGGCTGTTACCACTCCTCCGCCAAATAGTTGGGTCCCGGTAGGAGGTATTCCCCTTTTAGTCAATTCTTCATATTCTCCTAGCACAACTTTCCATTCAATCTCACCGGTATTTAGATTAACTGCACACAAATTTCCCCAGGGAGGCTTAATACCCGGATAGCCATCCTGGTCTCTTAATTGTTTATATGCCTTCAGTTTATATCTCTTAATAGGATCCTGTGTGACCGGTTCTTTTATCATCACTTTTTCTTCAAGAGGCATCAACTCTATGGCTTCTTCATTTCCCAACTCATACAGGTAGGCCAAAACGGCACGTCTGTTCTCTTCTGGTGTTGCCTTAAATGAAGGCATCATCCCTCTTCCGGTTTTAAGCAGTACCTGGACATCGATAAGCTTTACACTGTCTTTGACCTTCAAAAGAGAAGGAAAGGCGACGGTTCCTTTGCGATCAGCACCATGACAAGCAGCACAATTTGTCATATATACTTTTTCTCCGAACGCTGCTAAATTATCAAACTCAGAAATATCTGCCATCCTGGGTTTATCTTCCACCAGTTGAACCATATGGGGCATATCATTTACACCTATGTATATTGTGCCGGATTCGGGGTCGAATGCGCCTCCACTCCACTCCGCTCCACCCCGAAATCCTGGTAGCTGAATAGTGCCCATCTCCGATGGCGGCGTATATATACTACCTAGTGTATAACCTTCAATTTGCTCAAGGACATTTTCATGAGTTTCAGAAGAAATGTTAGTCACCAAACTTTCATCAAAGTACTGCCGTACCAGAGGGGACGGTTTGAGGGGAAACGGTTGCGTTGGCCAGGTTTGCTCATCTTTCATAACGGATTGAGGGACTGGTCGCTCTTCCACCTCGAAAAGCGGCTCCCCTGTTTCTCTATCCAACAAGAATATAAGCCCTTGTTTTGTCAGCTGGGCCACAGCATCGATGTCCTCTCCATTATGATTTACCGTCACTAAATTCGGTGGGGCTGGGATGTCATAGTCCCATAAATCGTGGTGGGAAACCTGAAAATGCCATTTATAATCACCTGTTGCAGCATCCAGTGCCAATAGAGTGTTAGCAAATAGCCCCTGACCTTTGCGGTCAGCGCCATAAAAATCATGTGTTGGTGAGCCCAGAGGAACAAATACAATACCTCTGTCACTATCAAGGGTCAATCCGGCCCACGCATTAACGCCTCCACCAGTTTTATAATAGTCTTTCGGCCAGGTATCATAACCGAATTCACCCGGATGTGGTATGGTATGAAAAATCCATGCTAATTTTCCACTTCTCACATTATATGCCCTGATATGCCCAGGCAAAGAACCATAGGCTTCATGGAGGCTTGATCCCATGATGATTAGGTCGTTATGAATAACTACCGGAGAGGTATTCCTGATAAAAGCGCTATTCTTATCGACAATCCTGTCCAAGCCATCTCTAAGATCCACCGCCCCATTCTTGCCAAAATCACCAATAGGCTTTCCATTGGTTGCATCAATTGCCCAAAGTTCATTCATTACGCAGTAAAACAACCTTTTATCGACCCCGTCTTCCCAATAGGTCAGCCCACGGTTGGTGCCTCCTACCCCTGTCAACACCTTTGTCCCACTGGAAGCAGGGTCAAATTCCCATATTTTTTGTCCAGTAGCGGCATTGAGCGCTAATATTTTTAATGCCGGAGAGGTAGCATATAAAATATCATCTATGACTATTGGATTGCATTGAATGGAGGTACCATGTTTACTGTCCCCAGTGCGATATACCCAGGCCACTTTAAGGTCTTTTACATTTTCTCTATTTATTTGACCCAGCCTGGAATAAGCATTACTTCCTTCATCACCACGATATACACCCCAGGAAGTGTACTCGTCCGAGGGTTCATTTTCTTTCTGAACCTGATCACAGGAGATCAATAAAACGAATAGTAAAAACTCTACAGTAAATAAAAATAAGGGCGTCTGCCTCATTTTAACTTCTTCTCATAAACTACTTCTCCCTTTGGATGGCCTTCCATTTGGTTATCTTCCAGTTTGGGTTCTAATCCATTGGCAAAAATATAAATCGCCGCTTTTTGATTTTGCTTTTCCGTATTTCGAAAGATGTTGTTCTTTATAACCAGGTCTTTGGCCGGAGAATTGATTGAAAATCCATAGCCTCCCCCGTTGGTTCCATTATTTTCAATAACGTTACCCACAAAAGTATTTCTATGCGGTGCATTGGCTTCTTTTTCACTGCGTAAATTGATACCATCACTTTCATTCTTGTACACATGATTATCTTCAAAAACCACGTCGGTATCCTTATGCCCGGTACATATGCCAAACCGGCCATTATGATGGAATTTGTTCCCCTTTACCTGACTTTGATAAACGCGCCAACAAATAAACAGACCATCTAAATCATTGTGATGGATATCATTATTTTCAATCACTGTGAATGGTGACCCGGTTCCCGGATGTAAGCCGGTGTTACCGCTACCACTTATCTCGCAATTTCTAATTGTTACATTTTCAGTGATCTGCCAACTGATGCCTTCCCCGTTGAAATCCTTAACGTGAACATTATCTACCACTACATTTTTTGACTTCAGAATAATTATCCCCGCGCTATTACACCCATCTGCTTTAAAGTTCTCCGTCCTGTTACCATCCGCTTTAAAATTCGAAATCCCTATATTTTCCTCTTTTATAACTTCAATAATTGATGAAGCATTGGAAACCATGCCCCCATCTGTTGCAGAGTAATCACGTATCAGGTAGCTGTCAATATAAATTACGTTTTCCTGAATATCAGTAATATAGGCAGTAGATACATCCCAACATGAGTTCTGAGGGTTGTCGGTCACTTCCACCTTCATACCAATTGCAAAGCCATCCGGATTTTCTACTGTAAGCTTCAACTCACCATAGTCGGCATCGACTATAAATTTTGTTTGAACTCCCTTTGCTCTTTTTAGAATTGTTGCTTTTCCTGAACCCACAAGATTCACATTTGATTTCATCCTTACCGGGGCGGTAATTTCAAAATTCCCTGGATTTAATTTTACGGTGCCCCCATTTTTTGCCACAGCATCTATGGCAAATTGTATGGCTTTATTGTCAAATCCGGTGATATCAGCATTGGTTCCACCAACAGTAATTACCAGATCTGTAAGCTTTGGAGATACTAGTGCATCTACCTCACCATTAGCTTGTTGAGCAATTATTGAAGGGGTTGAAAGTAGAATGATAAACAAACAAGTAGTTTTCATGATATTTGATTTTGTTCTAATATGAATAAATTTAAACACATTATTTAAGCCGTACAGCCTATACCAGTATTAAGGTCATCCCATTAAAGCGTTGAAAAGTAGTGAAGCCAATGCCAGGGTCTAATAATAATTCATCGCTCTCAGCCGGGTGTATTACTCACAATCAATTGGATTATTAGATTATGACCCGTCCCGACATGGTTGGCTCAGGTGATTAAATTCCCCTCTTCATCCCATTGAGCAATCTCCATTCGCTGGCTTTGGTCTACGCACCTGGCTATCCATTCAGGATCATACGAGAGATTATGTTCGTCCAATACCTCTTGAGGCACACCATCCCAAACGTTCGGTGTGTTTCCCACATAGCCGAGATCTTTAATCCCCATTTCGGAAGTATAGTATCCGGTAAGTGTCAAGTTCCTTATTAATGAAAAGAATACCTCTCCGTGCTTCAAATGCTCTGGAGTTTTATTTGGGTAGGCAATCTCATCGATGACGGTTAGCTGTTGATCTGTTGAACAACTTTTGAAATCCAGATTGAACCGCTCATTGGTCTGGTTGTCCAGCCACATTAATCCTCCCTTCAATGGCACCTGGTGCCGGGGAATATCTTTTGCCATAAACTCAATAAACTCCGTCACTCCAGCTTCGGTTGCCGACCCGAAGTCGGCAGTGGCCGGTAATATGATGTCGCAAAGTATGGCAATTGTCCCCAACTCGTCTTCAGTTAAGAACTGCTCAGCACGCAGTCTTTCATCGTGTAATTTTTCTTTGGCGGTTCGGCCATATCCTACAGGCTTTTCAACCGATACATCCTCTGGCTGTTCTGCAGGTGCGCAACCATTCAGTACTAAACCTCCTGCTACCGAACTTACTAGAAGTGATTTCAGTGATTCTCGCCTATCCATAATTTAGATGTTTTGCTTATTCAATTGATCAATTATGTAATCTGATGTCCTCCACGCCAGGGCCAAGATGGTCCAGGTAGGGTTTTTGTCGGCCTGAGAAACAAACGGACCCCCATCTACTACGAAAAGATTGTCCACTTCATGAAGTTGCTGATATTTGTTTACTACTGATTTGGCTGGGTCATTACCCATTCTGGTAGTACCCACTTCGTGAATAATTCTTCCAGGTGCCAGTAAACCATAATCCTGGTCTTTGCCAGGTTTTTCTCCCAAGGGCTGGGCCCCCATGCCTTCAAAGATCTGTTCGAATGTATTGTGCATATGTTTAGCCTGGGAGCGCTCGTATTCAGTCCACTTGTAATGGAAACGTAGCACAGGAATACCATATTCATCAACCAATTCCGGGTCTATCTCACAATAGTTGTCGAGCTGAGGTACGCTCTCCCCTCGTCCGCTAATACCCATCACCGCCCCGTAATATTTCTTTACATCTTCCCGGAGCTTAGTCCCATACCCTCCAACAGTGCCTCCAAATTGTTCATTGAGGTCCGAAGCGTTAAATCCAAATCCATAAGATGGCATACCCATCCCTCCCCATACTTCGAGGTGGTAACCTCTGGGAAAATCTAGTTTCTTATTGTCCAGCCACCAGGGAGTATATACGTGCATCCCACCAACACCATCTTCGTTGTATAATTTTCTGTTAAACATGGCCGGCACTATTGCTGATCTGCTGGCACCGGTAGAATCGTGCAAGTACTTGCCTATTAGTCCGCTGCCATTTCCCAACCCATTGGAGAACTGGGTACTTTTGGAGTTCAAAAGAATCCTAGCGCTACTACAGGCTGATGCCGCCAACACCACTATTTTACCCCGGATCGTATATTCCTTGCGGTCCTCTCGGTTTATATAAGATACACCAGTGGCCTTGCCTTCATCATTGGTAAGTACTTCTCTTACCATGGCATTAGTAAATAATTTTATGCTTTTCCCGGCTTTTTGGGTGGGAAAAATCAAACAAGTACCTGCGGAAAAGTCGGCATGGACCATACAAGCCCGGCTGCATTGCCTGCAGTAGAAACAAACGCCTCTTTCGTTGTTGATTCTTTTGGTTAGGATAGAAAGCCTGCTTGGAATGGCCGGGATTTTGGCTTTCCTAGCACCCTTTATATAATACAATTCATGAAGTCGCGGCTTTGGTGGTGGCAGAAAAAATCCATTGGGCTCATTCGGGAAGTTCTCCTTGGTCCCGAATATTCCGATTAATTTGTCTACTTTATCGTAATAAGGTGCAACATCATCATAACCAATGGGCCAATTACTCCCAAGACCGTCACTGTCTTTTCTCTTAAAATCTCTGGGGCCAAATCTTAAGGAAATCCTTCCCCAATGATTGGTACGCCCTCCAACCATCCGAGAGCGGAACCAATCGAACTCAGTCCCATCCTTTCTGGTATAGGGTTCACCCTCTATTTCCCAGCCTCCGTAGGCACTGTCAAAGTCTCCAAAAGCCCTTACCGTTGAAGCACCGCGTCTGGGAGATTCCCAGGGCCAACGAAGTTGTGTGCGTTGCGCATCATTGGTAGGATCGAACATGGGGCCTGCCTCCACAACGGCTACCTTCAAACCATTTTCAGCAAGAATCTTTGAAGCCATACCGCCACCGGCGCCTGAGCCGACCACTATTACATCATAGGTTTCCGGTGATTCAATAATTTGCATAAGTTTGAACTATAGTGAACTGTCAATATAAGAAGATTTTACAGTTATTGGTTTTGAATTTTTAGTTTTAAGAGTTTGGGGGCATGGGGCAAAGCGTCGGGCGCTAGGTGCTAGGCGATGAGATATAGAAGTAAGTTTTCCAAGTGTCACTGGTTATCACTAAATTAGTAATAAAGCCCATTCATAGTGAAAGTCGCACATTTTCTTCTAATAGCAGCTCTCTGTCTAACTGCTTCAAGTAAAGGGCAAAATGTTGATGAAATAATAACCAAGTCTATTGAAAAAACCGGCGGGGTTGCAAAATGGACCAATCTGAATGGTTTTAAGATAATCGCCAAATTTGACCAAGGCGGAGTGGAGTTTCCGTTGGAAATCGTTCAACTGGCTGACGGTCGTAAATATACCAAGTTTACCTTCCAGGGAGACGACATCAAACAAGGGGTTTTTGATGGGAAAATTTTATGGCGTACCAACTTCCAAACTATGGAACCTGAAAAGTCCGATAAGGAAACCACTGAAAATGTCAAACTTGACGCTAACGACTTTCCCGATGCCCTTTTGAATTATGATTCAAAGGGCTATAAAGTTGAACTTATGGGAAAAGAAGCAATAGAGGGCACCGAGGCTTTTAAGGTGAAACTTGTAAAAGAACCCATTACCATTAATGGGAAACAATTTGATGATATCAGCTACTATTATTTTGATAGCAAAACATATTTTCCCATTGCCAAGGAATTTGAAATGAAACATGGCCCTATTAGAGGTTCCATAATGGTTATTACTCTTAGTGATTATAGAGAGGTTCATGGGTTACTATTCCCATTTTCCATGTCCCAGGGGGTGAAAGATGCCCCCCCGCAACCACTAATAGTGGAGTCAGTGGAATTAAACCCAAGGATGAACAATAATGAATTTTTGTTACCGAGCCAATAATAGGAACAGCTTCCTCTAGCTTGGTGCCGTGTTTCAACTTTTGCCTTCTGTCTCCGTTTGTTGTATACATTAATCTGGGTGACTCCCTTTTAGTTTCCCAAGAACCCCCATCAGTAATTCAGTATCGTCTGAATTTAGCAGCATCACCCTATCCATAATGCGTTGATGCATTATCGGTTTCTTGGCAATTCCTATGTTGGTCAGTAGTTGCTCCACTTCTTCTTTTAGTAAACGCTGAAGTTCAGGGCTATCAGCGTTGTTATTGGCAGGTTGTATGTCTGATCGAAAAATCTCCCAGGCATAGATCAATACACTTTGCGCCAGATTGAGTGAAGGGTAGCTAGTGGCCATCGGGATAGTGCTGACCAGATCGCATTGATCCAATTCATCTGTACTCAGGCCATTCTCCTCGGACCCGAAAACAAAACCCACGTTGGTCATAATATTTTGCTTCTCTCGCAGAATACTGGTGATCTGTGAAGGTGCATGATTGTCGTATCTTTTGATTCTGGCTTTTGAAGTAGTACCGATGGTCAGGTCCAAGTCAAGCAGCGCTTCATGAAGTGACTGAAAATTAGTGATTTCATCCAGCACGTCATGAGCACCATAGGCGGTTTTTCTTGCGGCGCTGGCATATTGTAACGGCTCCCCTACAATTCGCAGTGATGAAAACCCCATGGTCTTTATGGCACGTGCCGCAAAGCCTACGTTTTCTTCCCGGGCCGGATTTAGTAAAATGAAATGACAATTCATTATCTAACTCTTGTAAAAATACCCAGGTAGCTTGAAATATGTTTATCTTGGAACCTCCTGATCTCCGGGTCACGGGAAAGATCAATCAAACATTTCCGGTGCTCACTGGACACCAGTAACAGCCCCTGTATGTTTAATGGTACTACTGTACTACGTCCGTTACGTTTAATTCCTAAGTTTGCAATTTTGCTTCCGTAATAGAACAATTGGCAATTATATTGTACACACAATTGTCGAATTTGGGCTATTTCTATGCCTAACCTTGGCGCTTGGAAATGAAAGACTAAATATTTGTGATCTCCTTTAGCAGGTACCGCCTCAACTTTGAAACACTGTAGAAAACCAAAATTGAAATCCTTGACAGATTTGATCCTTAGTATACTGATCAACTGAAAAAGTTTTTTAGATAACAGATGAAGAAACTGCCTGGGACTTGGATACCGAACCAGAAGCAAAACTTCTCTGGTCAATTCCTTGGAACCCTCCAGGTTACTAAGCCGATATCCCTTAAATAACGGGCGGGCACCCACGGATCTAGCCATTGGCAAAGCCAGTAAATTATAAATAGTATATACAAATTTGTTTTTGAGATTAAACCAATTAATAGCATCTATCGGCTCATCTTTCAAACCCTGGTTCAATACTCCTAAAATGCTAATTTCGGTTTGTTTGTTTATGTTCTGAGTGATCTTATTCATAGGATTTAAGATAATGAAAGTTTCAATTTATCGGTGCATTCATTTATATTGATTGACAATGGTGTCAGCGCGTACAATCTCGCACTTTCGTACCTGTAACTTATGTGAGGCCATGTGTGGCCTGGTCATTGATCATAAGGATGGGCATATCATTTCCATAAAAGGAGACCCTGATGATCCGTTCAGTAAGGGACACATTTGTCCCAAAGCACTGGCACTACAGGATCTCCATAACGATCCGGATCGCCTTAAAAAACCTTTGCGTAAAACGGTCAGTGGCTGGCAAGAGATCTCCTGGGAAGATGCTTTATACCAGGTAAGTAGCGGCATCAAGAAAATTCAGGAAAAATATGGCCAGGATGCCGTTGCCCTTTATCAGGGAAACCCCTCAGTGCATAATCTGGGCACTATGCTTTTCGCTCCTGCTTTTGCCCGTGCCCTGCGCACTAAAAACAAATATTCCGCCACTTCGGTCGATCAACTTCCTCATCACGTAATCTCTCAACAAATGTTCGGTCACATGATGCTGGTCCCCATTCCGGACATTGATCGTACTGATTTTTTTCTGGTACTGGGAGCTAATCCTATGGTAAGCAATGGCAGTCTAATGACCACCGGCGGCTTTTCACATCGATTGAAATCTTTGCAGGCCAGAGGAGGAGAAATGGTGGTGATCGATCCCAGGTACTCCGAAACGGCCACCTTGGCCCATAGGCATATTTTCATTCAGCCTGGTACCGATGCCCTCTTCCTTTTGGAAATGGTAAGAACTTTACTGGTGGAAGGCCTCACTCCCGATACTAAACTGCTCAAAATGATCTCAGGGTGGGACCAACTCAAAAAGATCATCCTGGAGCAACCAGCTGAAATTGCTTACCCAACGGGAATTCAATTACCGGATATTCAGTCTCTGGCCAGGGATTTCGCCTCAGCATCCTCAGCTGTTTGTTATGGGCGAATGGGCGTTTCAACTCAAGCGTTTGGAAGTCTCTGTCAATGGCTCATAAATGTATTAAATATAATAACCAGCAACTTTGACCGGGCTGGCGGGGCTATGTTCGCCCAACCTGCAGTGGATATAGTTAAAGCCCTGGGTAAAAACGGCACTCAAAAGAAAATGAACAGATGGTACAGCCGCGTCAGGAAGTTAGAGGAGTTTTTTGGTGAATTACCGGTAGCTACCCTGGCTGACGAAATTATAACTGAAGGACAGGGCCAGATAAAAGCGCTTATCACCTCTGCAGGGAATCCGGTATTGTCCACTCCAAACGGTAAGCGATTTTCCCATGCCTTAGGAATGTTGGAGTTTCAGGTTGCCATAGATATCTATATAAACGAAACCACCAAACATGCGGACATTATTTTGCCTCCCGCTACTGGCCTGGAAACCGACCATTATGATCTGGTGTTTCATAATTTCGCGGTTCGGAATACCGTCAAATTTAGTGAAGCCCTATTTCCTCCGGACCCCAATGCGCGGTATGACTGGCAAATATTCAAAGAGCTCACTAAGCGCCTTCGGAATAAGCACATTCCCTGGTGGAAAAAAGTTTTTGAAAAATGGAGTACGCCCAGGCGCTTGTTAGATCTTGCCTTACGTTTAGGACCTTACGGTCAAATTGGTGGCAGAAAACTTGGTGGACTCTCTTTAAAAAAGCTTAGAAAACATCTCCATGGGATTGATTTGGGGCCATTGGAGCCTTGCCTGCCTTCACGCTTATTTACCCGGGATAAACGCATGGATTTGATACCTGATCTGATGGTTCCCGAATTAAAGCGATTAAGAGAGACCCGAACTTCATTGAGAAACTCAGAGTTGCTGCTTATCGGCCGTCGTCAACTGAGAAGTAATAACAGTTGGATGCACAACAGTCAGCGACTAGTAAAAGGGCCCAACCGCTGTACGCTACTTATGCACCCTTCAGATGCACAGATTCGGGACCTGCAAAACGGTAAATCAGTGAAAGTGCACTCCGAAACCGGAGAAATTCACCTTCCCCTGCAAATTTCCAAAGATATAATGCCAGGGGTAGTAAGCATTCCCCACGGGTGGGGGCACCTTGAAGTACCTTTAACTATTGCCAGTGAAAATCCGGGAGCCAGTATTAACGACTTGACGGATCATATGCTGCTGGACCAATTTTCAGGAAATGCCGCCTTCTCCGGAGTACCTGTGGAAGTTAGTTAATCCTCTACTTCAACAATCATCTCAATCTCACAGGCAATACCTGAAGGCAATGAACCCATCCCAACTGCAGATCTTGCATGTTTTCCCTTCTCCCCAAAAACCTCTACCATAAGATCCGAGAATCCGTTGATGACTTGAGATTGTTCTGTGAAATCAGGAGCCGCATTTACCATTCCAAGAACTTTTACCACTCTTTTTACTTTGTTTAGATCTCCCAATTCGGCCTTTAAGGAAGCCAGTTGTTGAATAGCAGTTAGGCGAGCTGCTTCATAGCCTTGTTCTGTAGTAAGATCCGCCCCAACTTTCCCGGTTACATAAGTGCCATCGGGTTTTTGTGGGCCCTTTCCTGAAGTAAACACCAAATTTCCAGTGCGAACTGTATTTACATAATTTGCTACTGGGGCTCCTACTTCAGGTAATACAATACCCAGTTCCTGAAGTCGTGCTTCCGCATCATGAGCCTGAGATGGAACAACTTCAGCCTGTACTTCTTTCTTTACTGATGTTTGGCAGGCAAATAGCATTAAACCGATTGATAAAAAATATAAAGATTTCATAATAATGTTTTGGTTTTGAAATGTCTGCCAATATATGAAAACCTTATAAAAATGCCTTGAGGGAGGCAATAAATTCTGCATTTTAGGACTGGACCAAATTGCAAATGGCTAATAGTCTATCGTCAATCAAAACCGCGAAGCGGTGATGGCCACATCCGCTTCCTCCCAGGCCCGGATAAACCGTTTTTGATATTCTATCACTTTCTGGCGGTTACCCTGCATCAAATGACTTTGATACAACCCAAACAAAGACCAGCCATTTTCCCGGTTCACTTTCAGATCATTTTCATATACCGTTTGGGCCTCTCTGCCTTGTCCTGATTGTAACAATACCGCTCCCAGGTTATGCCGTACCGGTATATGCCAGGCGGGTGGCTCGCTATAAATCAGTTGCTCCTCATACGCTACTCCTTTTTCAAGCAATCCGACCGCTTTGGCTATCTGTCCCTGAGCAGCGGCCATTTCACCGGAAAGCACATGAATGGCAATGGGTATCACCGAAGAACTCGGGTTCATGTAATTGGCCAGCAGTCCTTCCAAACGGGGATCCCTGGCAAGCTCCTGCAACGCTTCCAGCTCTTCCTGGGCCTGAGGTATATCGCCTTTTGCCGCAAACGCCAGCCCTCGGGCGTAATGCCACACCAACCGCACGTGCTTCAAGCTATTCCCGGGATGAGGTGTGGATAGGATCTCATTCCACTTTCCAAATCGCACCTGAGCCAGAAGAGGCGTGGACAGAAAATCTTCCATAAAGGGCATTTCTGCTACTTGGTCCCTTGGCACACGGCTGGCAGTTTTTTGTGCTGCATCCAAAGCTATTCCACTGTTCCCTTCCATGGAAGCTGCAGACCACAAAAAATGAATATTGTGCGGGTAATATGATAGAGGATACAATCCCTGAGCCAAACATTGACTAATATAGTCCTCATCGGCTTCGATGGCTTTCACATTAGCGATCCTGGCATCCTTGTACCGGCCAATCCGAATGAAAATGTGCGCAGGCATGTGAACCAAATGTCCAGCCCCGGGCATCAAACTACCCAAGCGATCCGCACTGGCTTCTGCCAAATCCGGTTTAGGAAGTTCCACCATATGAATATAATAATGATGCGCCCCCGCATGGTCCGGATTTATTTGCATGGCCGTTTCCAAGGCTGCTTTGGCGGTAAGTGTTTCCGGGTTTGGTTCTCCCTCATTATTCCAATAATCCCATGGCATGGTATTCATGAGGGAGGCGGCATATAGAGTTTGAACATCAGCATCTTTTGGAAACTTTGCCGCGACCGGTGCCATTGCTTGAGCATAAGCAACATTTAGTTCTTGCCGATCAGCACCCGGATCTTTTTGCTGGCGGGTTTGAAGTGCTTCAATTAATTTTTTTTCCTTTTTAGAAATGCCAGCAGCCGAGTCCCTGGCTTTGTTGGCAGCCTCAAAAGCCTTGGTAGTGCGTTCAGCATCCGGCATGGGATCATTGATGTTTGGTCCTAAAGCGATGGCCTGACCCCAGTAAGCCATGGCACATTTTGGATCCAGTCGGGCCACTTCACGGAATGAGCGATGGGCCTCCGCATGGTTAAATGCGTAAAGGAGCCTAATGCCCTGATCAAAATACGCCTTGGCCTTTTCAGAAGAAGTAGTGATCTCAAAATGATGATCTCCAAGGTTATCAAATAATGGGGCTATGGGTTCGGACGGGTCTTTCTCCGTGAAATCAAAAGCTCGTTTTATTTGGCATTTTACAAAACTTACATCCAGCGAGGCTATCGAGGAATTTAACTGTAATGAAGTTGTTTCCGTTGAAGCGCTCTTGATTGGACAACCGGTTCCCTATGACAACCAGTAAAAGAAATATCGGAATAGTCAGGATTAGTAGGGTCTTTTTCATGGTTGGTTTATCTTTTAAGAAATTTAAGTAAAATAACTGCCCCATGCCAGCTTGAGCATGTACCAATTATTATCTAAATTATCCACAGAGTAAAAGGAGATGGCATTGATTGGAGATCGAAAGCCCCCATTGGATTATAGAAAATAATTATCATCATGGCTGGGAAAAAATTCCTCAGACGAAGTAACCTGGAGGAAATAATGGATGACCTGGAGTTGTCCGGTACAACAGTTGATCAGACGTTAAAAGAACTGGATTCCATCAATAAATGGCTGGGAGGTAACCAGGCCACCTTGATGGGTTTGGAAAAGCTATTAAGGAATAATAGTCAATCGCAGCTTCATATCGTAGATCTCGGTTGTGGCAGCGGCGACATGTTGAAGTTGGTGGCCAACTGGGGTCGCAAACAGGAGGTCAGGCTTAAACTAACAGGTGTGGATGCCAATGCTTATATCATTGGCCATGCACGCAAAAATGCCCGTTCTTACCCTGAAATTGAATTCAAAGTGGCCAATATCTTGGATGAATCCTTTCAACAACAACAATTTGATGTGATAATCAGTACGCTTTTCACGCATCATTTTGACAACCAACAACTCAGTGAACTGATAATAGCCTGGAGAAAGCAATCACGTCAAGGAATTGTTATTAACGACTTGCACCGTCATTGGCTGGCCTATTATTCAATCACTGCTATCACCAAGCTGCTATCAAAGTCGTCAATGGTTAAAAATGATGGGCCAATTTCGGTACTTAGAGGATTTCGTAAGGCTGACTGGGAGCAATTAATGGAACAATGTGGAGTGGACAACTATAGCTTGTGCTGGCGATGGGCTTTTCGTTGGCAGCTGGTAATACCTTGACTTGGTTAGTTATCCCTCCACTTTACTTTGTCTCTCCAGTTAGTACGTTTACTGTGGTACTCTCCAGTCTTGGGCCATCCAACAAATAAAAATCCCAACAACTTATCTTCCGGTCCTAAATTAAAAAAGGGTTTTGCCTCCTCCCAGCATGCAGGGCCTCCGGTAGACCAATAGCATCCAACCCCATAGGCTGTGGCCGTAAGATACATATTCTGAACCGCACAACTCACTGAAGAAATTTCTTCAATCTCCGGAATTCGTTTTTCCGGGTCCCGTTTCATACCGATGGCAATTATGCAGGAAGATAATAAGGGCTTCTCTTTTAGTTTTTTGTACTTGCTTGAATCAAATGTTCCGCTTTTCAGTGTCCGTTCACGATACATTTCTGACTGAAATTCAGCTAGTTTCTTAATCCCTTCATTATAGAAAACTGTAAAGCGCCAGGGCTCCGTGAACTTGTGTGTGGGAGCCCAGTTGGCATTTTCTAACATTTGATCTATCACTTCTTTAGGCACAGGTTCACCAGTATACATATTAGGGAAAACTGATCGGCGATTTTTAATAAGACGGTTAATTTCGGATGTGTCGTAATTCATGACTTGACTTTTTGAATACTGTAGATTCAATTTATTTTAAACTACAAAAGTAGACCTCTGCGAACTAATGAAAAAAGCGAACTAAGAGGAACCTTACCCCACCTCTTAGAGGTAATTATAACTAGATCCTCTTAGTAACGCTAGAAACAAACCAAAAGTAGCCTTAAACAGAATGGCGTCGTTTTCTAATCCACCGTATAAATAAGTACAAAAGACCACCTACCAACAGAATTACCCCTAAGCTGCCACCAATAGCGATCTTCGCCATTGCTGGATAACTTTGTTCTGGCTGGAAGTCCATGGGACTATGTTCGTATTTTGAATCGTCCACCTGTCCGGTATTATAATAAGTAGTGGCCATATGCGTAAATGCTTCAAGATCATGCCAGATCAGATCCCCGGAATGACCTAACTCCTTTAAAATCACTTGTTTCCCATTATTCAGATAAGGCAATAATTCGCTAGTAGCAAATTCTGCAGGTGTTGAAAAATCAACTGTTCCACCTACCAGCAACATTTCCACATCCGTATATTGTGGCTCATTATATTCATCAGGCAAAGGTACGCCTGGCCATGCCGTTTGCATGCTAAAAGTTTGTGATCCGGGTGAGCCCATGATGGAGTTCTCAATGTTCATTTCGTTTGCATAATCCCTGTCAGGATCATAATCCGGATAGGACTTGGCAAAGGAATCACCCCAAGCAAAGTCCATGGAACTAATCATTACATCGAACATGTAAGAAGATAATGCCAAACCGCTGGGATCTCCGTTTTCAGCTGCTAAGATCATATCAAAAACACCTGCTGCGGAACCCCTGTGGTACAAACCTATAAATGCTCCCATACGCACTTTATCAGGGTCAATGGGGAATAATAACCACTTTTCCGGCATATTATGGATTACATTGTTAAAGGACTGAGCCAGGTCCGAGGTTCTGGAGCTACAGTATGGATCCTTCTTACAAAGTTCACTATAATATTCTATTTGCCTGTCTATAGTTTCTGGCTCCCAAACAAAGTGACCGGGAGGATTAACAGCAACTAAAATTGACCGATGAATGCTTTTTGGGTACTTATAAGCATAGATTTGGGCAATTCGTGTACCGTAGCTTGTACTCAAAAGATCGATCTTGTCATAACCCAGTGCCTGTCGAGCCGATTCAACATCTTCAATAACTTCCAACATGGTATATCCTGCTAAATCAAATCCTTTAGCCTCCAACTCCTTCACACAATTCGTCAATTTTAAACGTGAGTCTTCAATCGCTTCAGAATCGAACATGTTGGGTCCTTTTTCAGCACTAAACATTCCTGGACAATTCAACCTGGAAGAACCATCAACACCACGATATCCCACCAGCACCACATCTCTGGTCTCTAAGAATTCATCATATGGCCAGAATGTTACGTTAGAAGCGCCAGGACCTCCATTAAGATAAAAGATTGGTTCCTTCGGATTGTCGTTAATAGATTTAAATATTTTCACCGGCAGTTCAATGAGTCTGGATTCGGGATCAGCACGGTTTTCCCGGACAAACAATGTCCCACATCTGATGATCCGACCTGTTTCCTCATCATTACAGAAATCCAGTTCAGTTAATTGTCCATCTCGGGCATCAACTGGAATCACTACCGGGTTATCTCCTTTTTTGGCGCACGCTGCAAGTATCGATAACAGTATCAGTACACTTAGTAATTGCAAATTTTTGGTTTTCATGATTTGTTTCATTTGATTTTCAGCTAAGGTATCCCTACCAATTTTCACAAGCGTCCCATCCCAAGGAATGAGACCACTTTAGTTGAAATTTAGTTCGTGACCGTCTTTTTGTACTCTGTAGGAGTCTTGCCGGTGCGCTGTTTGAAAATGCGGTTAAATGAAGATTTGGAATTGAAACCTGAATCATATCCGATTCCAAGTAATGAAAAATGGTCATATGCTGTGTCTGAGATCTTTTTTTCTGCATCCACGACGCGATATGAATTAACGAAATCAAAAAAACTTTTATTCATATAGGTGTTTAGTAATTGTGAAAGTTGGTAAGGGGAAGTATTAATTGCTTTTGCCAGTGTGTTTAGGCTAAGTTTATTATTTCGGTAAGATTCCTCTTTTTCCATTTGATTAGTCAATTCTTCCAAAAGGTTCTGGGCTTGTTGCTCAGTTAAAGCTGATTTTTTGTATTTGTGCTTTTCTGGTTGATGAGGCTCTGAGTCAATCCTTTGAGGTGAGTACTTATAAATAATACCTTGCTTAAATCCAAAATATCCTAAAACAAATATGTATAAAACCACGCTGCTAAAAATATAAAACTCAGGTTCATAATTTCTTTCCAGTACCCCAAGAGCTATCAATGAATGTATGATCCAAACAATAATACTGACAAAACCCAGACCAAGGGCTAATACCCGTAACCACTTTAGATTGATTTCTTCTGTATAAGAAAAGTTGTCGCGTATGTTTTTTCGGTGATCCTCGAGTACAATCAGCACAACCACCACATAAGCTGGGTTTAGAAACATATTCAGCAAATAAAATACCATCCCGGTCCAGGGAGAGATAGACGGACGGGTCATAAAGAACTCCAGATCTTTCCCAGCTTCAAAATAATATAGATAGAGGTAGTTTATTATAGAAACAAAAAAAGGGATAAAGTGTACCAAATAAATGCCTCTGAATATAGGTCGACCACTAGTTATCATTTTAGTATAGACAAATAACAAGGGACCACCGGCATAGATCAAGGGAGGAATCAATAAAATTACCATACCAAAGGGTCCATGGTAATACCCCTCGATGAGCACATAAACTGCAAAAACATGCAGCGCCAAGGTCGCAATCCAAGTGATCAATATTCCATCCGTGGGGGACTTCTCCTTTTTATTAATAATTAGCGCTATAAAAAAAATTGCCTGTACCGCTCCTATTAGGAATATGACATTCATACTTCATTGGATTTCAAAACCAATATCAATAAATATTTTTGTTTTTTGACTTTAGTCTCGCAAACTTTTTCTACCCTGTTGCGATACACTCCAAACCGTTTTTATACCTTTAGCCAAATGAGTAACAATAAAAAGAAACTATTTCTATTAGACGCTATGGCCCTTATTTACCGGGCGCATTTTGCCTTCAGCAAAGTTCCACGTATTAATTCCAAAGGGTTCAACACCGGAGCAAGCCTTGGTTTCACTAATTCATTATTGGAAATAATCCAAAAGCAGCAACCCACTCATTTGGCAGTGGCATTTGATACTTTTGCGCCAACCTTTCGTCATGAAATGTTTGAGGAGTACAAAGCTCAACGACAGGCGATGCCCGAAGATGTAAAAACAAATATTCCTTGGGTAAAGAAGATTGTACGGGGATTTAATGTGCCGGTGTTAGAACTGGATGGTTTTGAGGCTGATGACATCATAGGCACTTTTGCTCGAAAAGCTTCTGAGGCAGGTATGGAAGTCTATATGATGACTCCAGACAAGGACTTTGCTCAACTGGTTGATGAAAACGTATATCTTTATAAACCTTCCTATATGGGAAATGCCGTAGACATCATGGGTGTACCTGAGGTGCTCAAGAAGTGGGATATCGAAAATGTAGATCAGGTAAGAGACATACTTGGACTACAGGGTGATGCCTCAGACAACATTCCCGGAATCCCAGGTGTAGGGGCAAAGACGGCAGTGAAGTATGTCAAGCAATACGGGTCTGTAGAGAACCTGATAGCCCATGCCCATGAACTTAAGGGTAAACAAAAGGAAATGGTTACCAACTTTGGTGAACAAGGAATTCTCTCAAAAGAATTAGCTACCATAAATGTAGCGGTCCCTTTGGAGTATGATGAATCAGCGCTTGAATATTTGGGACCAGACAAAGAAGCGCTTTCTTCCATTTTTGACGAATTAGAGTTCCGCACCCTGATAAAAAGGGTGATGCAAGAAAAAAGCACAAATAATCTTTCTAAGAGCGGAACCCAGATGCCACTTTTTGCTTCAACTAGCCCGGAGGAAACGGATCAAGTAGAAACAAATGAAGAGCCCTCCGAAAAGCAAAATCTAAATTCTGTCATTAGAGATTACCATTTACTTGACTCAACTGAGTTGGTGGAAAGTTTGATTAAGCACCTGGGTAATCAGACGGCTGTTTGTATGAATGCCATGAGTGATGAATCAGGAATTTTGCTTGGCCTGGCACTAAGCTATACCCCCGATGAGGCATACTACATTCCAATAAGAAATTTAAATAAACAGGTGTTTAAAAAGCTAAGCGACGTTTTTAGTAACTCAGATCTGCTTAAGATTGGACATGACCTCAAGCAAACCATGCTGTTACTCAAAACTGAGGACTGTGAAGTAAAGCCCCCTTACTGGGACACCCTGGTGGCTCATTATGTGATGGACCCTGAAACCAGCCATAGTCTGCGAATACTATCAGAAATCTATTTGAACTATGAACCTCTGGAGGATGAATCATTGCTGGGAAGTGGTCGAAACAAGATTACCTGGAGCCAGGTATCTGAAAAGCAACTCAGTAATTATGTGTGTGAAAGGGTTGACTTGACATTCCAGCTAAAGGACAAAATACCGCTGGAAGCTAAACTAGCAAATGTCTATGAAGAAATAGAATTACCATTAATAGGTGTATTGACATCAATGGAGTTTGAAGGAGTTAAGATCGACCCTCAGGTATTGAACGATCTTTCATCGGAACTTGAACAAGAAAGCGCAAAGGCCCAAAAAGCTGTATATCAATTGGCTGGAGAGGAGTTCAATATTGCTTCTCCCAAACAATTGGGTGAGATACTTTTCGACAAAATGAAATTAATCGAAAAGCCAAAAAAAACCCGTACCGGGCAATATGCCACGGGTGAAGAAATTCTAATAAAGCTTGCGGATGACCATGAGATCGTACAGTCTATATTAGACTTCAGGGTTTACCAAAAACTAAAATCCACTTATGTAGATGCGCTCCCATTAATGATTAGTACCAGGGATGGCCGCATCCACAGCACTTTTAGTCAGGCAGTGGCAGCTACTGGTCGATTAAGCTCGAACAATCCAAATCTGCAAAATATCCCCATTCGAACTGAGAAGGGAAGAGAGATCCGAAAGGCTTTTATTCCTCGCAATGATGATTTTGTGTTGTTATCGGCAGATTATAGCCAAATTGAGTTAAGAATTGTTGCATCGTTTGCCAAGGATGAACATATGATAGAGGCTTTTCGAAAGGGCCGGGATATCCACACCACCACCGCCAGTAAGGTGTTTAAAGTAGGTACTGAAGAGGTGGATGCAAATATGCGAAGGAAAGCCAAAGCAGTGAACTTTGGGCTTATTTATGGCATGTCGGCTTTTGGGCTCTCACAAAGGATTAAGGTGTCACGGGCTGAAGCGAAAGATATTATAGAAGCCTATTTCGAAGAGTTTTCCGCCATCAAAAAATATATGGACCGCATTATTGGTCAAGCTCATGAGAATGGATACGTGGAAACCATTACCGGTCGTAGGAGGTATTTAAGAGATATAAATTCCCGAAATTACACCCTTCGCAGTTATGCTGAACGCAATGCCATCAATGCCCCCATTCAAGGAAGCGCTGCAGATATTATAAAGGTAGCAATGATTAGAATTGAGGATTGGATACAACGAGAAAACCTGCGGTCAAGAATGATACTACAGGTGCATGATGAACTGGTATTCGATGTGCATCGAGATGAGTTGGATGAACTTAAGCCCCAGGTGGATACATTAATGCGGGAAGCTCTGCCATTGGAGGTGCCTATGGAGGTAGAAATAGGAGTGGGCCAGAATTGGCTGGAGGCACATTAAACTTTGGTCTATCTCATATTATTGGAGATTTTACTAGCGGTATTCCTATATGAATTGTAAATTTCAACCACAATAGATTGCCTGGCATAGGCAACTACGTTTTTTCTCAAATACAGCTAAGGACCACCATTAACCCTATGAGTCGGTTAGACTCTGAAGTTATATATGGCTGTATTTTTTAGACGCTCCTTTTTTTTCATAATATTTGTTATTCAAGGCTATTGCCTATTCTCACAGCCCAGCGGCTACAACTTCGGTAAACAAATTAGAATCAATGCCTCTCAAGTAAGTGGATCTGGTAGCCTTACCGATTTCCCTATGCTGGTTAACTTAACGGATAATGATCTCCGGACTACTGCCAATGGCGGTAGTGTCGAAAATAGCAATGGGTATGATATTGTTTTTACCCTGGATGATTGCGCCACAATTCTTGACCATCAGATTGAAAAATATGATGCAACTACTGGCGAATATGTAGCCTGGGTAAGCATTCCTTCTTTAAGCGGTACTACAGATATGGATGTTGGCATGTTTTATGGGAATGCTGCCATCGCCACAGACCCCTCCACTACTAATACCTGGGATAGTGATTATATATCAATATATCATCTACATGACGATTTTCTTGATGCAACCGCTACCGGGAATAATGGAACAAATAACGGATCCACGGATGGAACTGGAATAATTGGAGACGGTCAGGATTTTGATGGCACCAATGATTACATACAAACCACCAGCGGAGAATTGCAAACTGAAGATGATTTTACAATTTCTGCCTGGTTCAATGCCGACGATATTACCATGAGGCATA